>ERZ777011.927-NODE-927-length-38409-cov-14.900793_pt1 | contig 38409 bp, 37 predicted proteins | sample MGYA00374964_ERZ777011 | MGnify/ENA primary metagenome ERZ777011 (study PRJEB29310, sample SAMD00008975) | mouse gut metagenome | study: EMG produced TPA metagenomics assembly of the Metagenome analysis of fecal microbiota from mouse which was promoted...
GATAAATTCTTATGTTTGCCTTGGGCAATCATTTCTTTTACAAGCCTGTCCTCCGGATCAACTTCCTCCTCCGCTAATCCTTCACGCTCTGCATACTCTCTCAGTGCTTCTTCCGTATCTGCCAGCGCAGTCTTTAATTTAAGCGCCGAGCTGCCTGTCTGGGAAGAATGTGCTTCATCTACAATAACCGCAAAACATCTTCCATTTGCCCTATCAACTTCCGTGTAAATCACCGGAAACTTTTGCAGAGTCGTAACAATAATGCGCACACCGTCATTAATTGCATTTTTCAAATCCTGAGAATTTTTATCTTCTCCTATGGTTTCTATAGCACCCAACTTATGGTCAAATCCCGCAATTGTCTCTTGAAGCTGCGCATCTAATACAGTGCGGTCCGTCACGACAATCACACTGGAAAATACCGGCTTATTGTTTTCATTGAAAAGCGACGCAAGGCGATATGCTGTCCACGCAATCGAATTGGATTTTCCGGAACCTGCGCTATGCTGAATAAGGTAATTCTTACCTGCTCCGTTTGTCCGTACATCCGCTACAAGCTTCCGAACAACATCTAACTGATGATAGCGGGGAAATATCAATGTTTTCTTTTTCTGCAAATTGATAAACTTTTGGATAATATCCAACATACTGTCTTTCTGAAATACATTTTCCCAAAGATATGCCGTAGGATATCCGTTCGGATTGGGCGGATTGCCCGCTCCCCCATCACAGCCAGCTCCATTAGAACCTTGATTAAGGGGTAAAAAATAGGTGTCTTTCCCTGCCAGCTTTGTTGTCATCCATACTTCCGTATGGTCTACGCAAAAATATGCCAAAATTCTCTTATTAAACTGGAAACATACTTCGCGCGAGTCTCTGTCATACATCCATTGAGTTTTGGCATTATCCACATTCTGCCCAGTGTACTGGTTTTTTAGTTCAAAAGCAAACACCGGAATCCCATTTACCACAAGCACCATATCCATCGACTTTTTGGTATCCGCAGAATAATACCATTGTCTGTAGCACTCTACTTCATTTTCCGCATATTGAATCCTTGCTGTATCATTCAACGCAGATTCGGGTTTAAAATAACAGACTTTAAAAGTAGTACCCCGATGCTTAAATCCATTTCGCAAGATATGCAGCACGCCGTCCATATCACAAGCATTATGAAAGGCAACACAGAATTTGCGTACTGGGTCTATGTCGTTCTGCCGTTCAAATGCCGCCCACTCTCTCGGTTGGGTACGCTGGATAAAAGAAATCAGTTTATCCGGATATAAACCCAGCTTCGGATTATACGTTCCGTTTCCCTTTGTATATCCGCCTTCGGCCGATATAAGAAAAGCCTCAATATCTGATTCAAACTGCTTTTCTGTGGTAACTGTTATGCCCATGTTTTCCTCCGCAAATCAGTTTCAAAAAATTGCCACATGCAGCGGCATTTCCACTTACTCTGGTAATCTGTTAGCCCTAAACTCCTGTTCTATCTCCTCAATGCTCGGCAGTGTTCCTTTAAAATCTTCCGGATAAAGTTTGGATAATTCATACTCCGATACACCGATCGGCTCGCTGCTGGACTCCAATGCGTATTGCGCCAAAACATTATCCTTTTCCTTGCAAATCAATAATCCGATTGTTGGATTATCCTGCTCTGATTTCAAAATATGATTCGTTGCAGCAACATAAGTTCCAAGCTGTCCAATGTGCGCAGAATCAAATTTTCCAGTCTTTACTTCTACAACTACATAGCAATGCAACCTAATATTGTAAAAGAGCAAGTCTATAAATTTTTCGGTTTCTCCTATCAACAACCGATATTCCCGACCTACAAAAGCAAATCCGCTTCCCAATTCAAGAAGAAAATTCACAATATTATTTTGCAATGCATCCTTTAGTTCTTTTTCATTATAGTCTTCCGTAAGTGTCAAAAAATCAAAATTATATGGATCTTTTGTGATTTCCTGAGCCAGATCTCCTTGTACCGCCGGGAGTTGATTGTGAAAATTAGTAATTGCTTTTCCTTGCCGCTCATACAAATCTGTCCCCAACCAATTTAGCAACACAGCCCTCGACCAATTATTTTCAATTGTTTTTCTCACATAAAAAATTGCTTTTTCAGGTTTATTTTTACACTTATCAATAATATAGCGATGATGTCCCCATGGAATTTTGCATAATTCGTCCACAAGCTGTGGACTAATTTCTTCTGCCGCATTTTCATCCACAAGCTGTGGACGAATTTGACTGTATAACTGATAAAAATATTTCATATATTTTAAATTCGTTTCAGAAAAGCTTTTCACATTAGGGAGCGCCTCTGCTAAATCTTTGCTTAAATTCGCATAAAATTTGTTTCCCCACTTGCTGTCTGCGTGAAGCTGCACGATATCACGCCCCAACATCCAATAAAACAGAAGCATTTCGCGATTAACTTTTGTAGCAGCTTTTATCTGCATACTCTGAAAGCGTATGCTAATATCTTGAATCCACTTCGCATAATTTGAGTCTATTTTAATCAGCCGACTCACAAGGCACCTCCTTTTTCCCTGTCACATATTCGTAAATGAAAAATTTTTATAGTTTTTTAACGTGGAGAATTATTACGCATTTTTGATAAATGTGCCTCCCGTTGCATCCATTTTTCTAAATATAAATATTTTCCCCGAACAGAGCTATCTATTGTAGTGTCCAACATTTGCGTGATCCTATTTTCAACATTTTCACGAATTGCGTGATTACCATCCATAAGCATCCTTATAGAATTTACTGCGTAAAACGCATCATCATCCCGAAAAACAATTGTTTTTAATATTGATGCATATTCAATATTATCCTTTTCGCATTCCTTATCTATAAATTCAAGTGTTTCTTTCGTTAATATTATTCTAGGATATTTTGCATTGTTCTCTTCCATCAAATAAGCTTGTGTTAATCCCGGACCAAAAACTATATCCTTTTCCACATATATATGTCCACGCACAATAGCCCCTCTCAAAAAAATAGGTATATTATTTTGATATAATTCATATTGAAAGTTCATACAAGACATTATCATACATAATAATGCGTTAGTTACATTTACATCAATATAGAAACAAATACTATCAGACATCACTTTCATTTTTAACGCATCCGCTGTATCTTCGCTTATAATATACCTATTTCTAAAATATACCGCTTTAAGAGGTTTCCTATTTGAAAACTTTGCAAAAATCTCAGCTATTTCTTCACATGAACTGTCCTCAATAAGTTTTTTAAATCCTAACATATCTAAAAAGACTACATAACATTCTGTATATTCTGTTTTCTCCATAAGATACTCCTTTGTATATAAGTAATCTTGTTACATTCTGAAGAAGCCCTACACCTATCCTATTTTTTCAATACTAATATACAAACAATGTTTAGGATATTTTATACTTATACATGATATCCCTACAGTGCTTCTTTCTTCCCTGTTACATATTCGTAGATTAAAGATTTTTTGTAGTTCTCTATTTCAGAGAGGTATTGCTCCTTCTTGTCAATAAGTTCGTCTATTGCTGAACATTTTTTCTCAAGATAACTCACTATCTCTCTTTGCTCCTCCACTGGCGGAATCGGTATTCTAATATTTTTTAAGTCTTCCTTCGACACCTTTAGTCTACAAGTATTCACTCGATCATCTCCCCGAGCGATCGCATATATACCCTTTCCCAGACTATATAGCACTCTCAACATAGTTTTACTTCTAAATATATATTCACAATATTTTGCCGTCACATGATCTTCTAATTCATCATAAAAAGTGTAGTATACTGGACTTACGCAGCCAAAATAATCAGATACCCCTGTCGCGCCTACAATCATATTCATACTATTCATCACCAAATCGCCCTCATAGGCTAATTTATACTGCTCAAAATCATCTTTAAATCTATCCAAATTTGTGGTCTTCTCTGCATAAAGAGTCACCCCCAAATCAATGGACAAAGATAAACGCTCTACTGATTTTATGGGACTATTCTTTTCTTGACGTTCTTTAAGTACATGACGGAATGGAACAAGTCTCCATCCAATAGGTATACTCCCAATCCACTCTACACCGCTATCTTTCATTTCTCTGTTACCTCTTATTCCTTTGGAAACAGCCTGTGTAATAACGGCTTGCTTTAGCTTTTTGTACTCTTCTATACTTGCGTGGGTTTTTTCAAGCGCATTATCAAGTTTGCTACATTTATTATTTAAGATAAAAGCGATTTCTTTTTGTTTTTGACTATCCGGAACTGGAATTTTAAATCCAACCACGGTACTTGAATTTATTGCTGGATAACTTATCCCTGTTGAATATGCTTCAACCATCCCAATAAATGACTCTGACAACATTGAATATCTTAAATACTCAGGATTAATTGCTTTTGCACGTATTACCACAAATCCAGTTGATGCAATTTGCATATTATCACTATCTTGTACAGTTGCTATCGCCCTAAGATAAGTTCTGACTGTTGACACAATTATATCATCTTTCCTTACTATTCTTCTCGCCCTAGATGGTGCATCCTCAAATTTCAGATGTTCAACTTGTGTGATACCTTTCCCATACTCAACTGAACCAATCTCAATATAATCAAACTCATATCCTGAATCGATATTTTCACCAAGCGTATCATCATTATACGAAGCAACATATTTAATAGGTACTAATTTCCAATCTATTGGTATCTCCCCAATCCACTCAATCCCGCTATCCTTCATTTCCCTAGCCATACCTATTTCTCCTCCGCAAACAATTTCTCTAAAGAAGCAGAAATATCAGCCTCCAACACATGAATCCGCGCCACAATATCCTCCACCTTTTCCGGTGACTGATACTCATAGAAATATCTTGTCATAGGTATCTCATACCCTACTTTCGTTTTTTTCTTATCAATCCATGCATCCTCCGCATAGGGCAGCACTTCTCTCTCAAAATACCTGTCGATATCCTGCGTAAGCGGCACATTCTCCGTATCTCGCAGACTTGTATCCGCAACCGGCTTTCCTTTTTTCAGAACAATTTCTCCATTCTCATCCCGCTGTGGTCTTTCCACCACGATTTTGTTATATCCAAACTCTACGGTCTCAAATATTTTACTCTCACAATAGATTCCACTCTTATCTCCATACACAGCGCAGTTTTCAAAAGAACCATAAGCCTTTACAATCAATTCCCGACACTGATCCGTAATATCGTTTCTTTTCGTTCCAATGCTCTTTCTCCTTGCCTCATAGCAATGAGAGGCATCTATAAGCTGCACTTTTCCTTCCCGATATGCCGGTTTATTCTTGGAGCAAATCCAAATGTATGTACTGATGCCCGTATTCATGAACATATCCGTGGAAAGCTGCACGATACAATCCAGCCAGTCATTTTCCAAAATATATCTTCTAATCTCTGATGGACCGCTTCCGGCATCTCCTGAAAATAACGGAGAACCATTTTGTATAATTGCCATTTTCCCATTCGGTGCAAGTTTGGAAAGCCCATTTAACACAAACAACTGCTGCCCATCACTGATTTTAGGAAGTCCGGGCGCAAATCTTCCCTGTTCTCCTCTTGCAGCTTCTTCTTCCACCTTTTTCTGTTCCCGTTTCCAGTCAATCCCAAAAGGCGGATTGGAAATGCAGTAATCAAATGTAAAACCTTCAAACTGGTCGTCTGACAAAGTATCTCCGAACCTCATATTGTCCGGATCTCCGCCACGAATCATCATATCCGCTTTTGCTATCGCATAGGTAGACGGATTAAACTCCTGTCCAAAGCAGGTGACTTCTATATCGCTGTTCAAATCATGGATTCTCTCTTCCATACAGGAAAGCATCTGAGATGTTCCCATCGTCATATCATAGACCGTCATTCCGCCTGCGTCGAAATTGGCATCCGCAAGCAGCAAATCCGTCATAAGATAGATAATATCCCTGCTGGTAAAATGCGCCCCCGCTTCTTCTCCAAAGGACTCTGAAAAACGGCGCACTAAATCTTCAAAAATATAACCGCAATCCACGGCACTAATTTTGTCAGCGCCTAAATATCCTTTTTCAGAATTAAATTCCTTAATAATCAGATACAGTGTATTGCTCTCCACCATTCTTTTAATAATATTATCAAAGTCAAACTTGGAAAGAACATCCTGCGCATTTGCAGAGAAACCGGCTAAATAGTCTTTAAAATTCGTTTCTATATTATCCGGATCAGCCAAAAGCGTCTCAAATGTAAACTTGCTTATATTATAAAACTGATAGCCGGATGCCCTTGTCAGAAAACCATCAATAACCGCTAAATGCTTAACTTTTTCATACTGTGCAAGCACGCTATCATGCGTAGGAAGTAAGCAATCATGAAATCTTTTTACTACTGTCATCGGTAAGATAACAAGTCCATATTCATGCGGCTTGAACGGTCCTCGAAGCATATCTGCCACATTCCAAATGACAGTCGCTTTTTCTGATATATTGATTCCAACATCGCTGATTTTATTGTTTCCCATCCTTATCAGCTTCCTCCTGTGTTTTCTTATAATTTACCAAATATGTCATCCCTTTACCTCACTCTGGCACGCCTAGGTACTTCCCCGGTTTGATAACAGGCGCCGCACTCATCGGCCCCTCGGCCTCCGCCCTGATTTCTCCCTGCCGCAGTCTCTCCACAAACCGCAAAAGCGCCGCCGCCGCATGATCTGCATTCCACAGGTCGCGGATGGTCTCGTAGGCTGCCCGGCCCATCTGCTTTCTTTCGTTCCAATGTGCAAAGAGGTCGAGCATAAGCGCTTCCATCTTATCATAACTACCATGCGGATAGAGCAGGCCGTTTTCGCCGTGGCGGATGAGGTAGGGTGCCGCGCCCACCTGCACGTTTACTACCTCCACACAGCCGCTGTTCATGCCCTCATTCACCACCGCGCCCCATCCTTCCAGATGATTGCTGGTAAAGAGATGGATATGACAGCGCTCCATGATATCCCGCACTTTTTCAGGAGGCGTAAACCCATGAAAAGTGAAGGCATCCGCCAGCCCTTCCCGCTCCACTTTTTGTCGGATGGCAGGCAGAAGTTCTCCGCCGCCCACCATATGGATGTGAAAGGCGTGATTTTTTTGCCGTAAGGTCTTTGCCAGCCGCACTGCATATTCAGGATGCTTTAAGGGGATAAATCGCCCCGCCCAGACAATGTGAAGTGGTCCGTCCTCCGCTTTGAGCGCCGCAAATGCCGCATCGCTGTAGGTACGCAGGGCTGTAAAATACCCCCATTGAAACAACTTATTCGGGTAGGCGCCGATCAGATGAAAATCCGAAGCGGCGTAGGCTCCCGCACAGAGCATACACACATTCTGTTTCCGATACCTGATATGCTCCCTGTATTTGGCAATAAGCCCTCTGGGGGAGACCGCCTTCCACTGTCCTTCGCGGTACAGCCTTTCACTGACCCGCAGCGTAGTCTTCCCCGACTGCAGCCTGGGCGTCACGATATCCTCCCGCCCCGTCCAGCCAAAGAGCACGACGTCACTTTCCATGATTTTTTTCAGGCATTCGTACTCGTCGTCATACAGGCACATTATATATGATATTTCGTTTGTATCAACGCGCCATCCCATCTCCACGCGCTCCGCCTCCATCGGCATGGTCTGAATAAAGGTAAACCCCTTCCCCAGCCGTTTCCAAAGCGCCTCGCAAAACGGGATCTGATGATGGTTGATATAATTTGATACAAACGTAAATGTCATTCCATTAACTCCCGATAAATGTGCATCAGCCGATAATAATTCTGATCCGCATCGTGATTGACACGGGCGTGCTTTCTGGCATTGTCGGAAAGGCGGTCCACGATCGCTTCTTTCGTAAAGATCTCGATAATGCTGTCCGCCAGTGCATCCACATCCCCGGGCGGATAGAGGAAACCGTCGCCGCCGTCCGTGAGGATGTTATGTATGCCGCCCACATTTGCCGCCACACAGGGCACACCGAGAAGCATCGCCTCTCCCACGGAATTGGGAGAATTTTCCAGTGCGGAAGGACAAACGAACACATGGCAGCTCAGATACTGCTTTTTCATCTCCTCCGCGTCCAGACGGCCAAGCATGGTCACCTTCTCCTCGAGCTGATGTTCGCGGATCAATTTTTTCAGATACTTGCCGTAGGCGGGAAGCTTTAGCACATCCTTCCAAGTTTCCGCTTTCAAAATATTCGCACCCGCCACGTAGACCTCCGTATCCGGAAACTGCTCCAGAATCTTCGGCATGGCCTGCAGCAGATAGTGAAAGCCTTTCAGGGGATAATCTCCCTGGCTTAAGAAAATACGATACGTCTGGCAGTTATATTTACTCCAGCGGTCGCGGTAGAATACACCGCGCAGCGTTTCATTCAGATAGTGATACTTTGCATCGGGATTGATTTTTTGCGTTTCCGCCCGGTCAAAGTCCGTGCGGCCCGCAATGTGCCCCGTCCGCTTGATTGCCTCGATCTCATATTCACCGCGCTTCTCAAACTTTTTCTGCTGCTGCCTGATGCTGTCTTTTCTGACCCGGTCCCGAAACGTGCTCTGCCTTTGAACCTTTACCGGCAGATCCGCCATATAGACCTTTGCAATCGCGGAAATGACACCCTGAATGCCCACAAGCGTCCGCTGCGGGTTGTCAAACACCTTGATCGCAGCAAGCGCATGAGGAAATTCCGTGCCGAACACGTGTAAGATATCAGGCTTAAAATCACCTAGGATCAGCTCGAAATGCTTCTCCAACTCCACATCGTAATGCTCCGGCGCAGTCAGATCCTCCACAAACCCATAACAGTGGCAGGAAATATTTTCCCCAAGCTGCATCACCCTGTCAAAATTTCCCACGGATTCATCCACCGGAAAGGCAATTCCCAGTTCGATCCGATTCCGATCCTGCTCCATCACCACCCTGTCAAGAAGTCCCGAAAGCCAGCCTTCTCTGTTGCTGCAAGGAAGGTTCAGCCTCTTGGCGATCGCCGGCAGCATAATGTTACACACCCACAACACTTTCATTTCTTCGCTTGTTCCTTTCTGTGATTTCTTTCGTTATTCCGCCTATACCTGCATAATTCTCCTGTCAGGCTTTGGTATCATGCGCCCATCTCTGCTCTCCTGTTTACAAGTCTCCGATTCATGCGCTCAATTTTTCTCTCTGTTGTACAACATGCGCTTAACTCTTTGATATCCTTCCGCTGTGACAGGATTCTGTGCCAGATAGGTCCTAAACGGCGACAGCGTCAAAAGCATGATGAGCTGATAGGTAAAAATCTGCCCTTTGCTCATATACTTTCGTACGATGTGCCTGTGCTCAGCAGCGGAACGTTCCCTGTTTTCTTTCGTCTCCGAAAAGCCGCCGCCCTCGTAAGAAGTCACCGTGACCGGCAGATAACGCATCTTGGCGTGCGCCTTGTAATAGCACCAGAGAAAATGTTCATAATCGGCACGCACCTGATAGCAGGTATGAAATCCTCTTTTTTTTAGGAGCCTTCTGTCATAAAAACAGGCCTGATGGCAGGGCACATTGCGATAGCAGGCAAAATCGTCGATTTTCGGATTCGACATTACCGCCGCGCCCGTCGCCCGCTCTCTGATATTGCCGTAGAAGATACGCGGCGGAAGATTGCGTTGTCTCTCCTGTTCTCCAACGGATGGCCGTCCTTTTAGCGATACGCCCGCTTCCCGGCTTTGTTGACCCTTTGAGTCAATCTCGATATGATGCCGCACTCTGGCAAGCACCGTATCGTCCTCGAAATAGTCTCCGCAGTTTAGGAAAAAAAGATACCTGCCTGACGCGTAGGAAACTGCGCGGTTCATGGCATCGTAAATGCCCTCGTCCTTCTCCCTGAAAATTTTTAAGTCTTTTCCGGGCGTCAGTTTTTCGACAGAGCCGTCCGTGGAAAGACCATCCTCCACGATGATCTCATAATCCTTTTCCGTCTGACGGCGGATGCTCTCGATCGTTTTCTGTAATTTTTCGCCTGCGTTATAACAGACGACGATGATGCTGAATGTCATATATTCCTTCTCCTAATATTTCGCCGTTTCGAGTTTGCGAAGATAATTCTAAAAGAATTTCTTCAGGCAGATCTCGCGATCGAGCTTGCTCGATCTGTCAATTGACATCCGACAGGATGTTTACCATATCGTTGAACAAAAATGTCTTATAGGGCAGAACCAGCACGCCGTCATTCGCGGCGCGCCTTAAGTACACTGCAAAATAGAGTACCGCCGCCAGCAAAATCCCGGCCCGAAACAGCCGCCGCCATCTTTCATCTTTCACCCTTGCAAGGAGCATGGGCAAAAACAGGATCTGACTTACAGTCAGGTAGTAGCCGATCCGCGATATAATAGGCAAAAACGAGCAAAACGTGTAAAGTACCAGCGCACCCAGATTAAGGTAGAAATAAAACCAAAATCGTGCGTCTTCCGCCAATGTTTCCGCCTTCTCTCTCCGCTCCATCAGATACACGATCCCCGCAAAGGCAAGCACCGCCGCGCAGCGCAGGATATTGATATAACTGGTGCCGCCCTCCAGATACTCCGTATCCTCATAGGTCGGATAGAGAAACACCACCACTTTCAGATAAAAATCCTGCATAAATAAAAAGGTCGTGCAAAAGAGCGCCGCCAACGCCAGCTGCCATTTCTTCCATCGAAGGGAAGCCAGAAAATAGAGCGGTATCACCACCAAAAGCGACTTATGGAAGGTCGCACCCAAAAGGACTAAAATAAGAAATCTGCCCCACTGCCTGCGCAGCACAAACTTCATGGAATAAAGGGCGATCGCAAGCGCGAGATAATAGCGCACCGTGCTGAAGGTCTGAAAGTAATATCCCAACGTCATAAACAGGAAAAAGCTTAGAGAAAACTCGTCGCTCTGCTCATATAACGCCAGCAGAAAAAGAAGCACCGTCACAAAAGAATAGACCGCAAACACCAGCAGAAAATTCTCAAATCCCGACAGTCCGTAAATCAGCTTTACCAGCAGATTAAAACCAATCTCCGTGGGCACATAGGAATCGCAGTTGACAAGGTGCATAAACTCTACATATTTGGCATAGTCATTGCCGACATTCAGTCTGCACGCGGAAAGGGCAAAGAGGATGATAAAAATCGCCCACAGGCAGACCTTGTTTGTAAGCTGTTGCCGTGTTACCGTATGGGGTTGTCTGATCGGGTGGTTATCCACCATCCCCGCAAGCAGCGCCGTAAAAACCGCCACCGTAATATAAAGGATCATCCGCCTTTTGCCTCCCGCACACCCTCACACATGATGCGATAGGCTTTCTTGATTGAAATTTCCCGACACATTTCCTTCCTGTGCACCAGAAGGAACCGCAGGGCAAGCGGCCTGGCAAGCCCTCCGTAAAGATGATGGTAGAGCACGCCCCTGTCGCGGAAAAATTTTTCAGTATAGCCGTTAAACCAGGTAGAAGGACGCTCCTTCTCCTCCCCGATGCAGGCCGTATGTGCATATACGGTAAGCCCCGCCCGCAGGCAGTCCCGCAGAAAAAGGCTGTCCTCCCCGTTGCTGTACTTTGCACCGCCGCCAAACAGAAGCGAATAATGCACATTCGCCCGCCGCAGGGACGAAAGCTTCGCTGAAATGCTGTAAGCAGGATATCTGCCGTAATTCTTCCAGGTGACGCGGCAGATCGACCGATTCCAGTAAGTCCTGCGGGCGGGAGCAACCTTTACATTAAAAAGAATCAGATCCGCGTCGGGAAGGGCACGGTAAGCATCCATAACTTTTTCCGCATAGTCAGACGAAAGCACGATATCCTCATCGGAAAAAAGCACCTGTTCTCCCGAAGCATGTAACAGCGCCGTGTTACGGCTCAGCCCCACGCCCCGCTCGGGCATGGAAAAACAGCGCGCCGTTCCGTTCGGTACGGAAAGCGTTTCATACCCATACCGATCGCATTGGTTCACAAGGACCGCATCTGTGGCAATATTCATTTTTGAAAGAAGTGCCGCCGCGTCTTTTTCCACCGCGGAGACCAGGACCTCCAATTTCATGCCGCACCTCTTCTCTCTCCTGCCCATATGTTCCTGCCAATCGCTACGCTTCTTTCACATCCCGCAGCCGCAGACATTCTCTCCCATAATATTTCCGCAAAAATCCCGCGTCACAGTCCCGTATCGCCACACCCAAAAGTGCGCAGTCCTGCGCCGCCAGCTGATCGATCGCATAGGATACCCAGGCGGCATTTGCCTTTCCAAACGGAACGGACAAAACCACGCCCGGCGCCTCACGAAGATTTTGAAAATCCTCCTCCACAAAAGGCTGCTCCAAAGAAGCTTCACAGACCGTGATATCTCCTGCCTTTTCACGCAGATAAGCAAGGTTCTTTTCATAATCTCCGCTCAGATTCCCAGGTCCATCCACATAGCCTAAAAACAATACATCCGTCACTTTTTTCAGGTCGCCTGTCACAAGAATCCGTGCCTCAAAAACACCGCGGAGTGCAAGACCCAACATCGCAAGGAAAAGGCCTAAAAACAGCCCCAGCAAAACAGCCTGCAGCAGGCGGCTGTCCGCCACCACCAGCTTTGCTTCCGTCTCCTGAATCGCGCTGATCTCAATAAACTCCTTCGCCTGCTTTCCGTATGCGGTAAGCGCCTGCACCGCAGCGTGCAAAATCGCTTCTGTACGCTCCTCCCGGTTCGTTGTCACCGTCACGGTGAGCAGCCGAATATCCGAAAGAATTTCCGCCTTGAGCGACGCCTGCACTTCCTCTCGGGTATAATCCCCCGAGAGATAAGAAAGCGTCAAGTCCATGAGCGGGTCAGCCGCCATTAAATCATTCCAGGTATAGCCATTGTATGCCTGATAAACTTCCCCCGTCTCATCTGCCGCAAAATCCAGATATACCTTCGCAAACGCCTGATATTCCCGCTCCCCCTCCGGAACCGTCCGCGACAGCGTATAGATAGCCCCAAAAAGAAGCGCCGCCGCCACACCAATCACAATCACGAAAGGAAGCCGCCGCCACAGACAGATCATATACTTTTTCAAATCCATGCCCTCATTTATATAGCTGCTTTCCATAGCGTAAACCTTTCTATTTCATGGCCGTCGTCTGATCCTTTTCGACCCCCTCCGTACTCTCCGGCTTGATCAGGATCTTCAACGTAAGCATCATCAGCTTTAAGTCCAGCCATACCGAGTACTGTTCAATATAGGTTAAATCCAGTTTTAATTTATCATAAGGCGTGGTGTTATATTTCCCATAAACCTGCGCATAACCCGCTAGCCCCGCCTTCACCTTCATACGAAATGCGAACTCAGGCATTTCCTCCAGATACTTGTCAATGATCTCAGGCCGCTCCGGTCTGGGACCGATAAAGGACATTTCTCCCTTTAAGATATTGATGAGCTGCGGCAGTTCGTCGATCCTGGTCGCGCGGATAAATTTCCCGATCGGCGTAATACGGTCATCATTCTTTGATGCCAGCCTTGCCACACCGTCCTTCTCAGCATCCACCCGCATACTGCGGAATTTGAGAATATAAAATTCTTTTCGGTCTCTGGTGCAGCGAATCTGTTTATAAAAGACAGGACCGCCGTCATAGAGCTTGATCGCCACCGCCGTGATCAGCATAAAGGGCGACGCGATCACCAAAAGGATCACGGAACAAACCAAGTCGATCAGCCGTTTTGCCAGCCGCTGCTCCACTTTCAGAGAGTACTCCCTGGTCAGGTAAACAGGCGTGTCAAACAGGTGCAGCTGATCTGCGCCCTTCACCAGCACATCAGATATTTTGGGCATCATATAAACGCGGATGGACCGGCTGTAACAGAATTTTAAAAGATCGTTCCGCACCGCCACGGGAATGTCCCAAAGCACCACCGCACCGTACTTTTCATTGATCTCACGCTTGACGGCGTCCATTCCCTCGGAAACGTTTATGCAATTTTTCACCTGATACTTGTCCCGGCGGGAGTTGAATTTGGCTATGATATCATCAATCGGCCTCTCACCGTGGACAATGAGGATATCTCTGGGTGGAAAGGCCTTGTAATAACAGGCGTTACAGACATAGATCCAGACTGCCGAAATAATGATCTGTATCAGCATTACCATCGCAATAGGGCGCACCGCCACCACCCAGTTTGCCATCAGAGATATCTGGAAATATGAAATCACATTGACAAATAAAAGGGAAAAGACCTCCGAGATAAAAACATCTGTCGCCTTCAAATAGCCAACCTTTAATGCGCCGTACATATTGGCAAAAAAGAATAGCAGCACAAAATAAATCAGGATCATTAACAAATGACCGTTGCGGAAAAATTTTGCTTTGCCGTGAAAGCGCAGATAAGGATAGTATTCCTGAAACCAAAAATAAGCGTAGACCGCCGTGTGAATGATCAACCCAACGAAGGACAACTGCAATATAATCAATCTTTTTAAGGATTCAAATCGTCTCATGGTTCACTCCGTTTTGCGTTACAGACGCCTTAAAACAGCCCTGAAAGCCCATGGAATAAAGTATCGAAGGCTCTCCGGTACCGAAAACCCTTCCTGCCTGCGATAAAGATTCCAGATCCGCCGCAGCGCTTTTATCTTGTTGGAAGAAAGGGATTTTGGCGGTCTTCTGTAGATTGCAAGCGTCTCGTCAAGCCCATACGCCTTATGGCCCGCCCGCAGGATATTCCACCAGGTTGCTGTATCTTCGCTCTCCACCAGCGGCATCCTGATCAGCTCGTCCATGATCTTTTCTCTGTCAAGAAGCACCGTAGTGGTAAAAATTACCGTCCGCGAAAGGGCTTTTTGATAAGTGAGAACGGGCGGCACGTGTACCACCTTCCCTGTGGGGGCCGCCTCCTCATCGCCAAACTCATAGGCGCTGAATACAAACCCCGCCTTATTTTTTTGTAAAAAAGCAAGCTCTTTTGTAAGTTTTTCAGGATACCAAACATCGTCCGCATCGAGAAAGGCGATATATCTGCCCCGCGCAAGCGCAAGTCCCGTGTTTCTCGCAGCCGCCGCTCCCTCATTTTTCTCCTTGCAAAGAAAAAGAATCTGTCTGCCCTTACCGTCCGTATAGCGTTCTGCCCGGCGCACATTAGATATCCGCGCGGAAAATTCTGCCGTCACATCCTGCCGGCTGTATCCCGCAAGCGCGCTGCGGACAGTCTGTGCACTTGCGTCAGGCGAAGCGTCTTCGATCAGCAACAGCTCCCAGCTCTCAAAAGTCTGCGCCGCCACCATATCTATGGTTTTCGTAATATACTTCTCTGCGCCGTACACCGGAACGATCACGCTGATCAGCCCGTCTTCTCTTTCCTTCAAGCCTTCTCTCCTTCGCTTTCATCCGGCGCCTCTCCTCCCGTCTCCTCCTTCACCAGGTAGATCGGGCGCTTCTTTACTTCCATATACGTCTTTGATAAATACTGCCCCAAAATCCCCAGGCAAAAAAGCTGCACCCCACTGACCATCATGATGATGCAAACCAAAGACGGCCATCCGGAAGTCGGGTCGTCAAACAATATTTTACGTACGATCGTAAAAATGATCATCGCAAAAGCAAGCACACAAAACAGCACGCCCATCACGGAAGCAATGGTAAGCGGCGCCGTGGAAAAGGCGATGATCCCTTCCAGCGAATAGAGAAAAAGCTTCCAAAAAGACCACTTCGTTTCCCCTTTTCTGCGTTCTATATTCTCATATTCCAACCACTTGGTCTCATAGCCCACCCAGCCGAAAATCCCCTTGGTAAAACGGTTATACTCGGACATCGCCAAAATCGCGTCCACCACCTGTCTGGTCATCAGGCGATAATCCCGCGCGCCGTCCACGATCTCCGTGCGGGAGATCCGATTCATCAGCCGATAAAACATCCTCGCAAAAAAGGAACGGATCAAGGGCTCACCCTTTCTTGTCACGCGCCTGGTCGCCACGGAGTCATACCCCTGCTCGATATAGGAATACATCTCCGGCAAAAGCGAGGGCGGGTCCTGCAAATCCGCATCCATCAATACCGCCAAATCGCCCTTACATTTCTGCAAACCTGCGTAGATTGCCGCTTCTTTCCCGAAATTACGGGAAAAGGAAACAAGCCTCACGCGCGCATCTTCCGCACAAAGTTTTTTTACCTCCGAGACTGTCTTATCTTTGGAGCCGTCATCCACATAAAGGATTTCCAAAGCGATCTGCTTTTTCTCAAAAAATTCCGTATTTTTACATAATTCATCATAGAAATCCCTGACGTTTTCTTCTTCATTGTAACAGGGCACGATAACGCTGAGTAACTTCATAACGTTCTCCTTTCGTGCATATCGATAATAGTGTACCACATTTACATAAAAAAAGGAAGAGACGTATCTCTCCCTTCTAACCAATCAAACCATTTTCCAAACGTATGTGATCCGCCACGACGGCTATGTACTCACTGTTGGTCGGTCTGGTATATTCCGGACTGTTGCTGTAGCCAAACAATTCCTCAAACAGATCGCCGTTCCCTCTGTCCCAGGAAACCTCGATCGCATTGCGGATCGCCCGCTCCACTTTTGTGTCCGTGGTCTGATAATGCTTTGCCAGATCAGGATACAAAAGCTTTGTAACACTCCCCACAAGCTCCATATCCTCCACGCACATCTCCAGCGCGCTCCGTAAAAACTGATATCCCCGCAAATGTGCCGGTATACCGAGTTCCAACATGAAATCCGAGATCATCTGCGTAGTCTCATGTTTGCTCACCATATTCTGTTGTGCCATTCCCCTTTTACTCCTTTGCAACTTTATAGTTTGACAACCTTGCCATCGTTTCCCCGTCGGTTATCATTTTCTTTCGACATGATACCAAATATCCATCGCGCTGTAAATCATAAGTTATCGCGCTGTCGCGTCCTATAATCGCGCTTCTTCCACGTTTTCCCGAAACCATTTGTAGGCGAGCTCAACACCCTCTTCCAGCTCGATCCGGTGCCGCCAGCCAAGCCCGTGAAGTTTTGTCACATCCGTAAGCTTTCTCGGCGTGCCGTCCGGCATATCCTTGTTCCATACGATCTCACCCGTATAACCTACTACTTTCTGCACGGTCTTCGCCAGTTCCCTGATCGTGACTTCCTTGCCTGTGCCGATGTTCACGTGCTGTTCGCCGCTGTAATGTTCTAAAAGAAACACACAGGCATCCGCCATATCATCCACATATAAAAACTCCCGCAGCGGCGTGCCCGTGCCCCACAACTGTACCGTGGGATCGCCGTTCACCTTGGCATCGTGGAATTTACGGATCATCGCCGGCATCACATGGGATCCTTCCAGATCGTAATTATCATGAGGACCGTAAAGATTAGTCGGCATACAGCTGATGAAATCATCCCCGTACTGCCTCTTATAAAACCTGCACATCTCAAGCCCCGCGATCTTCGCAATGGCATAGGCCTCGTTCGTCTCCTCCAGCGGCCCGGTGAGCAGTGCGTCCTCCGGAATCGGCTGCGGTGCCATGCGGGGATAAATGCAGGTGCTTCCCAAAAACAGAAGTTTCTTCACCTGATATTCGTGGCAGCACTGGATCACATTGCACTGGATCTGCATATTCTCGTATGCGAACTCCGCAGGCGCTGTATTGTTGGCGTTGATGCCGCCCACTTTTGCCGCCGCCAAAACCACCACATCCGGGCGCTCCTTCTCAAAAAAATCACGCACCTCTTGTTGACTAAGCAAGTCAAGTTCTTTGTGCGTCCTGCCGATCACATTCGTGTAGCCCTTCGCCTGCAGGGAACGTACGATCGCGCTGCCCACCAGCCCTCTATGCCCTGCCACGTAAATCTTGTCCGTCTGCTTCATCCCGCTCTCCTAATCCTATGCCATTTTATCAGCGCGGCATCTTTGCCGCACCCGATCATGTCTGCTAATAGTTTATCACAGGACCTTTTCTTTTTCAAGAAGTGCCGTTTCTGTCTGCACATATCATGACACTTATGATATAATAGCCGTAATGCAAATGAATGGATTTCAATACAAATCACTTGGGAGAACTTATCAAAATGACAAAAAAGAAACGGCAGCCGAAAAAAATCATCCTGACCGCAGTATGTATTTTAGCGGTATTATTGATCATCGGGGACTGGGCGTTGTCCGTAACCATTTACAATGAAAATTTCAACAAACGTTTTGAAAGCTACGAACCGCTTCTGCTGTCTGTCGATGATTACGAGGGATTACAGCGCACCAAATATGAATTTCCTTCTGACAAAGGGCAGAAACTGACCGGCTATCTGTACAGCACAGGGGAAGACCAGCGCGGCATCCTTGTATTGGCGCATGGTTTCGGCGGCGGCGGACATAATTCGTACATGGATTGTGCAAACTACTTTGCCCAACACGGTTATTACGTGTTCGCCTATGATGCCACCGGAAACGATGAGAGCGAAGGAAAAGGCGTGGGCGGCCTGCCGCAGGGAGTGGTCGACCTTGACTACGCGATTTCCTTTGTGGAGCAAAGCGGCAATTTTGCCGATCTGCCCATCGTTTTATTCGGACACAGCTGGGGCGGATACAGCGTCTGCAGCGTACTTACTTACCATCCCGAAGTAAAGGCTGTCATCGAATGTTCCGGTTTCAACAGTTCCATCGATCTGTTTGAATCAGAAGGGAAAAAGCAGGCAGGAAACGGAATCTATCTGATGCTGCCGTTCGTCAAACTGCATGAATGGCTCAAATATGGCAGCTATGCCTCGAACACGGCGCTGGATGGTTTTGCCGCATCCAATGCGGCTGTCATGATCGTGCATGGCACCGATGACGATGTTGTCCCGATTCATTACGGATATGATACTTATTACATAAAATACGGAGACGATCCCCGCTTTTCCTTTCTTCGCCTTGATCGTGCAGAACACAATCATATTTACCATGATACGGCCTATGTCGACGCGTTCAATACCTCATTTTCGCAATGGCTTGAAACACTGGATTACGACTATCAGGCCGCTGAAAACAAGGCACAGTTTACAAAGGAGAAAGCCGACTATATCCATGAAAATCTTGATCGGGATCAATGGAGTCATATGCTCAACGATGAACTGTTTGAGACTTTTTTAGAATTTTATGATACGCATCTACATTGACGGCCGCTATCGGCCGTCTTTTGCCTGATCCATTATTCTACCGCCTGTGCCGCGCGGAATCCATCCCCAATGCCTTCCCCCAAAAAGGCGATCTGCGGTCTGGTCGGCGCGGAGGGAAACGCGTCATACCCCGTCTGATCTCCCTCGACAGGGTAATAAAAGGTCACCCCTTCGATCTTGCAGGATTCCACAGCAAAATTTTCATAATCCTTCTGCAAGATCCAGTGATTATTTTCATAGGAGGAAACGATGCCATGCCCCAGTGCAAATGCTTTGTAAACGAGCAGCAAACATATTGCTGCGCAAGCACACCGACTTACTGCCTTCCGCCTGCTGCCAATCGGCACCCGCCGCTCCGTTTCCATCACCGCCGCATAGATTCCCCCGAACACAAGCGCCGGGGTCAGATACACATAAACGCAGCCGTAGCGCATCAGGGGCGAAGTGCCCAGCCAGAAAATGAAGGAGGCCGTTACCGTACACTGTATCAGCAAAAGTGCAAAAAACCGGCGCCGCCATAAGCAATACCCGATCCAAACAAGCAGCGCCACCACTGCCAAAACCGCAGCCATCACAAAAACTTTATCGCTTCCTGCCAGAGCACGAAACCACTCGGGAAGCCATGCCCTCGGCGAAATATCATAATTTGCCACATCGCTGTAACCCCTGCCCCAGACCTGAATCTCCCGCGCGTCATAATCCGCTATGCCCTTGGGTATCTTCCATGCCACATCAAAGAAATCAATGCTTGTAAAGGGGTAAACCAGCCACCCCGAAAGCAACACATTTCGGATCAAAAAAGGTAACGCCATCACAATGCCAAGCCCCAGATAAACGCCCGTCTGCCCCCACCGCTTCTCCTTTACCAGACGGCAGGCGGGATAAATGGTAAGCAGTAAAATCAAAGCCGCCGAAAGCTTCACCGTCAGCAAAAACACGGCGAGCACACATAAAAGCGCATAGGGGAAGATTTCCTTCTCTCCACGCTCCGCAAGCGAAAGCCATGTGATCACCAGATAAAAGGCAATCAACACCATAAAATAATCGGAAGCCGGAGAGATCATCTCATCGAAAATATTGACCAGATAATAGACGCACATCACTCGCGCAAAATCAGCGGCACGAAGCCTTCTTTCCCGCAGGGAATCTATAAGCCGCAGGCACCCTGCCGCCAGAACAAAGGCGAGAAATCCCGCCGCGCAGTGAAAAGACTGTCCCCCTAAAAAAAACATGCTGTAAAGGGCGGACAGCACAAAGGAAGAACTGTTATAGGCCAGCCTGCAATGCAGATTGCCGAGACCTTTTACCACGCCGTACTCCTCGATCCAGCGAATGCTCTGGGCATGGTAGAGAGCCGTGTCGTAGTGGGGGATCCCGTGGGAGGTGCCGTAGGCAAATAGCAGAAACAGCAATATCACAGAAGCGCATTTTATCACGCAAAATATACTGTCAGATTTCCCGCTCACCCCCGCCTCGGCTTTAACCGCGCCGCCGTCTCCCAACGGCAGCCACCCTTTCAGCGTATCCAATATTCCCTGCCGTTCCCGCAGAAAAATGACAATACAGGCGGCGCATAAAACGACATTCGCCCATAACCCTACGCCCGCAAACAGGCTGAAAAACTGCGCATAAACCGTGACGCAGACCAGCCCGCACATGACATACGCGTCTACGCCATATTCATAGGAGACCCGACCGACCGCCGCATCATCCACTCCCCCGATTTCATCCACGCTCTCCTTACCGACAGCATTTTCACCGTGCTTCGAGGCAATATAAGCAAGGTGCCGCGTTAAAAAACGCAGCACGCCATACCCCACCAAAAACGTGGTCAATATCATATAGGTCCATATCAATATCACCGACAACATTTCGCTATCTATTTCCTTTATATTACATCGTTTCCATTGCGTTTTTTATTACATCCTATTACACCCTAAAACGCATTTTCCAATATCGTATCTTGCGTCGCTTTTGGCGCAATTCAATTTTCGTTCTTACTCCGATATTCCTCGCAGCTCATTCCCGCGATCTCTTTCAAATCCGCATTCATCATCATGGAAACCAAACCCTTAAAGTCCACATCGCGCTTCCAACCAAGCTCCTTCTCCGCCTTCTGGCAGTTGCCCCAGAGAAATTCCACTTCCGCAGGACGATAAAATTCAGGATTGACATCCACAAGAAGCCTGTCCGTTTTTGCATCATACCCCTTCTCGTTTACGCCGCTGCCCTCCCAGCGGATGCTGATTCCAAGCTCCCCGAACGCTGCTTCCACAAACTCCCTGACCGTATGCGTCTCATTTGTCGCCAGCACATAGTCGTCCGCTTTATCCTGCTGCAGCATCAGCCACATCCCCTTGATGTAGTCCCCTGCAAAGCCCCAGTCACGTTTTGCATTCATATTGCCGAGAGAAAGCTTCTCCTGCTTTCCCGCAATGATATTCGCAATCGCCAGCGTAATTTTTCTCGTCACGAAATTCTCTCCGCGTCTGGGAGATTCATGGTTAAAAAGAATACCGTTGCAGGCGTACATATTATAAGATTCCCTGTAATTCACCGTGATCCAATAGGAGTAAAGCTTGGCCGCACCGTAAGGGCTCTTGGGATAAAAGGGTGTTTTCTCACTCTGCGGCGCTGTCTCCGGGATACCTCCAAAAAGTTCCGATGTGGAAGCCTGATAAAATCTGCATGTTCCGCCGTTTACCCGAATCGCCTCCAGAAGCTTTAAGGTACTTACACCCGTCGCCTCCGCCGTGTACTCCGGCACCTCAAAAGACACGCCCACATGAGACTGCGCCGCCAGATTATAGACTTCCGTCGGGCGAATCTCCGCAATCAACCGCATCAGGTTGCTGGAATCGGTGGTATCCGCATAGTGCAGGAAGAATTTCACCTTTTGATAGTCGGACGCGATCAGATGGTCGATACGCTGTGTATTGGCAATACTGTGCCTGCGGATCAGGCCGTGCACCTCGTACCCCTTTTCCAATAAAAACTCCGCCAGATAGGAGCCGTCCTGCCCCGTGATCCCTGTGATAAGCGCTGTCTTCTGCATCTTGATACACCGTTTCCTTTCTATCCGAATTTCAATCCCTTTTCAGCGTCGCCATAGGATTTGCTTTTCGTTTCACTCCTCGTGCCACGCTCTATTCTCGTCCATCTTCTCACAAAAAGCACCACCTGTAAAGAAAAACCGTGGTCATGCCTTTAATTTTGCTCCTTTAAGTATGCAGCAATCGCATCATGCCAATCAGCAAACGCAAAATCCGTCGTCATGCGGAACATATAATTATCCAGAATAGAGTATGCGGGACGCTTCACCGCTGCGCCGTACTCCTCAGACGTGATTGCCTCCACCACGGTCTTTTTGCCTGCCAGGCGGAAGATTTCTTCCGTAAACTGAGCCCAGCTGCAATCCCCTTCGCAGGTCGCATGAAACAGCCCATAATTTTCCGTCGGCAAAAGATATGCGATCGCCTTTGCAAGCTCCGCCGCGCTCGTGGGAGAGCCCACCTGATCACGCACGACCCGCACCTTATCATTGGTCTCGCTCAGTCTGAGCATTGTTTTTACAAAATTCTTGCCGTCGCCGTAGAGCCACGCCGTGCGCAGGATGAAATGCCTGTCGTTAAACTCTTTGACAAATTCCTCTCCCGCAAGCTTCGTCCTGCCGTATGCCCCCTGCGGTCCCGTCGGATCGGTTTCCTTGTAGGGCCTCGTACCGTTGCCGTCGAACACATAGTCCGTAGAAATGTGCATCAGCTTTGCGCCCGTCTCGTTCGCCGCAATACTCAGATTGCGCGCGCCGATGGCATTGATGCGAAAGGCAAGATCCTCCTCCTTCTCGCAGGCTTCCACTGCCGTGTAGGCTGCACAGTTGATAATCGCATAGGGCTTGATCTCCCGCGCAAATTGCATCACGTCATCCACCTTCGTGATGTCCAGTTCTCCCACATCCGTATTGATCAGTTCATACTCGCTGCTGTTTTCGTATTGCAGATTCACGGCCCGCCCGAGCTGTCCGTTACAGCCTGTTACAATCATTCTTTTCATGTTGTTTTATCCTTTCTGTCTTTATCCTAAAAATATTTTTATCAATATTTGTCCTTATAAGTTTCTCTTGCTTTTTTGGTATATTCACAGACAAACTCATGCTTGGCATCCGTATAGCCGTCCCGATCATGTTCATAGGCTTTCCAGAGCCACAGCTTTAACTTCTCATATTCTTTCGCTATCGTAGGATTATCATTCAAGTAATCCCTGAAATACACTTCGTCGTTGTCGCCCGAATATCTCAAATGTAAGTGAAATACCTTTTCTGCAAATCCGTTTTCAGTATATCCTCTATTAAAAGATATCTTCCGCTCGCTTTCCGACATACAAAGATACCCGTTTTGTACGATCAGCTCCTTCACGTTAAAGATATCTTCCTGCAAAGGAATCTCCACCAAAATGTCAATGATCGGCTTGGCCCAAATGTTTTCGATCGCAGTGCTTCCAATATGGCTGATCCTTGCATCTATCCCCGCTAAAAAATCATGTATTCTTTGACATTCTTCATTGTACCATACTCTCCATCTGTTATCATGCTCCACAAGAAAAATGGGAAATAACTGCCACAGTTCTTCCAATGTCATTTCCGATAATTTTTTGGACATCACATTCTCCATACATTTACGTCCCGTCAGGAATCGGCGCTCTCATCCTTATCCATTTCTTTCAGACACAAATGTCCAAGCTCGAGCAGCTTTCTCTGTGCATCCAGAATCTCATCCTCCGTACCGCTCCATTGTACCATATCTTCATGAATAAAGTACAGCATTCGTTCCGAAAGGTTTTTCAAAAAAGCTTTGACGACTTTGCCGGATGCGCCCATAAGCGCCGTCGTCAGCGTCACGTTGTCCGTATTTCGCAAAATAAGGCGGATCTCAAAATCTCCCAAACCCCCGAAATTCTCCAGTAAATCTGTTTTTTCGGAAAAACGTTTTTTGCCCTGATACTGTTCCAGTATTTCCTCGCGCGTATACTGTAATACTTCCCGTATTTTCTCAGCGTTCTTCTCTCTGTACTCCATGCCGATAAAAGATGTAATCAATTCCCTGACGATTTCCGTAGATTCTCCCGAAAAAATCTTTCGCAGCGCTGCCACAATCATTTTCCCTTCCGCATGTTCTTCCTCAGAAAGTGTCGCCGCATAATTTTCCAAAAAAGAAAATATCTCATCCGGTCCCAACTGTTTCATGAACAAATCCAGCGCATAAGGAATGGCAAAAGGAAGGAATCTGCTGCCGCCTTTGAACGTAGGAATGCAGGATTCCAAAGCCAGCAATCCCTGCGCCCTGCCGGTCTCACTGCATTGTAATAAGTCCTCCCCAATCACGGCAAGGCGGAGTTTTTCTTCGTCATAAATCCCCACTTTTTCTACCTGTATCTGCGTTCTGCCCACCAGTTCGTCAATGCTGCACGCAAAAAGATCCGCCAGCGCCCACAACATTTCAATGCTCGGTTTTGACAGATCCCGTTCCCATTTAGAGACCGCTGCCGGACTGATGCCAAGAACTGCCGCCATCTGTTCCTGACTCATTCGCTTTGCCATGCGCAGGGAATAAAGTTTCCCGCCCATGGATATTCCGTGACAGGTTATATTTTCCATGTTGGTTTCCTCCAAATTATAACGATATTTCCATACCGTTTATGATTCTTTCCTTCCTTTTCTGAATCATCCAACAACTCAGAGTCGTTCGTATTAGTCGATGTAAGACCAATGTAAAGTTCCCCGCACAGAAAGTCAAAGGATAAATCGTAGTGGTTTTCAACCATTGGTTTCAGAGCCGCCGCAAAAGAACCATAAAATAGTCAAGACAGACTCAAACAACATTGCTATACTGTTATTACATCGCGATGGAAAGCAGGAAAAACATGAGTTATTCAACCATAACACACGCTCTGATCAATTATGTAGAGAGTCATCTTACGAATATGAGTGTCACGGAGATGGCTAAAAGTTTTGGCTTTTCCGAAACTTATCTGCGGGAGCTGTTTTACAGACATGTAAACATGCCGATCATGCAGTATTATAAAAGGCGAAAATTGATTGCCTCTGCATTTGAACTGCTGCATTCTGATAAAAAAATCCTTACGATCGCTCTGGAGCACGGATTCTCTAATCCGGAATCTTATACAAGGGCTTTTCAAAGGCATTTCGGCATGACTCCCAGTCGATTTCGTGCTAAGCGGCCATTGATGGGAGGACGGCTGCTGGAGCCGGGTGTTTTTGGGTTGGAACAACTTGACCGAAAAATGAAAAGGAGCGATGAGAACAGGATGAAACCAAACAAGAACAAAACGATATTATATGGGATCCGAAAAATCGAACATGGGACCTATGGCAGCAACACCATGTTCCCCATTTGTGTAAAAGCGGTATCAGAATATCTGGGCGATACGGTTTCTTATGCTTATATCATGGCAGCGACCGGAGCCGCTTTCCGCTTGGTCTGGAACAGAAACGAGTGGGATCTGAGCAATATCGACATCTATCATACGCTGAATGAATCCAATGATATCTACCGGTATGGGGCAAAAGCGCTTGGTAGGGAATTCTCTTTCCTGGGGCGGAATAAGGAGACGACCAAAAAGGAATTCTCCGACTATATGAAGAAAACGATCGCAAACGGCTATCCGATTATTGCCTTAGGTATCATTGGCCCGCCGGAACCCTGCATCGTCACAGGATTTGAAGAAGATGGCGATATTGTCATGGGTTGGAATTTCTTTCAAAATGACCCGGAATTTGCCTCCGATATCAGCACCTTGGACAACGGCTATTTCCGCTGCCACACATGGTGGGAAAATACCGATACACAGGCAGTGATGTGCATCGGTACGCTTGAAGATACTTCCCACCACGACAGAGATATTATAAAAATGGCGCTTGCAGTCATGGAGGCAAGAGAAGAAAACACCTATGCCAAAGGAATCCAAGCGTATGAAGCCTGGAAAGAAATGCTGCTTCAGGAGAAGTGGTTTGAAAACGGCAGTACTTTTGATACCTTATTTTCCATGTTTCTTGTCCAAAATGACGCGATGACCTGTCTGCAGGACGGCAGAAAATGGGCGGCAAATTATTTTGAGGAGCTGGCAGACCAACGCGAAGATACAGAAAAGAAACTTTGTATGGATATTTCCGCCTCTTTTCTTAAAGTTAGCAAGGCTGCCGAAGATATGAAAGACCTGATCGGCGATTGGAACGATACAAAGGCCATGCTCAACAATTTTGGCAGCCGACCAATCCGGGAAAAATTAGGCCAATTGATTGATGCCTGCCAAAGAGAAGATCGCCGCGCGTATGAACAGCTCAATCTCCTCTATCAAAGATATTTCTCAAACAAATAGAACCGGCCTTTTCTCCAATGGGCATAACCGACTCTGCTATACCCCATGTGAGAATACAGTTTTAGCGCGGAAGGGTTGTGGCTGAAAGCATCCAGTCTGACAGCCATGGTCCCTTCCGCTCTGCATTTTTCTTCGATATACAGCATCGTTTGTTTTGCCACTCCCTTATGTTGAAAAAGCGGGTTCACACAAAGACGATGCACCACATAGTAGTTTTTATCGGGATATTGCCACTGGCCATTTTGATAAGCTTCGTCGCATTGACGGTTCAGGGCAAACACCACGGCGATTTTTCCCTCTGATACGCCGATATGTAAACACCCCTGTCTGATGTCTTCGGCGAAATCCTCTTTGGTCGGATAGATTTCATCCCACTGGTGAATATGGTTGTTTTCCATGGTGAGGATCGCGTTTTTGATTAGGAGCATGATTTCGTTTAGATTATTTGGGGTTGCTAATTGGTATTCTATTTTCATGTTATAACGATATCCTTTTGTTGACTTTCACACTACGTATTTTATCGTTATGTAGTTTGAAAGTCAATTCGATTTTTACCAAACAATCCTTTCAATTAAATATCCAAATATATTTTTAATCTTTTGTAATAATATACGTATTCCTGTAACACGGCATTTTCAACATACTCGTATTCCATAACTTCCGAAATTCGCCAACCGCAATTCTTCTGTTATAATACCGTTCCCTGCAGTTGACCAATTCTTTCAATGATTCCGCTATATAAATATAGTGTTCATCATAACCGACAACGGGAACAAAATGCAGCCAATTCTGATTTTTCCATGTCCGTATCAACACGATCACGGGCCTTCCTTTGCTGACTTCCTTTTTCAATGCGTTGAGATTCCCGGCACAGTATTTTGCTTTCAAGCCATATTGAGAAAGCAGCTTAATGATTCCTTTGGGCCGCACGCAGCCGTCTTTCATCTTATTTGGCATCGCTTCATATAAACTGTTCCCTTCTTTTTCAATATTGCAGTGCCGCAAAAGATAAGCCGCCGCAAAACCGGCGCACTGATTACCGGTTTGCATCTCAAATCTGTTGGCCTTCGCAATCACAAACTCTTTGGTTTTACATTCACATGAAAAGCGAAAATGCAGCACGCCCATGACAATACTGTTAATCATCGTTGTAATGATTACATAATATAGCAGCCACAAAAACAAATGCAACATTTTACCTATGATGGACATCATAAACATCTTAAATTCACCCCTTCACTTTCTCGCTTAAATCATACACACATTTAAGCGAGAAAGTAAATAACAAAAACAATTCACCACCGCTTCATATTCTTCTCGAACTTCTTTTGATATATCTCTTTTAATTCATCGACTGAAATATCATAACACAGCAGCACGTCATTATAATACATAAGTACATCCGCCAATTCTTCGACCAAATCCTTTCTCAATCCGGCATCAGCACAAACCTTTTCACCGCCATTCTTTTTCACGATATCTATGACTTCCCCTACTTCCCCTATCATCCACAGCAGTTTATTTTTTCCTGTTTCAGGCGAGATTGGCTCCCATTGAGCCTGATATTGATCCTGAAGCTGCTTTTGCATTTCCAGCATTTCATTCATACTGAAATCCAACATAGTTTCCCTCCATTTCGAAGCGTTTTACGCTGAGTAACACGAGCAGAATCTCGAAGTTTTCCGAAGGAATACTTCATTCTGCATCTGCGAGATTGAAAAATATGGTCATCAGACTTATTTTACAATCTATCCTCCGTTCTTAATCACCTGCGGCTCCCTCACGGCCTATACCATTCCGCAAAACCGACCACTTGTCCTTCCGAAACTTCTATCGCCCAGAACATCGGAAAATCCGTTTCCCGCAGATAGTCCGCAAACGCCGCCTCGTCTATTTCTATACGCTCACCCTGATGATTTTCCAAAACAAAGTAGTGGCAGTCGCCCGCAAGCGGATAGGTGACGTCTTCGCCTTCTATATCCACGATTTCAAAGCCCGCATCCGCATCATACTCCGGCTTCCAATCAGGATCCTCAGGCGTCACCCAATTCTGTCTGTCGATCGTAACTGATCCGTCGCCAAATCGGGAAATATAGCCAAGTATCTGCGCATTACCTGCGGTACCATTCTCTGAAGACTGCCCGCTCGGTACGACCACTGTAAACGTATCCGCGATCACGGGCAATTCCCTTCCCCAGCCTTCTTCCGCTTCCTCGGGATAACGGTAAAATACGCCAAATACCTCGCCCTCCATCTCATACAGTCTGACCCGATAGGCCATCCCGTCTTCTTCCTTTTCCATACCCTCATCCTTTGGAAGATACCCGTTATTCGTTAATAGCTGTTCCGCCTGCTGTCTGTCCGAAAGATTTGACACCCACAGCCTGACATTCTCGTTTATTACGGCCTGCCACATATTCGTTTCCATTTTTTGCCATTCTCCTACAGGCAGATAAAGCATATATTCCGGTTCCTCCACAAGCTCCGCCTGCTTTTCCTCCTCCATCCCTTCCTTCATGAAAGTGAGGGTGATTGCATCCTCTGTGCTGTTTTCTGCACTACTGCCTAATCCTGCCACACCGTTTCCCGTACTGCTTTCTATTTCCGTTTTTGCATTATCGTCTGCTCCTGCCGCACCGTCCGTTCCTTCCTTATCGATCTGCAAATCGTCCGTCATTTTGACAATGTTTGTATCCGACGGAATCGTCTCACCCGCTTCCGTCTTTTCTCCCATCACGGAGCACCCGACTAATGTCCCCATACCGAACGTCAAAATGGCAATACCCGCAAGCAGATAAAATCCGTTCTTTTTCCTACGCTTACGCAGGATATTCTGAAACCGTATTTTCATCACCTTTTTCCCTTCAAAAAATCCCGTCGATAACATCGCGCTTCGTGTGCCGCCTTTGTGGAGCGTGGAGAGGAGTGTCTGTGTATACACCTTTTTCTGCTCCGACGGCATCCCTTTTATCACATGCTCATCACAGGACAGTTCCATAGTTACCGCCGCATTTTTCTGCATCAGCCAGACAAGCGGATTGAACCAGTGCAGTGCGCACACCGCCATAAAGAGAAATTTGACATACAAGTCGCCGCGCTTACAATGTACCAGCTCGTGTTTGAGAATGAAATACAATTCCCGCTCGCTGAAAGATTCCGATTTGGACAATTTGTCTGAGACACCGCTATTCATAATTAAAATCGGACGCAGATATCCAATCAGCATCGGGCTGCCCGCCTCAGGAAACGACACAACCGTCACATTCCTCTGTATTTTTAATTCCCTTCTGATACGGATCAACTGCTCTAAAGCAGCCCTGTCTTTCCATACCGTCCCGCATTTAAGTACCTTTCTTTTATAATGCAGATAGCTTCCGACATTGATTGCAAGATAAACGGCACAGCCCGCTGCCCACACATAAGCAATTACAATAAGCGGCATCACTCTGCCCTTTTTTGCCGCAAAAGGCGCCGTTATCTGCGCAGGAATCTTCACGACGATTCGGGGCATTCCCGGCTCAGGCAATATTTCCTGATCATTCTGCCCATCTTCTGATATTGTTTGCGGCGCAGGCTGCATCGCCGCCTGCTGCCTCCACTTTGACAGCGTCTCCATCGCTGCCCGGCCGTCCTCCGCGTCAAAGGGAATGAGCAGCCTGACTGCAAGAAAAATCCAGATCAGATAGCTCCACTTTGCAGCATAACGTCTGTCAAAAAGCGGTGAAAGAAACAGCATTAACACAATGATCGGGCTGACGGATAATGAAGTTTCCAAAACAGTGAGAAAAAGTTCAGACATTATTCATTGCCCTCCCTGGTCTGTTTATTTAAGTCGTCCTGTTCCGCTTCCAGCTGATCCAGAAAATCCCGCAGCTGCGCCACATCACTTTCCTTCAATGCCTTATCGTCATACAGCGCCGCCACCATATTCCGCAAAGAATTGTGATACAGTTTTTCCAGAAACTGCTTGCTCGCTCCGGTCTTATATTGATTCTCCGGAATCAACGCCGTATAGAGATTGCTCCCCGTGGAACGGTCGCATGCCACAAAACCCTTATCCGCAAGCCTTGCCAAAGAAGTCATCAGCGTGGAGAGCTGCCATTTCCTCGAATCCTGTAATTGTTTCAAAATAAAATTGGACGTAACCGGGCTGTTGCTGTTCCAAATCACCTGCATAATCTCCAATTCCGCTTCTCCCAGCTTTTTTACCGCATCCGCCATTTTTTCCTCCATTCCAGAGCATTTATGTGTCGTATAAGTTAACTGTCCTCAAATTTTCACATTATACATTTGTATAATCTATTATGCGCTCGTATAATCTCCTCGTCAAGAAAAATTAGAAATTAATCTTGCAATTTGAAAGATTTAGGACGCTTCCATACAAATTTCTGATCAAAAAGTATGGTCACCAAACTTATTTTTCACTCTTGACAACCCCAAATAGTAATGTTACTATCATAAACAAATCAACAGAAAGAAAAGCGATGACGGAAACGAGTAGCATATCGGTTGCAGCCAGAGAGAGCATCATTTGGTGGAAGATGCTTATGTGGATCGTATGTGAAAACCATTCCCTAGCTGTAATGCTGAAAGTAGACGTAAGCATTACCGTACACCTGCGTTAAAGGTTAGGCTTTGTTGGAAGCTGAAGTGAAAAATTAAGGTGGAACCGTGCAGCAGGCACCCTTAGAGATACCGCAGTATCTTTAAGAGTGCTTTTCTTATGTTGATTTAAAAAATAAAAAAGGAGAGAAAAAATGAAGATCAAAATGAAGGACGGTTCTATCAGAGAAGCTGCATTTGAGGAAGAATTAGGGAAAAATGCCTTTCGACATACGACGGCGCATATTCTGGCGCAGGCGGTGAAACGACTGTATCCGAAAACCAAATGTGCAATCGGCCCCTCCATTACGGACGGTTTTTACTATGATTTTGATTTTGGCTTCCATTTTTCGGAAGAAAATTTGGCTGAGATCGAAGCGGAGATGAAAAAAATCGTCAAAGAAAATTTGCAGCTTCGGCAGTTTACAGTAGACCGCGAAAAAGCAGTACATCTGATGAAAGAAAGAGATGAACCTTATAAAATCGAAATGCTAAAAGACCTGCCGGAAGATGAGGAAATCAGCTTTTATCAGCAAGGGGAATATCTGGAAATGTGCGCGGGTCCTCATGTGGCGTACACTAGCGCGGTCAAAGCCTTTAAGCTGCTGTCCGTCGCAGGCGCCTACTGGCGGGGTGATGAAAAGAACAAAATGCTCACCAGAATTTACGGCACTTCCTTTCCCAGTGAAGACATGCTGGTGGAATACCTAAACCGATTGGAAGAAGCGAAAAAGAGAGATCACAGAAAATTAGGAAAGGAATTAGGCTTATTTGCACTGCTTGAGGAAGGACCGGGATTTCCCTTCTTTCTCCCCAAGGGGCTGATCTTAAAAAATCTGCTGATTGATTACTGGCGAAAGATGCACGCAAAAGAAGGGTATGTGGAAATATCCACACCCATCCTGTTAAACCGCCAGCTTTGGGAAACGTCGGGGCACTGGGAGCATTATCGGGATAAGATGTATACCACTTCCATCGACGGAGTGGATTTTGCCATCAAGCCGATGAGCTGCCCCGGCGGTATGCTTGTCTATCAAATGGAGCCCCGCTCCTATCGGGAATTTCCGATGCGTATCAGCGAGTTAGGGCTTATTCACAGAAATGAAGCGTCAGGCACGCTGCACGGTCTGATGCGCGTACGCTGCTGTACACAGGACGACGCCCACATTTTTATGACGCCCGAACAGATACAGGACGAGATCAAAGGCGTTGCCCGCCTGATCGACGAGGTGTATTCTACGTTTGGATTTTCCTATCATGTAGAATTATCTACGCGCCCGAAAAATTCCATCGGCAGTGATGAAGATTGGGAGCTGGCAACGAACGGCTTAAAAAATGCTTTGGACGATCTGAAACTGCCCTATGTAATCAATGAGGGAGACGGCGCCTTTTACGGTCCGAAAATCGACTTCCACTTGGAAGACTCCATTGGCAGGACATGGCAATGCGGAACCATTCAGTTGGACTTTCAATTGCCGCAGCGCTTTGAAGCAGAGTATATTGGGGAAGACGGAAACAAACACCGCCCCATCATGATCCACAGGGTCTTGTTTGGTTCTGTCGAACGGTTTTTAGGCATCCTGATCGAACATTATGCCGGGAAATTCCCCTTATGGCTTTCACCCGTGCAGGTAAAAGTATTATCGCTCTCGGATAAGTATATTGACTATGCCAAAGTAATTGAAGCAACTCTGAAAAAGGAGGGACTGCGCTGCGAGCTGGATGCAAGGGCTGAAAAAATAGGCTATAAGATCAGATCTGCGAGGCTGGAAAGAGTTCCCTATATGCTTATTGTCGGCGAGAAGGAGGCAGAAACAGACAGCGTTTCCGTCCGCGGAAGAGACGCAGGCGATCTGGGGAATATGACGATTGATAAATTGCTGGAGGTTCTGCGGGAGGAAGGAATTTGAAGATAAGGATTGTGTAGAGGGGCGGTTATTTGCCCCTCACTATTTTTCACAATTTCTGTAACATTCCCCATCTCTGCGCCTCCAAATGAAAGTGTTGCCGAAATATGCAGCATTCTAATCGTTCTGGCAATCGTATTTCTCATGATAGGAAAAAGAGAATCTCTATCCTATTATGGCGTATGTATGTGGGAAGGAGAGTATTTCCTGCAAACAAACTTTTTTCTTTTCCTTGTCCCGCTCGTCAATCTCCCCTATTTATTTTCAGGCGCAAAGATAAATATCGTTTTGGCACTGATCAGCAGTGTATTTATCAGCATCATGGAAGAACTGATTTTCAGGAGTTTTTTATGTCGTTCCATTGAACAGATATCGAATCAAAATAAAGCCATCATCTTTTCCAGCGTATTGTTTGGCTGCCTGCATCTTTTGAATATTGGGAAGTATCCTCTTGTAATTATTTTGCTCCAAGTAACATATGCCTTTGCAATGGGCATCGCTTTTTCTGTCGTTTTTTATGAATGCAAAAGCGTTCTGCCCTGCATTTTGGTACATATCGCGGTAGACCTCTTGGGCGCATTTGAAGCAGAACCGATTTTGATCGCCGATATCGTTGGAACTGTTGTATGCAGTTTTTGCGCACTCTATTTTTATTGTTTTGTAAGGAATCGGTGCAAATCAGAAACCTGATTTTTCACCCTGGCATACCACCTCATTTAGGTTTATCCGATCAATCCCCAAAATATTTCGGGAAGAAAGATACATAGAATCTTTTTCAATATACGTGCGTCCTGACAGCTTCAACGGCGTATTGATTCCCTTTACCTTTTCCAAAGTATCTTTATTCCAAAAAGCAATCTCTGAGCAGGGATAGGAAATCGTTATCAGATTATTCTCATAGATTCCCGCACAATCAAACATCTTTTTATGTACATTCTTGATAAACGTCTCAATCTCAAAACTCCTCAGATTGATCTTAAACAATTTTCCGTCGTGGCCTGCGGCATATAAGATATCTCCATCAAGATATAAACTGCCGACATTTTTCTTTTCTAAAACAAGCTCCTTTTCCGCGGCAAGTGTTGTGCGGTCTAATAGCAGTACTTTCCCGTCTACGGTTCCGCAGACTAAATATGCATCGTATATTTTGACGCTCCACATACTGCTTTCGGAAACAGGAAACTCTTTGAGCTGATACGACTGTCTGTCAAAGGTAATGATTTTCCCGTTGCGTATGGAGCAATAAACAGTATCCTGATCCGCCGCGATTCCACAAATGTCGGAACTTAAATCATCACCCAATTGCCACTTCCCAACCAGCTCATAATCTTTTTGGTTTAAGATATAAAGTGTGCAAAAATCATAAATAAAAATCTGCCCCTCATCTGCAATCAGTTTTCTGGATAAGCCTTCTTTCTCAAAAACCTCTTTTTGGAAAAGGATTTCCCCAGAGGATTTATCGACTTTTATTAAATTTTTTCCGCACATACAATCAATATACTGCTCCGTAACATGGAATCCTGTTACGACTGCATCTAACTTAACTAAATGTTCCATTCCTAATCCTCCCGACTGTATATCCGTACCAAAACTCCCTTTTCCGTACCGTCCACCGCAGCAATCATATCCATATGCTCCCATTCCCTCAGGCACTTGCTGTCGGTAACGATCATCGGATGCCAGCCTTCTTCGTCGTGCTGACTGTTTTCTATAAAAATCCTACAGGCATTGCCCTCCTGATACTTCCGTCTCCTGCCCTTTTACGCTCATACCGCCATGACACACAACATCGATCGACAACATTAACTTCTTCATACTTACCCTCATTACAAAGCATCACAAATTTCACGAAACAATATAGAAATAGAATAACATATTCATTATCTTATTACAAATGAAGCCATCCAAATAGTCCCGTGGCATCTCACCCTCCCTTTTTGTACCTCTTACCTGAAATCGGTTGAGAAAAACTCTTAGCTGCCTATAATAAGAATTGGAGGGACGCCATGGAAATTCAAATTATGGAACATATGGAAGAAACGTTAAAAGTGCTCATCCAATGCAGAAAAGCAGACGATGAAGTGCTGCGGTTAAAAACACATATTGAGTTGTTCGACAACAAGTTCTACGCCAAAAAGGACGATGCATACTGTTTCATCAATGCGTCAGAGGTCCTGTATTTTGAAGCGGTAGACAACCGTACTTTTTTATATACGCAGGAAGCTGTCCTCGAAATCAGACAAAGGCTGTACGAGCTGGAAGATACCCTATCGGAAAAAGACTTTATCAGAATATCAAAGATGCCGCGGTATCTGACTGACGGTTCATGCGACGTCATCTCCGCAGGAAGTTCAAGTGTGATGCCGCTTTGCTTTTTCGGCTCGCATCCGCTCCATTTCCTAAGCGGGGGAATACCGCACATTTCGCTGAAGCGGTAAAGCCCGTAGATGGTCCCGCGCTTATCGCTTCCAGCAATCACAAGAATCGTCCCGTCATTTTCAACAGACGGGAAAAGCACACACATTTGATAAACTTCGCGCTTGTCTCTGATCTCATCAAAGAACAGACGGCCTTCTTTTTCAAGAGACGCAAGAAGGTCGCTTTCCTGTATCGTCCCGAAAATAATGCCATCACCCTGAATTTCGCTCAGGGAATGGCTCTTATGTACGCCGCCGATATCTCCAAATACGGCACGCAGATCGTCGGCAACCGAAACCGCCGTCCTGACGGTTCCTTTAAGCTCCTCCTCCGCGCAGATCAGTTTCCACGATGCATTCACAGTAAGTTTCATATTGATTTCGCCTTTCCTCTATGCTTATTGCCAACCTATTTTTCTAACACTTAATCTTTAGTTTACAATAAGTGAGGAGCATTTTCAATAAATTCGGCTGCTCCCGCGGGTCCGCTGCATGCCCGGAAATCCGCGCTGCATTCAGCCGCTGCTTTTGCATATATGCTATTATCTAAAATTTCCTGTACAGCCGTACGGATGCCTTCGCAAGAACCATCTTGCAGCAGCATCCCCGTGCCGACCTCGGTCACTCTCCTCGCTACGGCATTCTGCTCATTTGTCTGCGGATAAAGAACCATCGGCGCCGCCATATACAGACTTTCGGAGACGCTGTTCATACCGCAGTGAGTGATAAAACATCTGTCCTTGCAAGTATGGCAAGCTGATCTACATAGGGGTGCACCTGAATCTGATTCGGCAATTCTCCCAGCGCTTCACGGTCGATCGCATTTCCGCAGGATATCACCACATCAACGGGCATTTCTTTCAACGCGTTGATACACTTCCTATAAAAATCAGGGCGATCGTTAATAACTGTTCCCAGAGAAATATAAACGAGCGGCCGCTCCTTTTCTTTTTCAGGCAGCACGTCAGAAAATACTGAAGGCCCGACAAAAGCATAATGCTCCGAAAAACTCTCCGCGCACGGCTGAAATTTTCGCGAAGTATACACAACGGAATCCGTATCATTGTCGCTCTGAATCAGGGAGAGCACGCTTTTTACATGATATCCGTAAGGCTCCAGTTTTTTTAATTCCTTAGAGATTCTTGGAAGTCCAAAAATGAGGTCAGCCATTTCTTTCAAACTGCTTTTCATATATTGAGAAGACTTTTGATTAAAGGCAAAGGTGCTCGTAGACACCACCATCGGTACCTGATGCTTCCAGGCATTCAATTTCCCCCAAAAGCAAACCGAGTCCGTATAAACCACATCCGGTCGGAACGTCTGAAATTCCTGCTCCAGAAAATCATTCATGCTAAGGGTGATACGGATATCCTGTATCGTCATTTCCGTAGTAGAAACTTTCTTCAAACCTGCTTCTTCCTTTTCTGTCAACTTTGGCAAAAAAGAATCACAGGAAATAAATTCCGCTCCCGTAGCGCTGATCTTTTTCTCAAATTCGCCAAATGAATAGAAACGCACAATATTTCCGCGTCTGACAAGCTCTGCCGCAACTGGAAGCATCGGATTGGTGTGCCCGTGTGCAGGAATACAAAAACATGCGATCTTCTTCATTCGCCCTCTCCCTCCTTTGCCTGATTTGTATAACTAATCATACTGCTGTACTTAACTAATATCAATCGCTTTTTATCTTTTCCCATCTTTCCTAGTGACTCCCTGCGCCTCTTATGCTATACTAGACAGGACTAAAGACAGAAAGAAAAGAGGAGCTAACGATGAAGAAATTACAGATTATTTTTTTCACCGCCCTGTCTTCCGCTCTCCTGCTTTCCGCCTGCGGCAAGGAAGAAGAAAAGCCCGTCACGGCTGAGGTGCCTGTCGCGGAACAGACCATTGAGGACACACCTCAGATCGAGGAGGAACCGGAAGAACCAGTGGAGGAACCTGAGGAGGAGGATCTTCCCCCTGAGGAAGGAATGGTCAGGAGCCGCATCACCAACGAATGGGTGACCGAAGAAGTCAATAACTCAAGACCTCTGGCAATCATGACTCCTAACACAAAGACCGCTTCCCAATATGGCATTTCCAAGGCAGACGTCGTATACGAATGTAATGTGGAAGGCAGTATCACCCGTTTGATGTGGATCCTTCAGGATTGGAAAAATGAGGACAGACTTGGCAATGTCAGAAGCTGCCGCGACTATTATGTGTATTGGGCGTTTGAATGGGATGCCCTCTACGTCCACTTCGGCGGTCCCTTCTACATAGACGAAGTAATCAAGCGTACTGACGACATTGACGGCAAAACCAGCAGCAACTTTTGGCGGGCAAAGGATGCGAAAAACGCTACCGACAATGCCTATGTAGACACTGCCGGCATCATGGCAGACGTGGATAATCTCGGTTATGCCTTAAAGCTGCGGGACGGCTACGCGGACGAGCAGCACTACCGCTTCGCTTCTGAGAAGGAGCCAAATGATCTTTCCCAGTACAGCGACGCGATCACGGCAAATAAAATCGATATGTCTCCCACCTATCCCGTCACCAACTGCTACTTTATCTACAACAGCGAAAACGGCCTCTACGAAAGGTTCCAGAAGCTTGCAGGCGCCTCCGACGGCCCGCACACAGACCTGGCGACCGGGGAACAGCTCAAATTTAAGAATGTGCTGATCCAGAACACTTACCACGAGGTGCGCGACGATAAGGGTTATCTCGCCTTTAAATGCCACGACACCACAAGGGACGGTTGGTTTTTCACAAACGGCAAAGGGATTCACGTCAATTGGGAAAAGACCTCCGATTACGGCGCAACGAGATACTATGACGACGCCGGAAATGAGATCGAGCTGAACACAGGAAAAACGATGGTCTGCATCGTAGAGGACGGCGATTCCTTCTTGGTGGACGATCAAAAAATAAACTAAAGCTTTGTTAAAATCGAGTAGGAGGAATTTCTCTCAATTGAGAAATTCCGACCTCTCACACCACCG
>ERZ777011.929-NODE-929-length-38298-cov-7.355228_pt1 | contig 38298 bp, 23 predicted proteins | sample MGYA00374964_ERZ777011 | MGnify/ENA primary metagenome ERZ777011 (study PRJEB29310, sample SAMD00008975) | mouse gut metagenome | study: EMG produced TPA metagenomics assembly of the Metagenome analysis of fecal microbiota from mouse which was promoted...
TTTGACCGGCAAACTTGAATACGCCATCGAATATCCGGCGATGAATCGATGTCAGTCCGACAAGCGTAAACGCAAATGTTTTTTCGGTAAGAAGTCGACGGATGTTGGTCGATGCCATATCCGCTTCGTGGATTTCTGCATCTTCGGGCGTATGTGCTATTTTCGATTGATAATAGCTACGAATAAGTTGTTCGGCTTCGTCGATTGTAATCTCGCCCTCAATATCTTTACGTGCGGTCTCAATCAAGTAGTCGGAAGGCTTCAAGCCATCGACGGCCTGCAACCCTATTGCGGTCTGCCATGCGTAACCCTTCTCCCGCTTCTGCGGTTCGCCTTGGCGTATGTATTCTTCGAAATCCATCATATCTCAAATCACTTTATACGTGAGTTCGGGATAAAAAAATTCTTGTAAAAGTTAGTAATCATAGAACTATTTTGTATTTTTAAGTCTGACAAACAACAAATTACGAAACAGACACCTATGATTACCGAGGATAAAGTTACAGAGATTTTTTGTGTTATTGATGAATTCTGCAAGAATTTTGATGCGGAAATGGACAAAAATCTTTTGAAAGGGCTTCCCTCGCCCGATGGAAAATGCCACAGGAACCGCAAAGGACAGTTGGCTGCAAGTGAGATTATGACCATCATCATCTGCTACCATTTCGGCTCGTTCGCCAATTTCAAGCACTACTACCTCTTTTATATACGTCAGCATCTGTCCGGCTATTTTCCTGATGCAGTTTCATACAACCGCTTCGTGGAACTCATGCCTCGGGTGTTCTTCCATATAAATCACTTAATTATTGATTTTGTTCCTATTTTGTTTCTTTTATAAAATTAATTATGGTGCATTGCGCTGTTTTACAGCGAATAAAGTATTAATTAAACAACATTTACCAGATTTAAGGGAAAACAGGTACTTTAGTATCAACAGACGGAACATAAGAATCACGCAGCACCAGCAGCCCTTCCGGTCCCATATTGAACAGCAGATCCACAATACTCATATTCGGAAGGAATCCGTGCTTGTCCTGAAAAACCTGATAGTAGGGTTTCGGGGAAAAGGACGGATCTTCTCCTCCATGCTTCGGACGGATGCTTTCGCGGAAGTCGTTCGGTACTTCGGGCTGGTACTCTTCCGTATAGATCACATTCGGATGTAAATCGAGCAGGCGGCAGATCAACCGGCGCAGTTCTTCATTATAATCGAATAGGAACTCATACTTCTTCTCATAGAAAGGGGCGAAATCCTCTTCGTAATATTCGAAAAACGGACTCATGTTATAAGCCGAAACCAACGCATTCCAATGCAGGTGACGCCAGTTCCCGTGATCGGAGATGCGGATATCTTTGGTCGGGCATTTCAATGTGTCCGGCTTTACAATGGGAACGGACAAGGCTAACGGGCCGTTAGCGGCTGCAATGGTACATCGGTTCCGATAGGTCTGCTTCAGATAGTTCTCGGCTGTTTCCAAATGGACTTCCGGGTATTGGAACAGTTTGCAATACTGCTGGACCGGTCCCAGGTAGGTAGTAGAAATATAAACGGGTTGCATCAGTTTACGGGTTTAAAGATTCGTTGTTTGTCATGGCTGAACCAGCAGAACCAGGCATTCCCGATAATACGGTCACGCGGGATAAAACCTAAGTGGCGGGAATCGACCGATTCGTTTACATTATCGGAAAGTACCCAGAAATAATCTTGTTCGAAGAAGAAAAACGTAGTTTCCTTCCCGTCTAAATATAGTTTCCCGTCGCGAAAAACAGCCTTCTCCCCAGCCTCGGCCAATACCGCTTCCTTACAAGCAATGAGGGTGGCTTCATCCAGACGGTATGCCCGGCCTTTACGGGGAACAACCAGCTTGTATGGGGCAGCCTGACTCCGGATAAAATGGATGTTCATCTCTTCCGTCAACTCTTCACGCAATTGATACTCTTCGAAGGTGGTCAAAGAAAAAGAAAAACCGAACGTCTCGCTTTTCCAGTTCCGCACCGGTATATTCAGTTTTTGCAAAGCTTTCAGGAAACCGGCAGCGCTCTTCTGAGTGATAAAACAAGTGTTAAGCGAACGAGGAGAATGAGGAAGTAATTTCCCGTTCACTTCATATCCGTCGCCACTCACCAAGATCGTATCTCCGGGCATACCGATGCAACGGCTCAGAAACAACGGATTACTCACCGTATCTTTCAGAAGCGGGCTGGTAAACAAGACGACCTTGTTCCGTCCCGGATTCCCTTCAAGCGGCAACTTATTCACCAAAATATAATCACCTTGGTGCAACGCCTCTTCCATCGCACTCGTCGAGATCCGGTAAGACTCGATACAAAAACGGCGGATAGGTACAACAATGAGAAAGGCGACAACAATCGTCACCCCCCAACCCGCATAACGACGACCTTTACGGCCGCCCGCCCCGTTTATGTTATCATGAATCCTCTTCTCCATAGAAATTTGCTTAGTCGGGATGTACCCAACGGAACATACGGTTCCAACGGATACCGCCGTCGAAAAGGCTGCGGTCCTTGTCCAGTGAGAGCCAGATCATGATCGGCTTACCCACCACATGATCTTCAGGCACAAAACCCCAAGAACGGCTATCGGCACTGTTATGGCGGTTGTCACCCATCATCCAGTAATAATCATATTTGAACGTATAGGCTGTTTCCGGATTGCCGTTGATATAGACCTTGGCATCCTTTACTTCCAACTTATTATGCTCGTAGTTGACGATACAACGTTTATAAAGAGCGATATTACGTTCCGTCAACGGAATCTCGGCCCCTTTCTTCGGAATCCATAACGGTCCGTAATTATCACGGCTCCATCCGGTACGGCAATCTACCGGATAATAAGAATCGGCTCCTACAGGATCCGGCTCAAGGACTACGCGTTTCACAACCGGAAGTTTTTTTGCTATCTCCAACGTCTTTTGAGTCAACGGGAAATGGTAAACCGGATTATACCGGCCGTCGGCGTTCGGCTGAATATTCAGCATAGACATATATTGGGGATTATAGCTTCCGTCGATGAATACACGATCGGCTTTGCTGACATCCAGCAAGCGGAACTGTTCTTCGCTCAACATCGAACCGTCCGTCTCGACAAAATAGTTGAGTTGCATTTTTTCAGGATTCTTGGCGGCAACACCGTCGATATAGACCTGGTTGCCACGAATCTCGATCGTATCGCCCGGCATACCGATACACCGTTTGACATAATTCTCGCGTTTGTCGACAGGACGATAGATCACATCGCCGAAATCGGCTTTATTCAACAAGATCGCTTCCCTCCCGTATTGTTCGACCAAATGATAATAATCCGGGTTCTGGACCTTTAGCGCGACCGTATCACCTGCAGGGAAGTTGAACACGACAATATCATTCCGCTTCACATTACCGAGACCTTTTACCCGTTTGTAGTCCCACTCCGGCCAATCCAGATAAGACTTGCAATTGAAAAACGGCAACGTGTTTTGTACCAGCGGAAAAGCGACCGGCGTATTCGGCACGCGCGGTCCGTAACTGAGCTTGCTGACAAACAAATAGTCGCCCACTAACAAGGATTTCTCCAGAGATGAACTGGGAATCTGGTAGTTCTGGAAAATAAAGATATTGATGAAATAGACGGCGACCAAGGCAAACAAGATATCATCCACCCATTCCAATACACTGCGTACCTGCGGGTTCTTGGTTCGTTTCCAAGCTCCCCAGGGAATATATTGAGTCAAGAAGATATCAGAGATCAGGATATAGCCGAGTGTCAACCATCCATTTTGCATCCAAAGGATGAAAAGCCCATAGAGGACAGCGGCTATACTAAATTTTATATATTGCTTTTTAGTGAACTTCTTCATATTTTTATATCGTCATTTTAGAATTTCAGCATATCGTCCATTCCGAGAAAACCTCTCTTTCCGGCAGTAAATTCGGCGGCAATAACAGCACCCAAGGCAAATCCGGCACGGCTCTTCGCATCGTGCTTGATGCTGATCGTGTCAACATCCGACTCGTATGTGATTTCGTGGATGCCCGGAACTTCACCTTCGCGAATGGCATGGATAGGGATATCGGTTGTTTTCTCAACCGTTTCCAAAGTCCAGCGGTCTTTGCGATCCACGTTTTCAATGATTCCTTCCGCCAGTGTGATAGCGGTTCCGCTGGGAGCATCCAATTTATGGATATGATGGGTTTCCATCATTCTGATATCGTAGGCTGTGAAGTTATTCATAATCTTTGCCAAGTATTTGTTGAGGGCGAAGAATATGTTCACACCGATACTGAAATTGGATGCGTAAAAGAAAGTTTTGCCCTCTTTTTCACATATCTCCTTGACCTGTCCGATCTTGTCAAGCCAACCTGTCGTACCGGAAACAACCGGAACGCCTGCTGCAAAACATTGCATATAATTGTTGAATGCCGTTGCCGGAGTCGTGAACTCGATCGCGACGTCAGCACTTTTAAAATTGTCGGAATGTATTTCTTCAGGGTTATTGATATCTACGACAGACACAATCTGGTGTCCTCTGCCAAGTGCTATCTGCTCGATAGTTTTTCCCATCTTTCCGTAACCGATAAGTGCAATCTTCATACTTATAATATTTTCAATTCATAACGTGCTGCAAATATAAAGAATAATGCTTAGATTTGGGACATAAATCTTAACTCTGAAAAAAGATGGAACGTTTATTACATTATGTTTGGAAATACAAACTTTACACAACCACCCCACTGACAACCACAGACGGACGTCCCGTTCAGATAATCGATCCCGGAATACAAAATACGGATGCAGGTCCCGATTTCTTCAATGCGAAAGTAAAAATAGGCGGAACACTATGGGCAGGAAGTGTCGAAATTCATGACAAATCTTCCGACTGGCTGCTTCATCATCATGAGACGGACAAAGCGTATGACGGTGTAATCCTTCATATTACAGGCATTGACGACTTCCAGCCGGTCCGCACGAACGGAGAACCGATCCCGCAAATACTCTTGGCCGTTCCGGAGAATGTGCTCCGTAGTATAGACTGGTTGCTTTACCGGGAAAAGGTCCTTCCTTGCCTCGGTCATATAGCCGGGATCGACCCTTTACATATAGCTTGCTGGATAGAGGCTTTGCTGAGTGAACGGCTGGAACGGAAAACACATGATATTTTCCTCCTTTTGGATACATATCAAACAGACTGGAACGAAGTCTTTTATATTACTTTAACCCGCAACTTCGGTTTTGGCGTGAATAATGATGCTTTTGAAAGGCTGGCGAAAAGCCTGCCGTTCCGTTGCATCCAAAAGCAGCGGAGCAGCCATTCTCAAATAGAAGCGATGCTTTTCGGGCAGGCGGGAATGTTGGCGGAAGAGCATAACGATCATTATTACCGCCTGTTACAACGGGAATACAAATTTCTCCGACATAAATTCGGTCTTTTGCCCATGGAAAATTTCGTCTTTAAGAACCTACGTACACGACCTGTCAACCTCCCGTACCTGAAAGTGGCGCAGTTAGCTGCCCTTTGGGTACAGCACGACACCCTGTTCTCCGCTATCCTTGAAGCCGGCAGCACCGGAGAGATCAAAAAGTATTTCAGGATTCCTCCGTCCGCCTATTGGGAAACACATTATCATTTCCGATACGCTTCTCCCCGGAAGGAAAAGACCATAGGAGAAAATGCCTTGAACATCCTGCTGATAAACACAGTCGTCCCGATGCTCTTCGCCTACGGACTACACAACAAGCGACCCGAATATTGCGAACGCGCCATCCGCCTTTTAGAAAGTATTCCCCCGGAAAAGAACACCATCGTCTCCACCTTCTGCAACGCCGGTATCACCGTCCGCCATGCCGGTGACAGCCAGGCTTTGATCCAATTAAAACGAGAATATTGCGAAAAGAAGAAATGTCTGTATTGCAGGATCGGGTTCAGGATGTTGAAAACGACAATTGGACAAAAGACCATTTAAATGCAAAGATTGATTAATGGCAGGATACCCTACTAATTTTCATCGGATTTTTCCCTATTTTTGCACGTGTTTGTCAAATGTATTCGAAATAGACATAAATGGATCATACATATATACGAAATTCATTCCGCCTCTTGTATGGAGTGCTGTTGTTGACTGTCATTTATTCATGTGCCAATATCGGAAGCCCGAACGGAGGGCCATACGACGAGACGCCTCCCAAGTTCGTAAGCAGTACGCCGCTCCCGAACCAGGTTAACTATACAGGCAAAAAAATCGAAATCCTGTTCGACGAATTAATCCAGATCGAGAAACCTTCTGAGAATGTGATTATCACACCGCCCCAACTGGAGCTGCCGATCATCCGTGCAACCGGAAAGAAAGCCGTTGTCGAACTTAAAGACAGCCTGAAGTCCAACACGACCTATACGATCGACTTCACCAATTCCATCTCCGACAATAATGAGAAAAACGTGTTCGAAAACTTCTCTTTCGCTTTCTCTACCGGAGAAATAATCGACACGCTTGAAGTATCGGGGATTTTGCTGAACGCCGAGAACCTGGAACCGATGCCCGGCATCACGATCGGCTTGCACGACAACCTGGAAGATTCCGCATTCGTAAAGCTCCCGTTCACCCGCACTTCCCGGACGAACGACAAAGGGCAGTTCACAATCCGCAATATCGCTCCCGGGACCTATCATATTTTCGCACTCAACGATGTGAACCGCGATTATAAGTTCGACCAGCCGGGCGAGGATATCGCATTTTTGGATTCCGTCATCGTCCCTTCCTGCGAACTGACGACCCGGCAGGATACAACCTGGAAAGACAGCCTGACGATCGACACGATCCGGACGCTCGGTTATACCCGCTTCTTCCCGGACAACATCGAGCTGCGCTTGTTCAAGGAAAAGTTCGAACGCCAGTATATGGTAAAGTCCGAACGCCCGGACGAAAAATACTTTACATTACATTTCAACACGAAACTCGACACCGTCCCTTTACCTGTCCCCAGCAATTTTATCCCGAAAGACAGCTCTTGGTATTTTGTACAGCAGACGGAAGGCGGTGCGGCCGTTAATTACTGGCTTGCCGATTCAACCGTCTGGAAGCAGGACACCCTACAGGTGCGAATCTCCTATCCGAAGAGCGACTCCTTGAACATCCTGCGTCCGCAGACCGACACGGTCCGGTTGGTATTACGTCGCCGTCCGGCAGAAAAAAAGAAAAAAAAGAAGGACGAATCCGACCCGATCGTATTCTTAGGCATGCAAATAGATGCTCCCAACTCGATGGACCTGTTCGATACGATATCCGTGACTTTCAACGAACCGGTATTGGATATCAACAAAGATATGTTCTTCCTCCACCAAAAAAACGATACCGTTTGGAACACGGTTGATTTCGATTTCTTCCCCGATTCGACCAACAGCTTGAACTACTTTATCAAACGCTCGTGGAAATATGCAGAAGAATACCGTATCGAGGTGGACTCCGCCGTTATCCACAGCCTTTACGGGAAATGGAACGACCTCTTTACCGGCGAGTTCAAGATCAAGAAAAAAGATGAATACGGCCATCTCTATCTCAATATCAACGGTGTGGATACGACCGCTTTCGTGGAATTGCTAAACTCCGGAGACGCCCCTGTCCGCAAAGCGAAAGTAAAAGAAGGCGGAGTGCTCTTCATGGACTTGAAGCCCGATAAGTATTATGCCCGTATCGTGATCGACACGAACGGAAACGGAATGTGGGATACCGGCAACTATACCGAAAAACGGCAGCCCGAAGAAGTTTATTATTCTCCCAAGGTGTACAAAATCATGCAGAACTGGCAGGTCGAAGAGACTTGGAATGTCAACTCCACCCCGCTGGCCAAGCAGAAGCCTCTTGAGATAACGAAGAATAAACCGAAGGAAATAACCAAGAAGAAAAGGAATTACAAAGATGAAAGCCAACAATCATCATCCAGAAATAACGGCAGCAACAATATGGGCTTGCCGTTCTAACGCCATTCGCTTGTGGTTGGTGCTATTGTTCCTGCTGCCGGTGATATATGCACAAGCACAGGAAATCCCAGTCCGCCGGCAGTTCACCCCCGGAGAAAGCGTGCAATACGAATTATACTTCAAATGGGGACTTCTGATGTCTCGTGCCGGCCATGCCTCCCTTTCTATCCGGGAGGCGGAATACGAAGGTTCGCCCGCCTTCCATTACCGTCTCCTCTTCCGTACCTCCGGTATCATCGAGAAGGTCTACAAGATGCGGGACACGATCGACTGCCATTTCACCCCTGACATGTTGCTGCTCCAAAGCGAAAAGCGAGTAAACGAAAACAACTACTACCAGACCGACGACCTCCGTTTCTCATACAACGGCGGAAAAACGAACGCCCGTTCACTCCGCTACACGCCGACCCGCACGAAGATCGACACAACACTCGTGGCCGAAGAAGGTACACGTATGTTCGACATGCTCGGAGCGACACTCTACTTGCGTTCCTTGAATTGGGAGAAGATGAAAGCCGGCGACTCTTTCCCCTTCGAGGTAGCGATCGGCCGCGACCGCGTCAAAACCAGTTTCCGCTATGCCGGCCAGCAAATCGTTAAACGGGGAGAGACGCTGAAATACAGAACCCGCCATTTCTACATCGACATCTATGACGACGCTTTCACCCAAAGTAAAGCGGCAGCTGAAATCTGGATAGGTGACGACGAGAACCATATCCCCATCAAGATTCGCGCCAAGTTGAAGATCGGTGCGGCCGAAGTCTATTACAAAGACTCCGAAGGCTTACGCTATCCGCTCACTTCGCGGGTTGAGATCAAAAAACGCTAATGTCTAACATTTTACAGGCAATGAGATTGTAAAGCAAGTTTCCCGGTAAGGCTGCGAAACAACCGACAGCTCGCCGCCGTGCATCCGTATGATCTGGCGGGAAAGACTTAACCCGATGCCGCTTCCCGTAGCCTTGGTGGTAAAGAAAGGAACAAAAATATCTTCCATCAGATCAGACGGAACGCCGGGACCGTTATCCGCTACCCGGATAAGCAACCGGTTCTTCTCCGCACCGACTTCCACGCGGATCTTTCCGTCCCTCCGTCCTTCGAGTGCCTGCATGGCATTCTTCAACAGGTTGATCAAAACCTGCGACAACAGTTTTTCGTCTGCACAAACCATTATTTCCGGCTGAAACAATATGAGGGAAAAATCAATGTGCAGGCGTTGCATATCCGGCAAATGCAAGGTTTGCAGGTTCTGCAACAGGCATGTGAGTGTAAATATCTTAGGCTCCGGCTGCTTCAAGTAAGCGAACTGCCGGTATGATTCGGTAAAATGCATCAGGGTTTGCCCCTGGCTCTTGATGGTATCCAGCCCCCGTATCGTTTTGCGGATGGTGGCAGCGGTGATCTCCTCACAGTTTTTCGGCGTGTCTTTCGTCCGGAAATAGGAAAGAAGCGTACCGGAGAGGGAGATGACCGGCGCGATAGAGTTCATGATTTCGTGCGTCAGGACACGCATCAACTTATCCCATGATTCATATTCCTTACGATGCAGTTCGCGGTCGAACGCCTTCCGTTTATTCTCGGTCATCAACGTATGTATGCGGTTAAAGGCGGCATGCAGGCGACGCTGTTCCCGGCTACCGATGTTTTCAGGGAAATAGAACATGGATTCATCGTCCTCGATGGCATCCAGGAAAAGTTGTATCCTCCGGTTCGAAGCGTTAAGATAATAAACAAGGAGACTGATCAGCCATGCTGCGACAAAGAGAGCCGCAAAACCCAATATGACCGCCCGTCCCGTAACGATACCGGCCACCCCCAATCCCGCCACCGATACGATGACGAGCACTTGCAAAAGAATGCGTACGTATAAGCGGACACTGAACATACCGACGGGAGATCAGAGATTGAAACGCTTCATCTTATTATACAAAGTCTGCCGGCTCACGCCCAACTGCTCCGCCGCAGCCGTCAGGTTTCCTTCATTCTGGTTGATAGCCGCCAGGATCGCCTGCCGCTCCACCTCTTCCAAATTGGGTACTTCGCTAAAGGAGAGCGCCTTTCCCGGACGGATAAAGAGATCGGAAGCGCGGATCACATTCTTTTCCGCCAAGATCACCGCCTTCTCGATCGTATGCTGCAATTCCCGGATGTTGCCGGGCCAGTCGTAGTTCGCAAGTTTCTCCAACGCTTGCGGATGCAGGGTAAGTCCCGCCCGCCTGTAGAGGTCCGTATATTTTTTCAGGAAATAATCAACAAACAAAGCGATATCCTCCCGCCGGTTCCGCAAGGGTGGAATCTCGATCTGTATCGTGTTGATGCGGTAGAACAGGTCTTCCCGGAAAAGCGACTGCCCCACCATCTCCGGCAAGTCGCGGTTCGTAGCGGCGATCAGACGTATGTCGACCGGAATCTTCCGGTTACTTCCAAGGCGGGTGACCTCTCGGTTCTGCAAAGCAGCCAGCAGTTTGGCCTGCAATCCTAACGGCAGGTTCCCGATCTCGTCGAGAAACAGCGTGCTTCCATGTGCCGCCTCAAACTTCCCCGGACGGCTCTCGCGTGCATCCGTAAAAGCACCCCGTTCATGCCCGAACAGCTCACTTTCGAAAAGCGACCCGCTGACGGCTCCCATATCCACGCTAACCATCTCGCGGCGACTACGAAGCGAAAGACGGTGTATCTCACGGGCCAGCATTTCCTTACCCGTGCCGTTTTCACCGGTGATCAAGACATTGGCGTCTGTCTTGGCTACTTTTGTCACCACTTTAATCAGTTTCATCATCACGGGAGAATGCCCGATAATCATAGCCGGTTCGCTCGATCTCGACACCGGACGCGCCGCTTGCCGGGATTTTCGTTCACGCATGGCGGCACATATCTTCTCGATCAGGTTATCATTGTCCCAAGGTTTCAATACGAAATCGGCTGCCCCGCTCTTCAACGCCTTGACTGCCAATTCAACATCCCCGTAGGCCGTCAGCATGATAACGGGTAGCTCCGGCATGATCTCCCGTATGCGTCGAAGCCAGAAAAGCCCTTCGTTACCGGAATTGACTCCGGCAGAGAAATTCATATCCAACAGAACAAGATCGACCGGACGGCTGTCCAGAAGCGAAAGGATGCTGTTCGGGCTCGAGGCAGTCTCCACCTCTTCGAACTCATCTTCCAGAAGCAGTTCAAGAGAAGTCAATACACTTTTGTTATCATCAACGATCAAGATAGTTCCGGCTTGCATAGGATCTTTTTCCGGTAAAGTTATCCGCTTCCCTGATACTTTGCAAGCGAGCGTCAAAATATTTGACACTTTTGGATGATTATCAGATAAAGAAAGTTGCCCTGAATTGCATATCTTTGCATCCGGATACTTTTTTACATAATCTTAAAACACCCTGTATATGCGCATTATTACTTATCTGACTTCTTTATTGTTGCTGGCCGCGTGTGCGAAGACACCTCAAAAAACACCGCTTCTCTTATGGTACGACGAACCGGCCCGGAACTGGAATGAAGCTCTTCCTGTCGGTAACGGTCGAAGCGGAGCGATGGTATTCGGAGAAATCGACCGAGAACAACTCCAATTGAATGAAAACACGTTATATAGCGGAGAACCGTCGGTCGTTTTCAAAGATGTGAAAATAACACCGGAGATGTTCGACAAAGTTGTCGGGCTGATGAAAGCCGGGAAATACGAAACAGCTTCCGACCTGGTTTGCAAGAACTGGCTGGGACGCCTGCACCAATATTACCAACCGTTCGGAGACCTGCATATCCAGAACAACCAGCCGGGAGATGCCACCGGGTACAAACGGGCATTAAACATCTCGGAAGCGGTTGCCACAACAACCTATGAACAAAACGGCGTGAAATACGAACGGGAAGTATTTGCCTCCCAACCGGATGATGTGATCGTGATGCGCCTGAAAAGCGACACGCCGGACGGGATCGACATCTCGCTCGATTTCACCTCTCCCCACCCGACTGCTTTCCAGAAAGGAGCGGACGACCGGCTGATCCTGCACGGACAGGCGCCCGGCTATGTGGAACGACGTACATTCAAACAACTCGAAGAATGGGGCGACCAGTATAAACACCCGGAACTTTATGATACCGACGGCAAACGTAAATTCGATAAACGCATGCTTTACGGCGACGAGATCGACGGGAAAGGGATGTTCTTCGAAGCCCAACTGAAACCGGTCTTCCCGAAAGACGGAAAATGCGAAATCACCGATTCAGGCATACACATTTATAATACGGATGAAGTCTATTTTGTGCTCAGCATGGCAACCAGCTTCAACGGCTTCGACAAGAGTCCGAGCCGGGAGGGCGTCGATCCATCCGCCAAAGCTACCGGAATACTGGACAAAGCGCTCGCCTATGATTACCGGACACTGAAACAACGTCATACGGCAGACTACCGCTCTCTGTTCGACCGGGTCGGTTTCGAACTGACATCTTCCCCGGAACAAAAGGCGATGCCGACCGATACGCGCCTCGAACAATTTGCCGGTAACGCCGATCCCGACCTGGCAGCCCTTCTGTTCCAGTTCGGACGCTACCTGATGATCAGCGGTTCGCGTCCCGGCGGACAGCCATTGAACCTGCAAGGCATGTGGAATAAAGACACCATTCCTGCTTGGAACTGCGGTTATACGATCAATATCAACACCGAAATGAACTACTGGCCGGCCGAACTTACCAACCTGTCGGAATGCCAGGAACCTCTTTTCCGGATGATCCGGGAACTGTCTGTCTCCGGAGCCGAAACAGCCCGGGACATGTATAATCGCCGCGGCTGGGTGGCCCATCATAATACATCCATCTGGCGGGAATCCCTGCCGAACGACAATGTGCCGACAGCTTCTTTCTGGCCGATGGTGCAAGGCTGGTTATGCAGCCACCTATGGGAACACTACCAATTCACACAGGATGAAGCATTCCTGAAAAACGAAGCCTATCCGTTGATGAAAGGGGCTGCCGAGTTCTTTGCCGACTGGCTGATAGACGATGGCAACGGACACTTGGTAACTCCGGTTGGCGTCTCCCCGGAAAACCGCTTCATCACGCAAGACGGACAAACGGCAGCCATGAGCATGGGCCCGACGATGGACATGGCGATCATCCGTGAAACTTTTACCCGTACGATCGAGGCTTCGGAAATGTTCGATCTGGATGAACCATTACGGGGTGAACTGAAAGATAAATTAGCACGCTTGCTACCCTATCAGATCGGCAGGCGCGGACAACTACAGGAATGGATATATGACTTCAAGGAATGGGAACCTCAACACCGCCATTTCTCCCACCTGTACGGCTTCCATCCGAGCGACCAGATCACACCGGACAAAACACCGGAATTGTTCAATGCGGTCCGCAAAACGCTCGAACTGCGGGGCGACCTGGCTTCCGGCTGGTCGATGGGTTGGAAAATAAACTGCTGGGCACGCCTGTTGGACGGCAACCATGCTTACAAGATCATCGCCAACCTGTTCAATCCTGTCGGATTCGGAAACAGTGCACATAAAGGAGGAGGGCTCTTCCGGAACCTACTGTGTGCACACCCTCCTTTCCAAATCGACGGAAACTTCGGCTATACGGCAGGTGTCGTCGAAATGTTATTGCAAAGCCATGCCGGATACATTCATCTGTTGCCTGCTTTGCCCGACGTATGGGCGGAAGGTTCTGTTTCCGGCCTGAAAGCGCGGGGAAACTTCGAGATCGCTATGAACTGGAAAGAAGGAAAATTGGCGGAGGCCAATATCCGTTCTCTGTCGGGAAAAAGCTGCACATTGCGCGCAATCCAGCCCTTTACAGTCAAACAAGACGGCAAAGTTGTCGCAACTTCCTCCCCTATCCGATCGGACGGCAAAGAATACCACCAAGCGATGTTCGATACACAAAAAGGGAATACGTTCGCCCTGACCCCGGCAGCTCCCTAAGCACATCAGGACCATCAATGTATAGACGCACGACCGTACGTCCATACATTGATGATTCTCCACCGGAACACATACCTGAAACAAATAAATGTCATTTGCTATCAATCTGATTCATTTTAAACATTTTTGCCAACACACGAATCTCCCTTTTTAATCCTTGTCAGCTTGAAAAGCCCCTGTTTTCATCTCTCCTCCTTCAAATCGTCTAAATGATTTTTCAAATGATCCGAATGTTTTTCCAAAACCATTCAGATGTTTCAAGCAATCCATTCAGATGAATGCTGAACAAAATTTAAACTGGCTCTGAAGTATTTTGTTACTTGATTTATTCTGTAAAAATATTTGTTTTCCCAACAATACACCTATCTTTGTAAAAAAACAACTAAATTTAAACTTTATGCAAAAAACGATCTTTCTATATCTATTCGCTCCTCTATTTTTCTTAACTGTTACAGCAACAGCCGAAGAGTTCAAAACCATAAAAGGGAACGGAGATATCGTTACTCAGGATATTCCCATATCCGAATATACCCAGTTGAAGATAGGCGGCAATATCGAGAAATCGGTTTTCAATTATTCACAAAAAGAAGACCAAACATCACCTGTGAGACTTACGACCGACAGCAACTTGCTGCCATATTTGGAAATCAAGGTACAAAAAGGCTGTCTCGTCATACACACAAAAAGAAAGGAGTTCATCATCAGGACAACCGCACCAAAATTGCTATCCGGAACCACTTCCCTTCTTTCATGAAAATTTCGAAAACCAACCATCATGCGTCCATCATGCTTTTACATGACTATTTATATAATTGATCATTCGCCGTTTACATCTATATAGACAAAAGTAGCCGTCAGCGAAAAAGATGCAAAAACAGGGCATAAAAACACCTCCGACATGGCAGATAAACATCCCCGCACCCCATAAAGATCTCACCCAGACCCGGGTCTGCACCTCTCCCGCGCCCGGGTCTCCGTGCTGGGTATACCCGGGTCTCAAACGACTCTGCAAGCTGTTTTTGACAAAAGAAAAGCCTGTCTTGATGAAAAAAGAAGCCGTTTTAACAGGTTTTGCACCTGTTCCCGGACGGTCCCTGTTTTTATCGTACAATTGATACACAGGATATTATCGTTTCCCACCATGATAGTTATGACAGATGAATGATAGTTCAAAAAGGCAACTATCATGCCGTAACATATTGGTTTAAACCAATATACAAACGGATATGATAGTATGATAGTTGTTTTTGCAAAAACATTATATGGTTAGTCCATATCGGTGGTGAAAACAGAGGGACGCTTTATGATTTTGGTACGGTTGCCCTGTAGATAAGAAAGGAAATAAAAATTATTCTCGAAAATCCATATTGTTTTCGCACACACATCATGTCTATTTAAAAATAAACTCCTACTTTTGTGGTCTGAACACATTATAAACCATAGATATGGATAAGAAAGTAATAACCTTTGGAGAAATCATGCTTAGACTGGCTACTCCAGACTATCTCCGTTTTTGTCAGAGTGATAAATTGAATGCTACCTTTGGTGGCGGTGAAGCAAACGTGGCTGTATCACTGGCTAACTATGGTATTGCGACCGAGTTTGTAACCCGTTTGCCTAAAAACGACATTGCACGCGCTTGCGTGATGGATCTGCGTAAATATGGTGTAGGGACTTCCCATATCGTTTACGGCGGTGACCGCTTGGGTATCTATTTTCTGGAAACAGGCGCGGTAGCCCGTGCCAGCAAGGTTGTTTACGATCGCGCTCATTCGGCTATCTCCGAAATCCAACCGGGAATGGTCAATTGGGAAGAAGTATTCAAAGATGCCTCCTGGTTCCACTGGACTGGTATCACGCCGGCGATATCCCAAGGCGCAGCAGATGCTTGCCTCGAAGCGATCCAGGTGGCAAACCGTATGGGCATACCCGTATCATGTGACATCAACTACCGTAAAAACTTGTGGAAGTATGGCAAAACCGCTTCTGAAGTGATGCCGGAACTGGTTGCCGGTTGTGATGTAATCTTAGGGAACGAAGAAGATGCTGAAAAAGTATTCGGCATCAAACCGGAAGGTTTCGACGTGACAGCCACAAACGGCGAAGTAAATGCTGCCGAGTTCGAATCCGTATGTACACAACTGATGGCTAAATTCCCGCGTGCAAAGAAAGTGATCATTACCTTGCGCGGCGCCATCAATGCAAACCACAATACATGGGGCGGCGTCCTCTATGCCGACGGCAAACTGTACCAGTCCCGCCGTTACGACATTACGCATATCGTTGACCGTGTCGGCGGCGGAGACTCTTTCATGGGTGGTTTGATCTACGGCCTGCTGACTTATACGACAGACGACCAGAAAGCACTCGATTTCGCTGTTGCAGCTTCTTGCCTCAAACACACGATCTACGGCGACTTCAACCAGGTGACTGTCGATGAAGTTGAAAAACTGATGGGTGGCGATGCCTCCGGACGAGTATCGAGATAATTGACAATTCAATCATAATTCATAATTCATAAATCTTTTCATGGCAAGATTCAATAAAATGCAGGTACTCGACGCAATCGTCAGCACTGGGATGGTTCCTGTTTATTATAATAAAGATATAGAAATTGCAAAGCAGGTTGTCAAAGCTTGCTACGAAGGTGGCGTTCGTGCATTCGAGTTTACCAACCGCGGCGATTTCGCTCATGAAGTATTTGCCGAACTGATCAAGTTTGCGGCAAAAGAATGCCCGGAACTGGTTTTGGGTGTCGGTTCTATCGTGGATGCCGGGACAGCTTCCTTGTATTTACAGTTGGGTGCGAACTTCATTGTCGGCCCGTTGTTCAACCCGGAGATCGCGAAGGTTTGCAACCGTCGCCTCGTTCCGTACACACCGGGATGCGGTTCCGTATCGGAAATCGGTTTCGCCCAGGAAGTAGGCTGCGACTTGTGTAAGATTTTCCCTGCCGGAAACGTTGGCGGACCGTCTTTCGTTAAGAACATCAAAGCCCCGATGCCCTGGTCCATGATTATGGCTACAGGCGCAGTAGAACCGACGGAAGAAAACCTGTCTGCCTGGTTCAAGGCTGGCGTGACTTGCGTAGGCATGGGTTCCAAGCTGTTCCCGAAAGAAATGATCGCTGCCGGAAACTGGGAAGCGATCTCGACACTCTGCCGCGACACGCTGGCTACTATCAAAAAATATCGTTAAGGGATTGGGGATTTATGATTTATACGTCATTGATAAATCATAAATCTCAACCCTAAAATCATAAATCTAAAATCATAAATCATGAAATCCTTTCTCGATTCCAATTTCCTGCTCCAGTCGGAAACAGCGCAAAAGTTGTATCACGACCATGCAGCAAAAATGCCAATCATCGATTACCACTGTCACCTGATCCCGCAGCAGATAGCCGATAACTATCAGTTTGCCGACCTGACAGAGATATGGCTCGGTGGTGACCACTACAAATGGCGTGCCATGCGCGCTAACGGTGTGCCCGAAGAATATATCACGGGAGACAAACCGGCTTACGAAAAGTTTGAAAAATGGGCGGACACAATGCAACATGCCATGCGCAACCCGTTGTATCACTGGACCCACCTCGAACTCAGCCGTATCTTCGGCGTTGACAAAGTGCTGAACCCGCAGACAGCCCGCGAGATATACGACGAATGTACAGCCAAGCTGCAAACTCCCGAATTCCGCGCCCAGGCAATCATGGAACGGATGAACGTGGAAGTGGTTTGTACAACCGACGATCCGATCGATGATCTGAAATACCACACTGCAATCCGGCAGGGCAGCCTGAAGACAAAGGTTCTTCCTACCTGGAGACCGGACAAGGCGATGGCAATTGAGAATGTCGACGCTTATAACGAATATCTGACGAAGTTGGAAGCTGCCGCCGACAAGTCGATCCTGAACTTCAAGGATCTGATCGATGCCTTGCAGAAACGTCACGATTTCTTCGAATCACAGGGTTGCAGCTTGTCCGACCACGGTCTGACGACTTTCTATGCTGAACCGTACACGAATGCCGAAATCGAAGCGATCTTCCTGAAAGCCCGCATGAAAAAAGAGCTGACAGCCGAAGAGGTTGACAAATTCCGTTCCGCTATGTTGTACGAGTTTGCCGTCATGGATGCCAAAAGCGGCTGGGTACAGCAGTTCCATTATGGCGCAACACGCAACAACAACGCCCGCATGTTCAAGAAGTTGGGACCGGATACCGGGTACGATGCTATCGGCGATGCAGAAGTTGCGACCCCGCTGGCCCGTTTCCTGAGCCGTTTGGACGAAGAAGGCGTACTGGCCAAATCCATCTTCTACAACCTGAACCCGCGCGACAACGAGTTGTTGATGACAACAATCTACAGCTTCAACGACGGCACGGTTCCAGGTAAAATGCAATATGGTTCCGGCTGGTGGTTCCTGGATCAGATCCACGGTATGGAAAAACAGATGAACGCTTTGTCCGACTTAGGGTTACTGAGCCGCTTCGTCGGCATGTTGACCGACTCTCGCAGCTTCCTGTCTTACCCGCGTCACGAATACTTCCGTCGCATCCTGTGTAACATACTGGGCCGCGAAGTGGAAGACGGTTTGCTGCCGGCATCTGAACTGCCGTTCATCGGTAAGATGGTGGAAGATATCAGTTATAATAACGCGAAAGGGTATTTCGGCTTCTAAGCCATCGGAATACAATAATTCAAAGATATGCCGGGCGATTTGTTTATCATTTTCGCCCGGCTTTTCTTTTTATTCCTACTCCCACTCTATACAGGAATATACGGTTTAGAAGTCGCAAGCGCTGGTTATTGCCTCCAAAGTGTGAAATACACCGGTCAAAACGTTATCTTCTTTTCGCCTTAGCCGCCGCCTCTTTAGCTTTCAGGGCTTCTTTGCGGGCTTTCTCTTTGGCTTTCAGTTTTTCGGCATATTCACGTTCTTTCTGCTTACGCTCTTTTTCCTTTTGTTTCAGGCGTTCCTTATACTCGCGTTCCTTCTGCTTGCGGAGTTCTTCGCGGGCTTTCAGCTTGGCTTTACGATCTGCTTCAACCTGCTTTTGCTTGGCAACGCGGTCCCGTTCGAGTTGCTTTTCCCGGTCGGCTTTCGCTTTCAACAACGCTTCTTCTTCGGCTTTTTGCTTCTTCAGAAGTTCCTCATTCTCCTTTGCTTTCTGTTCCTGCAATTCTTTCTCGGCTTTTTGCTGGGCATCAAAGGCTTTGCGGGCTTCTTCCTTACGGGCTTCGGCTTCGGCAGCTTCACGTTTACGAAGGGCTTCGATTTCCTTCAGCGTCAACTCTTTCGGCTGCTCGACAGGAGCAGCAACGGCTGGGACAGTATCGGATGCTACCGGAAAGACCGTATCCTTAACAACCGGCTGCACAACAACAGTATCGGCAACAGGAATCAGGACTTCCTCCTTTCGGACAGTCGCTGTGTCGACAGGCAACTCTACCTTCGAAACCGTATCTTGGGCGGCAGGCTCTACTACCGGTTGTTCAACGCCTTGCTGTTGCTGTTTATCTTTCTCCGCTTCGGCTTTAGCTTCTTCCTCCTTGATCTTTTCGGCAGCCATACGGGCTTTCCAACGGGCGGCCAATTCAGGAACTGCTTCGCCGAAGTTTTCCTGGAAGAACCCGACATATTCTTCAAGCGTCTTTCCTCGCATCAGCGTTTCGTAGTTGTCGTCGGAGATCGGAAGGATGGCGACGTTCTTATCCAAAGCCGCAGCATACCCGTCTTTTCCATAGATCATCTTATAATAATGAAGGATCTCATCCAAGTTGAAGAAACCATGAATCGTCAGCATACTCATCGGCCCGGCCTCTTCGAAACTCAGGTCGAACTCTTTCACCATAAAGTTGGCAAAGTTATAAGCGGCTACGGCAAACAGCAACTGGTTCCGGTCGATCGTTCCGGCGGGGTACATCAGCAACATCCGGTACGAAGTATTCGGTTCGGCAGTAAAGACGCGCGCCGAGTCGGCTGCTGAAAGCGTGCCGTCGTCACCGACGCCGAAACGCAGGTTCCAGCTCATTCCCTTGATACCGCCCTGTACCATCATACGGCCGCGAAGAACGCCTTTCAGCATTTCACCCGCCAATTCCGTCACGTCGGCAGTCGGATATTTCTCTACCAACGCCTTCAATGCATTCTTGAAACCTTCGGCGTCCCCGGCCTGCACATAGCTCAAAGCATCGAGGAACATGAACTTGGGCAACAGGTCCGCCAACGGATATTTGGCGCTGACATCACGGAAATTACGGCGGACAGAGACTGTATCTTCCGCCAGGTAACTCTTATAAGTCTCCTGATAGATCGAATCCTGCACCCGATCCATCATCCGGATATTATATTCATAATTCGGATCGGCAATCGCAACCGCATAATCCGATTCCGGAAAAGCCGTGGTCAACTTGTTCTTATAGGCCGTAGCCAGCACCTGGTTTCCGGAACGGAGCGCCATCAGATAGACCTGATAATAACTTTCCAGCAGATGGTTATGCTTCGGGAAACGGCGTTCCAGTTCTTCAAAGGCTTCGGTCGCGAGCGGGATGTCTTCGAGCTTGTCTTTATAGATCATGGCCATGTTATAGAGGCCGTCTTCGATAATAATGTTCGAAGCGTCGATATCTTCGGGCGTCAATGGAAGCTGCTGAATGTAGTATTCGCGCGTTTTCGGGTCATCGGATGCGACAGGCTCCAGTCCGGCTTCAAGTGAATCGGCCGCCATTTCGTCCGGTTCGCCGGCTTCCCCTTCGGCTGCATTCTCATTTTCATCCCCCATATTCTCGTTGAAAGTGGACATCTCCTTCTTGCGCCGCCGCCAGTTATCTTCCAGTGCACGCCGTCCCCATTTACGCTGGAAAGCGGTCTTTCCCTGCGACACAGCCTGGGGATTATAGAAATAGAAACCGGTCCCTCCGGAAGTAGTTGGTAACGTGATGCCTCCCGTTTCCGTACCCGGACGGTCGATACCCGTACCTTTTGCCTCTTGTTCCGCCAGATAGGCTTCTTTTTCGGCAAGCGCTTTGGCTTCTTCCTCTTCTTTCTTCACCTGTTCGATGATCTTATCGATCACAGCAAAGCGCTCCGCTTCGGGCATTTTAGCGAGTGCCTGCAAGCTATCCTGCAAATGGACCGCCTCCACATGTACGACCAGTTCGTCAAGGATCGCAGACAATTTGGAGACCCGTTCATAGTCTTTATATTCTTTCCGGATGCCGGACAATGCACCGCTGAAGTTCGGCTGCGCCTTCACATAATCGCGTTTCTGGAAATAAAGATCGCCTAACTTGATCTGGCAAATCGCTTTATCCAGGCCGTTCCGGGTACTTTTCTCCACACCCAACTCGTAGTTCCTGATCGCACTCGCCGTATCTTCACGGCTCATATAGACGTTACCCAAAGCGTAGTAAACCTGATCGAGCAGGTCCTTGTTCTTATCGCTTTTCGCCATCCGCCCGAGCATCTTGACAACCTTCTGGAAATTTCCTCCGGTAAACACTTCCGTCTGGCGGATACGAGCGGCAAATTCCAGTTCATACGGTGGGTTCGCTTTGATCACCTGCCCGAACATCTGGTAGGCAAGTCCGTTTTGTCCCTGTTCGGCGTAAATCTGTCCTAACAGGTACTTCATGCGGGTACGCTGGCGACGGTTCTTCTCTGCTTTGATCGCGGTCTTGAAGTAGGGGACCGCTTCTTCGTATTGTTTTTGCTTCACCAGATAATCAGCATATACCGTCGCATACTGGTTCAGGTTTTTCCGGGGAATGCCATTTGTGTTCAGTTTCCCTAAGATATCTTCGGCTTCATAGAACCAGTCCATTTCAGAATAGCAACGAGCTTGCCAGAGACGGGCTTCGGCAACGACTTCTTCGTCATGGGCATAATGGCGGGCTATATAGGAAAAGGTAGCGGACGCCTGCAGGAAATCGGCATTATAGAACTGTGCCTGTCCCATCATCAACCAGCACTTTTTCAGGAAGGGGTTGTATTCCTCCTGTTCCTGCCAGGCACGTTTCTTGGGATCGTTGCGCCATCCCGGTTTCTTAGCAGGTTTTGCTTTGATGGAATGGAGCTTGATCGCTTTATTGCTTTTCTCGATCGCCCGGTCGAAAGGACCTCCCGTTTCTTGTTTGTCTTTGGGCTGCGCACTGACCGGATACATCAGGATCATGTCGGAATAGCTTTCTTTATAGCCGTTCTGCATGGAAAGCAACGCTTCGTCAAACGATGTCTTTCCGTTGAAATAGATATTATAGCGGGAATTAAAAGCGTGATAGAAGCGGCTTGCCTTGGTATTCTTTTTCGTACTGCAAGACCAAAACAAAGAGACAATCAATAATGCGATTATATAGTAGAAACCTTTCTTCATTTCCCCTTTAACGCTTTAAAACCGCTTTTATTGCTTTCACTATCAAAAAGAAAAGGACAAGGATCAGGATGATAAACGCCCCGGAAGGCACATTCAGGATATATGACAGGACCAGCCCGGCGACGCATCCCAGGAAACCGATAGCTATGCTTCCGAAGAGTATCTTCTTAAAGTCTGATGTAAAAAGATTTACGGTTATCTGAGGCAACGTCAGGAGGCTCATCAAAAGCATGATCCCGACCAGGCGGATCGAAAGGACGATCGTCACGGCAATAAAGAACATCATCACATATTCTATCCACTTGACGGGTAATCCTTGCGTCACGGCAAAATCACGGTCGAACGCCACATAAACGATCTCCCGCAGAAAAAGGGCGAAAAGGACGACCAGCAACAATACCAAAGCGGCAATCCAGATAATATCTTCCGTCGAAACCGTCAGGATATTTCCAAAAAGGTAGGCGGAAAGATTCGGTGCATATCCGGGGGTCAGGAATATAAAGATCACTCCCAGCGCCATCCCTAACGACCATATCCCGGCAATGGCAGAGTCTTCACGCACATTCTGCGTCTTGCTCACCCACTCCACCCCGAATGCGGAGAGCACGGAAAACAACATAGCCATCAAGATCGGATTCATCCCGAGATAGAAACCCAACCCCAGTCCTCCGAAAGAAGCATGTGTGATACCTCCGCTGATAAAGACAAGCCGTCGCGACACGATATATGTCCCGACGATCCCACAAGCGATCGCGGTCAGCAGGCTGCCCAAAAGGGCATACTGGAAAAAACCATATTGAAGTAAATCCATTTTCTATCCTCTTTATATCCTTTCTTTTGGTTTCCCGGCGGGAAACGTTTGTTCCATGCCTATGAAACTCCTGTTCCATGCAAAGGAAACTTTTGTTTCATAGTTATGAAACTTAATGTATGCGCCGTTCGCCGACAATCAGGAACGCTTCGTCCTTCAGCGCATCCGGCAGATTAATGGCACGCAATTGCAGGCTGCGCAACCAACCGGCCACTTCTATCTCCTGCAATGTATAAAGCACATCACGGAATTCGTTCACGGCATCTTCATCGTAAGCATCGGCTTCGACTCCCCGGAAACGGTCCAGCTCTTCATCGTCATAATACTCGACCTTTTTGCTGACTGCTGCCAACAGACTGTCTCGTTCGCAGGTTTCATGCTGTCCGCAACATTCGTCCGTGACAAGTTCCTGCGCTTCGGGGATTTCGGTGATCTCCCCGCGTTCCAGCATCTGCTGCAATTTCCGGTTCCGAAAATAACCGGCGATGGCAGCAACGACACCCAGCACAAGGATTCCGATTACAATATACCACATATCTCGATACTCTTTTAAATTCTTACTCCGATTTGAAAACCCGCGGAACGCAAGTTTTCCCAAAAGTGCGGATAACTTTTGCTGACCACCTGCGGATCGGCTATCCCGATTCCTTCCGGCAAAACGAGGGCGGCAGGTGCGAATGCCATTGCCATACGGTGATCTTCGTAGGTCGCGATCACAGGATGCGCTTGCGGTTCACAACGTTCGCCGTTCCATTCCAAGATACTGTCGCCTCGGTCTGTCAGGAGATACCCTAACTTGCGAAGCTCCGTCTTAAGCGCTTCGATGCGGTCGGTTTCCTTTATCTTCAGACTTTGCAAACCGGTAAAACGGAAAGGGATATTCAATAACACGCAGGTCACGACAAAGGTTTGAGTGAGGTCCGGCTCGTTTACGAAGTTATAATTCAGTTTTTTTGTCCTGTTCCCATTGTGCTTCAAGATAACGCCCCGGTCCGTATAAGTCGTACCCACGCCAAGCTGTGCAAACAGTTTAGCCCCGGCGGCATCTCCCTGCAAGCTGTTCTTAAACAGTCCCAACAGCTCGATTTCCGCATTTTTCGACAACGCCATCATGGAATACCAGTAGGAAGCGGCGCTCCAGTCGGACTCAACGGTAAAAGGTATCGGATGATAATCCTGCGGTCTTACCTGAATGGTCTGCCCGTTCCATTCCGCCTTTACCCCATATTGTTCCATCAGCTGTAGAGTCAGGTTGATGTAGGGTTTCGAAATGACAGCCCCTTCAAGATGCAACGTCAGCCCGTTCTCCATCAGGGGCGCGATCATCAGCAACGCCGAAATATACTGCGAACTGACCCCGCCGGCAAGCGAAATCTCGCCTCCCTGCAGCGCACTCCCGAAAATGCGGAGCGGAGGATAACCTTCCTTCTCCATATATTCCACCCGTGCTCCTAACGCATTCAGCGCATCCACCAGTATCTTGATCGGCCGGTTCTTCATCCGCTCCGTTCCGGTAATCGTCCACTCGCCCACCACTTTAGACAAAAAAGCCGTCAGGAACCGCATCGCAGTCCCCGCGGCTTTTATATCAAAGTCACGATCATTCGAATTCAACGCCCTCACCATCACCTCCGTATCATCGCAATCCGACAAATTACGAATCTCATACGGACTATAGCTCAACGCATTAAGTATCAACGCACGATTACAGATACTCTTAGATGCAGGCAGCTTGACGGAAGCTTTCAGTGAAACAGGAGACTTTATTGTATAATTCATACTTTTGCATTAAAATGGAATACAAAAGTACGGAAATTATCAATCTAATATCTCACCTACACACAAGATTTTGCCGATTGCCACTTCCTGCTTATTCAATTCCCCCATATCGATCTTTTTGTCCGTCTGCAGGATTTCCATCTTATCGAACGGTTTACAATCTGCCACTATTTCAACAATATGTTCTCCTTCCGGCAATTCCGGCAACCAGAAATAGCTCATCCGGTTATAAGTGCAATACTTATCAAAACGTCGTGTTTCTTTCACGTTCTTGCCATCAACAAGCACTTTCAAATGCGCACCTCTAAGTCCCATAATGTCGAATAGTCCCAACCGGGTTCCCCTAAAACGGAAACGGATCTTTTCACCACTTTTATCCGTGGAAGCGACATAGGAAAAATATTCCCTGAAAGGCCTTACATACGGATCGCTATTCTCCTTTTTCTCCCATCCGGATGAAAGCCATGCCTCCTTTACATCATACATATCGGCCGCTTCGTAATTCGTATCACACAACGGAATACTTTTCGGCGCCATGACCCGGCCCTTTTTTATCATATCGGGAAAAGCCTTGCACAAAGTTTCCGTGTAAATAGCATGCCCTGCATCTCCCGGATGTGTCCCGTCTTCGGTAAAACGGATTCTTTTACCGTAATCCATGTCTTTCAAAGCATGCATTACCAACTTATCTTCCCTCAGCAATCGAGCGACAGCATAATCAAATGAGACAGAAGGAATACCGTAATATCGGGCCACCTGCTCCATGATACGTGCGGAACGCCAATGTTCGCCCCTCATAATCGTACTTTTCTGCGGAGTGTTCGTCGTGTATAAAAAACAGATATCTACCTGCTTCGAATGTTTCCGGATTTTCCGGACAATACCTTCCATCGAACGCACGATTTGTAAAGAATCCGTTTGCGCATCGTTGATTGCAAACTCCACAAATACCAAATCCGGATTTTCCGACAACACCTTTTCATTTATTCTGACCACTCCCAAATCCGATCCGGTCCCACCGATACCGGCATTTATCGTCGACAAAGGGACTTCCGGATAAGACTGTTTAAACCATTCTTCAAATTGAACCCGATAGCCGGGGGTCTGCGTTATGCTTCCTCCTAAGAAAGCGATCTTCAAGGGTTCTTTCTTCTGTATTTTTTTATTTGTCCAATATAATCCGCTCCTTAAAGACAAACACTCCGGTAATTCTTTCCTCAATAAAAGACAAGCTCCACCGCCTGCCGCCAATCTTACTTTGATCCGATCCCCGTTCTTCACCGTGCGGGTTGAGACCTGATAAGATTCCCGATTCTTTAGGTAATGCGCATCAACCCCATCCTGCATTAAAGTCAGATCGAATTTGCCGGCCGGCAAAAAGGACAAAGGTATCTCCAATTCCCGTTCCTTCTCGTTTGTCACGGCAGCAACCAAGTAAGCATCATCTGTCTGCCGCATCATCACGATATATTCACCGACTTCGCCATCCAGCGTCTTGCTTTCTTTCCAGGGCATTTGCTGAGCAGAAATGAATGATAACAATTCCGGATATTTTTCATAGAATTCCGGAATATCCGGCAGAATCGTCGCACCGGAGAAAGTAACCAAAGTCCGGGCCGCTTCCGACACGACTGTAGAAGGAACCGGTTGGTTTTCATCTACCCTTGGCGTAGGTCCCGGCCTCAGATCAAACATCCCGTTATTCATATCGATCGGCCCGGCCAACATATTCACAAAAACGGAAGTGACGAATGTAGACGGTACAAAAACCCGGTGGGCGTCCAATTGGGCATGACAATATTCCCGAGTAATGGCATTTGGCCGGTACAGCCAGATACCGACTCCTCTCTTTTTCGCATATTGAATGATCTTCCGGACATCTTGTGCCTGTCCTCCTTTCATGGGATCCGACCCGCTTTCATGTTCCGGGCCATACCAGTTTGCATCCAACACCAATCCGTTAAAACCTTGTCTCGACGCGAAATCGACCATGCGCACCCAAGAAGGATACGTCATTGTATAAGTAAAATCACCTACAACAGCACCATTGATCCTCCAATCCCAAACATAGACCCCAGGCTTCACCCATGAGAAATCCATCCGGGGTTCCGGATTCAACAATTCAATGATATGTGAATCCACTAACGTCCCCAACTTATCGCCAGCCATGACAACACGCCAAGAAGAACTATTTTCCTCAGACAAAGTCACAGGGGATGGTTCAACCATAAAGTTTAAGTTTTCTTTTTGAGACGCTAACCGCAAAGGATTTCCTGCACGCAGATCAGCTTCATGAATAGCGACATAACATTCGGGATCAACTTTCAACAGAACAACAGGGCGTCTCGTTCCATCAATATTTGAAAGTTTTTCCGGACCTATATTCGCATTCTCCCCATTATAAGACCACACAGTACAATCTCCCGCAAAGCAGAACCCGGTCAGTTCGGCCCGGAGATCTTTCCGCTTCTCCGGAAATTCATACCGAAATGCAAGTCCATCATTATACAAACGGACAACAAACAGAAGTTTTGTTGCCTCATTCCCCATACGGGGAGCCAATTCCAAAGTCAGTTCATTAAAAACATCCGGAACCAAACTTCTTTTACCCCATACCGGTTTCCAGACTGATTTAAACGACCTTTTACCATGATTCGAAATCACCCAGTCATTACCCGGTATTTTATTCCCATCGTCCATCTTGTATCCGATAGGAGAAGAGTCGACAATCAGTTTATTCCCCATCAAGAACTTATATTCAAAAGAACCTTCATCCGTCCGGCTGAACCGTACCTTCAACTTTTGATCCGGGGACAACAGAGTATATTCCTCCCCCATTATACTCCCGCTATTTGCCAAAGCAAACATCAAGATTCCCAAAACACGTATCCAAATCTTACCTTGTAAAAACATATTCAATATATACTATAAATTATCATAAATACTCTTTGCTATTATATCATATCCGTTTGAAGTCGGATGAATGCCATCAGGAAAATAATTGATGCCATCCTTCATTTCCTCCCGGTACAAATCAATCACCGGCAGCTTCTCTTCTTTTGCAACGCGTTTGATCAGTTTCATTACCTTTTTACGCAAAATCCCATCACGCTGTTTCCATTTATCACCATACGGCGGTATTGGATAACAGAGATATACCCGGTCCGAAATATTCTTCATTTTCCGTACCAGTCTGAGATAATCCGCATAGAAAAACTCTTCGTTCGTCCATTCATCCGGTCTCGAATCGTTAGTGCCTAACTTCATGATTATCAAATCCGGTTTAAACAGTTTCAATTCGCTATACGCTTCCGTCTTTGAATAAGTAATGAATTTATCAAATTGCACGGCTGCACCCGGCACACCAAAATTGCGGACCTCGACACCATCGCCCAACATCTTTTGCAACTTATATGGATATGTCTCTTCTATTGAATGTGTCAAATAGCCGTATGTAATGCTATTCCCCACACACGCAATCCGTTTGCGGGCAAATATGTCATTGCAAAATTCAAACATATCATAAGACACCCGGTTAAAGAGCAATTCATCAGTACGACTATTTACTCCATGATCGACCTTATCGTATAATATTGTTTTAGCAATTCCTCCCTTATTTTTTAATCCTGCTTCAAAATCCAAAGATTGCCGATAGTCAATGATATTATCATTCGTTCCATGCATAAGCAAACAGGCCGGAAGATTCCTATCCGGAATATTAAACAAAGGAGAAGCCAAACGGAGGTCAAACGAGTCGATGGCTTGAATAAACTTCTCTTTCAATTCCGGTACAGGGAAATTACCCTCCTTTGTATCCAACAAATTATAAGTTCCCGCCATACCGACAAAAAGCCTGCATCCATCGGTTTCCATAGCAGCCAATGCAGCCAAATGAGCACCCGCCGAAGCGCCACAAAAGCCGAAACGGGACGAATCCAGTTTCCAATCCTTTTCGTGCTTCCTAATAAAAGAAACCGATTTTTCTATCAGCTCCATAACCCTCTTTAATGTTCCGCCTTGCTTTATCAAAGGATAAGAGATTCTAATGCCTGCAATACCTCTTTCGGCCATATAAATCGAATGTTTTTTAAAGACATTCAGATCTCCATGTTGCCATCCGCCGCCATGTATATAAATCATATAGGGGACTTGCTCCGTGCCATGCTGCGGTAAATCGACTTCTAAATCAAAATCACCCAATTTCCCTGAATAATAGGTATATTTTTGAGTCGACACATCATATCTCCTTTCCTCGGAAACAGCAGAAAAAGAAATGAAACATAAAAAACATATCCAAATTATTTTCATCTGACATTTGTTTTCGGGCCTAAAGTTTCCCCTTGATTATACATCTGGTTATTGGGCAAATCGGAGTTGGAAATGCCTTGTTCCATTAACTTTTTCAGTTCTCCAAAATACGTAGGGAATATCGCGCGGGGAGATACTCCATTCTTTTTACACAAAGAGGCAGCCATCCCTACCACTTCTCCCAAGATACCGGTTGTACGCATTACCCGGACAGTTCCCAAAGCTACATGAGTAACACTTATATTCCGTCCTGCCATAAACATATTCTCGATATTTTTGGAATAAAGACATCGATAAGGGATCGGATACGGATGAATTTTTTTCATCTTGCAAATAGATTTAAACTCTTTATCAGCAAAATAAAGAGTATTTGCAGGATCCGGATAGTGCAAATCAATCGTCCAAGTTGTAGAACCTGTCGCATCAGGATATTCCACGAAGTCCACCAAATCATTTTCAGTAAGCACATGATCCCCTATCAAACGTCGGGATTCTCTCTTACCGGCAATGTATGCTACCCATTTTAAGGAACGGTTAGCATATTCTTCTTTTTTAGAATAATCATTTTTTAAGAAAGACCAATTAGAATACACAACCAACAAGCCATAGTCCCGTATATACTCGGCCTCCTCTACCTGGTCTTTATTCATTCCTGTTTCCCAAGTCCATTCGCCCATTGTTACTTTTTCAGAATTTTCCTCATTGAACTCCACATCATATTTGAATTCAGGGAATGAAGAAGGCTCCGAGTCTTCACGGGAATACCACTGGACAGAAGCCCCCATCGTCATTTTGTCGGCTTTTTCAGGCGCAGTAGGTTCATTAAACTCAGCTTTTGATTCACGTCCTATACGATATTCGGCATTGACCATTGCACCCAAATTGGCATCGCCCGTACAATCGGCAAACAAAGGTGCAGAGAGAGCCATTTCTTTATTGGTTTCTATATTACGGATATAGATCTTTGTTATGCGGTCACCTTCCGTTTCTGCATCAAAAGCCCTATGAGAAGCAAAAAGTGTTATATTTTTCTCCTTTTTGACCGCTTCCATTTTTTTCCCGTCTTCATAGAAACTACCCGGCCGGGCATTGCCACCCTTGAGAGGACCAAACTCCTTTTGCAGATTACCCAATGCCGTATAAGGTCCGGCTTCTATACGCCCTCCCAAATGGACTCTGACCTCAGAACTGTTGTTTCCGCCAAGGACAGGACGATCATGTACCAATGCGACTTTACAACCTAAACGTGCAGCCGTGATCGCGGCACTCATCCCGGCGATACCACCGCCGACTACTACAAAATCATATTTACCAATAACGTCCGGAGTATCTTCAAGATCCAACATTCGACGACGCATTCGATTCAATGCGGTACAATCCGAGGCAGGAACATCATTTGCATCCATCGTAAAGTAAATAGCATCACAACGGCCATTGAAACCGGTAAGGTCATGCAAGGAAAGTTTGTTCCTTTTCTGCTTGATATCTATAGAACCCGCACTCTGCCACATCCAATTGTTACCGGTTGCACCCAATTCAACAGGCAATACATTCCCGTTCAAACTCAATTGAAACCGTCCCGGTCCTTTACTATCACTCCACGGGGATGTCCAATTGTATGTACGGACATACACATAATAAACTCCCGTCTTATCAAAACAGATTTCCGTCTCAGCATCCTCAACGGGTTTGCCCATACCGTGAGCCATCAAATAGCTTGATCCCATCTGATCGATAAACTGTTGGTCAACAACCCAACCTCCTTTATTGCTGAAACTTTCAGCCTCGACCCATAAACGCTCCGATTGTGTACAAGCCGAACTGATAACCGACAATACGACAAATAATATACTAATTGCTTTATTCATAATTTAAATTTTAAAAGGTACATACTATAGGGTCTTATATCCAAAGGAATCACAAGCTTACCCTTTTCCACTCTCAACTTTTTCTGTTTTGTCGATATAGAATTTAAAACACGAACTTCTTCATCCGTAAAGTCTATTTCATATCGATCGGCACCTCTTGTCAAAGGCAATGTCTGGCACTTCTCTTGACGTAATATAGCCAATACATTGGGATCTTCAGGATCAACAGCCTCTATTTCCACATCTACTTCAAATCTCCAATAAGACCCCTGTTTTCCCTTGAAACTTAACTATTAATACCCCGGATTCTGTTTAAGCGTCTTTCCATATCGAGCGTAAGTATCCACTTCTTGCTGAGGAATAGGACACAGATAATCCCGATTGGGATTGAACACACGCACTGCATTAGGGAAACGAGCATCTGTATTCAAATCATATTGACTTTCTATACCTTTATAAGAGACCAAACCATCTTCATCAATTTGAGGTACACCCGTTGCATTTTCAGTATCAAGGATACGGCCATAAATCGTCACAGGCATTACTTTTTCAGCAATTCTCCAACGACGGATATCAAATAGACGAAAACCTTCATCCGCCAGCTCCACCTTGCGTTCACGACGGATAATGTTTTTCAACTCAGCCGCATCTGTCGTTGTAATTGCAGGATAATTATTCGTATCAGACACATCCACCCCGTAAGCACGAGCACGCACCCTGTTTATTGCCGTCAACACAGAAGCATCAATATCCCCATTCATGATTTTGGCTTCTGCATAGATCAACAGCATTTCCGCATATCGCATGAGGATGAAATTATGATCGTCCCAAGCCTGAATTTTGATCTGTGTTTCTTCTATTGTATTCTTTTTCCACAAATAGCCACAAAAAGCCGCCGGCCAAGAAACAGTACGGCAATCCGAATTATTACCACCTATTTCACCATTGGCCTTACGCCATTTTGTAGAGTCCGGATGGCTTTCGAATATCATACCCGCCCATTCGCTTTGAGGAGTGATAATTGAAGCTTTCAAACGCGGGTCCCTGTTTTCAAAAGGATGTTTAGGACTATACACGGCTGACTTGTCAATCGTTTTGCCATCAGTACATTCATAAGAATCTACCATTGACTGCGTAGGAACCATGACAGACACAGAACCCTTATTTCGAGAACCCTGAGTCACAGAAAATTGAGTCGTGTAATACTCATATTGGAAAGGCATGATAAGCATGATTTCTTCAGACGATTGTCCTGACAACTGGAACAACTCTCCATAGTTTGGATGGAGTTTGTAACCAAATGCCTGCTCATTATCCATAATCTTTTTTACAGATGCAGCGGCTTTTTCATAATATCCATTATACAAACTTATACGGGCGTGCAACCCCAAAACCGCTCCCTTAGTGACACGTTCCGGTTCACCTTCCCATTGATAAGGGAGCACTTCGGCCGCTTTTTCCAAATCCGCCAAAATATGATCTACAACTACCTTTTTCTCCTCGCGAGGTATCATACCCTCTTCCGGAGTTTTGACAACCTTGTCCAAGAAAGGGACATCACCCCAAAGTTCTGTCAGGTACATATAATGAAAAGCTCTGATAAATAAGGCCTGCGCCTCTATCTGATTATATTTGGCTTCAGATACTACATCTTTTGCACGTACCATATTTTCCAATAAAGCATTCGCTCTGGCAATCCCCGTATAGAAATTAGAATAGATTGTCAAAAACGCCCCATTGGTAGGAGCTTGCGTTCCTTGACCTTGATTCATCAATGCAGAACAAACACCTCTTGATACACCTATATCCGTAGATCCGTTGTCCAATACCATCATCAAAGGCACTTTGTAATCGGTAGTTAACCGCATTGAATTGTACGCTCCATTAAGAGCTAAGTTCAGTTCTTCTTCATTTTTATAGAAAATATCATCTACTGGTTCCGTCAAAGAATCCAAATCCAAAATCCGGCTCTCACAAGAAGAGAATCCGATTACTAATAACAGCAATAATTTATATATATTCATAATTTTCATTATTAAAAGGATAAATCAATACCAAATGTATAACTCTTTGCAATCGGGTAGATTGCCCCTTGCGAATCATTAGGCACTAAAGGATCTATTCCCTTAGGCAGTTTATCGAAAGTCAATAAATTCTGTCCGGAAAAATACACTCTCAAGTTTTTAATAAATATCTTACCCAACAACTGTTTTGGAAGTGTATAGCCAAACGTAACATTTCTTACACGCAAGTAAGAACCATTGAATACCCACGTATCACTTGCTTGAATATCATTGCTGCCGAAACTTGTTGCAGCTAAAACCGGGAATTTGGCATTCGTATTTTCAGGAGACCAGCATTCTTTGACATGCCATTCTTGGATTTTTCCGGCATTGAATAACGGGAAAACCAAATCACCACCCAACAAAATATCACGTTTGCCGACACCTTGCAAGTCAATCCCCAAATCAAATCCCTTATAACCCGCATTCAAGTTTATACCGTATGTAAATCTCGGGAACTGATCACCAATTATAACCCTATCATCCGCATTAATCACTCCATCGCCAGCATCCATTACTCCATCTCCATCAGTATCAACAGTCAATTGGTCTTTGTAACGTATGTTACCAGGTTGTAAACTTCCAAATTGAGAAGGCGCGCCTTCTATTTCTTCCGGAGTCTGGAATATCCCCTCTGTTTCATATCCATAAATAGAATAAATCGGATGGCCAATCCTAATGATCGAATTATTAGCGATTATTTCCTGTGTCCCACCTAAATAAGTTACTTCATTCTTCACATCAGACAAATTAAATTTGATCCCATAATCAAATTCGGAAATCCGATCCTGCCAATTTAACGAAAGATCCCAACCACGATTTTCAACATTACCTACATTTTGAATAGGAGCCTTTAGACCTGTCACCACAGAAATAGGGATATTCAACAGAATATCTTTTGTCTTACGCATATAATAATCCGCTGTCAATGTCAACCTTTGGTCGAAAAATCCGGCATCTATACCAACATTTGTCGTTGCTGTTGTTTCCCATTTGATATTTTTATTAGCCAAAACGGTCTGTGATGCTCCATTTACAATTTTCCCTCCCATCAAATAATTGGCATTACCCAAACCAATTGCAGAAGTATAAGGGAAATCACTACCTATTTCTTGATTACCCAGTTCACCCCAAGATGCACGTACCTTCAAATTAGACAAAAACCGGATATCTTTCATGAAGCTTTCTTCAGAAAGTCTCCAACCACCGGCAAAAGAGGGGAAAATACCGACCCTGTTATCCTTCGCAAAACGTGAAGAAGCATCACGGCGTACATTCACTTCAAACAGATAGCGATCTTTATAGGCATAGTTGGCACGTCCGAAATATGAAACCAAACCGCTATGAGTCGCATTCCCAGAGTTAAAATCGTACTCTTCAGATCCTGCATCGATTACTTCATAATCCTGCAAAACATAATATTGACGCCCTGCAGAGAACATTTCGTATTTGTTTTTTATAAACTCATACCCCCCCAAGACTGAAAATGTATGATCCTTAATCGTCTTGCCATAAGAAACTACGGCATTGAAACTTTCGCTAAAAGGACGCTCGTTAGATTGAGAGAAGCTATTAGGATCTCCTTTTTTTCTAATTGTTTTCGCATCCCAATCCATCACTTGTTCAAATGTCTTTGAAGCACGTTTAACATATATGTCTTTATACGAAGGAGCATACAATACCGATATATTCAATCCGTCGACAGGACGATAATTCGCCTTCAGCACTCCTCTGAATTCATTATACAACTTTTTATTATAACCGCCTGCACGGACTTGGGCGATCGGATTGCCTCCGGAAAAACCATCCCCCCAACTTCCATCCGAATAAATTGCCGGATAGATAGGAGCAACACGGAACGCTTCTCTTACGACATAAGTCAAATCCGCATTCGAGGCATTTTGTTCCGAACGGCTAAAAGCCAAATCAAAATTGATATCAAATTTATCAGAGAATTTGAAATCAGAATTAAAACGTCCATTATAACGCTTGAAACCATAATTTACAATGTCTGCTCCTTGGTCTGTCAAGGATACGGAGGCCAATACACGTACCTTTTCCGAACCTCCGTTCACATTTAAACTGTGGTATTGTTGAAAATTTCTCTCACTAAACATAAGATCAACCCAATCCGTATCCGGAAAACGATCCGGATCTGTAGCCATACCTGCCCGATACTCATCAATTGCGCTCTGACCCGAACCGGTATACTTCATATAATCAAGTGCACCCAAGAAAGAGGGAAGGTTTGTCGGATTAGACCAACCTAAATAGTTTTTGTAGTTAACAGAAACAGCACCTTCTTTACCTCTTTTGGTAGTTACCAATATGACACCATTGGAAGCACGTGAACCATAAATCGCAGCAGAGGCTGCATCCTTCAATACAGAAATACTCTCAATATCATTTCCATCAATCGTATTGATATCGCCTTCTACACCATCAATCAAAACCAAAGGATCATTGGAGGCGCTGATCGAGCCCATGCCACGGATACGCAGAGTTGCCTTATCTTCTCCCGGTTGGCCACTTTCCTGGATAGCGGTTAAACCTGGTGCAACCCCCATCAATGCCTGAGATGCTTGTGCCACCGGTTGTTTCGCCAATTGCTCACCACTTACCGATTCTACCGCACCTGTCAAATTCACCTTTTTTTGCGTACCATAACCAACAACGATCACTTCATCCAACATCTCGGTATCTTCCACCAAGACAATATCATATACAGACTTATCCGTTATTTTAAGTTCTTGCGGGGTATATCCGATATAGGATATTTCAAGAATATTATGTGCCAACACATCAAGGGAAAAACGCCCATCAATGTCCGTGACTGTTCCATTTGTCGTACCTTTCTCCACCACATTCGCACCTATAACAGGTTCACCGGACGAATCCTTTACGACACCAGTTATACGTCGGCCCTGTCGTGACACTTTAGACGAAACATCCGTATCCTTTTCTTTCGGATTGATTAGAATCAGTTTGTTTTCCGTAATCTCATATTGAATTCCCTCTTGTTCGAAAAGACGCTCTAAGACCATTTCAACCGACTGATCTTTTGCATGAACGGACACTTTCTTATCTAAGTTTATCTTTCCGCTTTCATAAATAAATCGAAAATCCGATTGATTTTCGATCAAATAAAGGACTTCCTTTATGGATTGATTCTGTACATTCAATGATAACTTTGTGGTCTGCGAATATACAGATGCAGAAATCTGCAAAGAAAATGCAATCAAAAAAACTACCGTCAATTTCATAATAGATAATATCTTTTTAAGAGTTGAAGGCTGCCCCAACTCTAACGTATTAAAAAAATTCATATATTTGTATATTGATTGTTAGTTAATTATTAGTGCTACCAACACTAATTTATTATCAAACTCATAACGGGAGATGTGGCAGCATTTCCCGTTTTTGTGTATTCATGGCATTCTACTTCATAGGCAATTCTATTTAGAGGTTATACTTATATGTTTTCCTTTTACATGATAGCTTATATCACTTAGACGCGACAAAGCATTCATGACATCCGTTACGGTTTCTTCCTGTATTACTCCGTTATAACGGATCTTTTCTCCCAATCCCGGTTGAAGCGTAATTTCCACATCATACCATCTTTCCAGATATTTACAAACAACCGACAGAGACATATCCTCCATATATAACTTATTGTCCAACCAGCCGTAAGAATGGGACAAAACACCTTCTACCGGCTTTATCTTATTCGTCTCCTTATCGAAAACAGCTATCTCGCCCGGCTTCATTCTCAACTTCTCGTTTCCTTTCTCCAGTTCGATACATCCCTCCACCAAAGAAGCCTGGATAACCGGATCATCGGCATACGCCTGCAAATTGAAAGAAGTACCCCAGACCCTCACGTTTAAACCTCCGGCCACTTTAATGACAAAAGGTTCCTTACTCTTGGACACATCAAAAAATCCTTCCCCTTGGAAATCAACTTCCCGCGTTTTTCTCTTCGGATCATAAGAATAAACGACTTCAGAACCGGCATTCAGTTTGACCAAAGATCCGTCCGGCAACACAATCTCCGAACGATTCCCATAATCGGCACTCATACTGACCAGCACCTCCGATCCTTTCCGAAAAGTTCCCATAAAAGACAAAGCCAACACCACCAACAAAGATGCGGCAACCCCGGAAGCCGTATATAACATGTTTTTCCAATATTTCCGAAGATATACTTTCTGCCGGTTTATCTTGTCAACCTTTTCCCATGCAAGATCTGGATCAAAAGTCTCTGCTTCTGTATAACGATAAGATTCTTCCCAAATCTTTTTATACAAAAAAAATTCTTTTCTATGGGACTCATCTTCGGCCAACCACTCAACCAATACCGGATCAAGACGTTTTTCATCTTCACCGTCCAGTAAATAGTCTACGATATAGTCTTTTATCTGTTTTTGTTCTTCCATGAATCTTGCTTTTATTATATGACACTACAAATAAAAAAAGGTCCTATTCCGGACCCTAAAAAATTATATTCCTTTTAATTCCAAACATTTCCTCAGTTTCTGGAGCGAGATCCAGATCTGATTTTTAATCGTTTTTACCGAGATATCGAGTTTTTCCGAGATTTCTTTTTGTTTCAATCCTTTTATCCGGTGAAGCAACAGCACTTCTTTACAACGATCGGGGAGATGATCGATACAGCCATAAAGAGCGATCCGAAATTCTTCAGACTCGACCCGGTTGTCTTCATACGATAACTGATCCTGAGTTTCCGACAGATTATTAAAACAGACTTTCGAACGAAGATGATTCAATGCCAAATGCTTAGCCATCCTATAAAGATATCCGCCAACATTTTCTTTAATCTCAATCCTTTCCCGGTTCTTCCATATATTCAGAAAAAGCTCTTGCACAACATCCTCCGTATCACTTTTATCCATAAGCAGGCTATATACATATTGACAAAGACGGCCATAATAACGCTCAAACAGTTTATTATAACTGATGTAATCATTTTTCCTGATCGCCTTTATCAATCCTTCATCCGTGGTATTAGACATACTTTTCTTCGGTTTATCTCCTTTGCGCCAAATATACAATAAATTCTGATTTGACGAAAACTTCGTATGCGAACCCAGGGCAGCCGCACCAGAATCATAAAGCGCCCATCTGCTTTCGCCACCGATACGGACTAACCATATAATGTT
>ERZ777011.930-NODE-930-length-38244-cov-3.903192_pt1 | contig 38244 bp, 32 predicted proteins | sample MGYA00374964_ERZ777011 | MGnify/ENA primary metagenome ERZ777011 (study PRJEB29310, sample SAMD00008975) | mouse gut metagenome | study: EMG produced TPA metagenomics assembly of the Metagenome analysis of fecal microbiota from mouse which was promoted...
ATGACAGAACACCGGAAGGAAAGCAGTTCTGGCTGAATTACTTCAACGTAGAGAAGGGAATCTATCAACAGTTGTTGAAGGATCCGGAGGAAGTGGTTACAGGTACGGTTCAGGAATTAGCGGACCGGTATGAGACGACCCTGCAGTTCATGGTCGGCTTTCTGGATGGTATTGATGAAAGTCTGAAGACACCGAATGATATTGAGACGATGGAAGCAGACACACAGGTTTCCATTGATATTGATATTGAAAAGCTGTACATGAATATGGTAGGCTGTAACGCAGAATGGCTGTATACCCTGGAGGAATGGGATGCACTTCTTTCGGAGGAGCGCAGAAAGGAATTATTCCGGCAGGAGAAATCCTCCAAGACAGTTGTTAAGCCGCCGAAGGTAGGCAGAAATGACCCTTGTCCATGTGGCTCCGGCAAAAAGTTCAAGTTCTGCTGCGGAGCAAATAAATAAAAGGTGCAAATGGGGCTTTGCGGATATCCGGTGAGACAGGAGAGTTCTGTCAGCCGGCGGTTCCGGCAGGCCCTTTTTGTGTTGCAGACAAGTTGAATTATTGAATAGAAGGTAAAAATAAAAACAGAACAGAAAAAAAAGAAAAGAGGAGAACAGGAATGAGTAAGATCAGAACCAGATTTGCACCAAGTCCGACAGGACGGATGCACGTTGGAAACCTGAGAACGGCATTATATGCGTATTTGATCGCAAAGCATGAGGGCGGCGATTTTATATTAAGGATCGAGGATACGGATCAGGAGCGTTTCGTGGAGGAAGCCCTGGATATCATCTACCGGACGATGGAGATGACGGGTTTAAAGCATGATGAGGGACCGGACCGGGACGGTGGTGCAGGGCCCTATGTACAAAGTGAGAGACAGGCGGCCGGTATCTATATGGAATATGCAAAGAAGCTGGTGGCGGAAGGAAAGGCATATTACTGCTTTTGCGATAAGGAACGGTTAGAATCCCTGCGTCAGACCATAACCACAGAGAGTGGAGAGACCAAGGAAATTGTCATGTATGACAAGCACTGCCTGCATCTGAGCAAGGAGGAGATCGAAGAAAAACTGGCCAGTGGAATTCCTTATGTAATCCGGCAGAACAGTCCGACGGAGGGAACCACGACCTTTCATGATGAATTGTATGGAGATGTGACTGTACCGAATCAGGAGCTGGATGATATGATATTGATCAAATCAGACGGTTATCCGACTTATAATTTTGCCAATGTGGTAGATGATCATCTGATGGGAATCACCCATGTAGTACGGGGAAATGAATATATCTCATCCTCTCCGAAATATACCCTGTTGTATCAGGCCTTCGGCTGGGAGGAGCCGAAGTATATCCACTGTCCGCTGATCACCGATGAAAATCATCAGAAGCTGAGCAAGCGGAGTGGTCACGCATCCTTTGAGGATCTGCTGGAGCAGGGCTTTCTGACAGAAGCAGTGGTCAATTATGTGGCGCTGCTTGGCTGGAGTCCGGACAGCAATCAGGAGATCTTCTCCCTGGAGGAGCTTGTACAGGAATTTGATTACCACAGGATTAACAAATCCCCATCCGTATTCGATATTAACAAACTGAAATGGATGAATGGAGAATATATCAAAGCAATGGATCCGGTCAGGTTTCAGGAACTGGTGACCCCGTATATCCGGGAAGTGATCTGGAAGGATCTGGATCTGACCAAGATCTGTCCACTGGTACAGACCCGGATGGAAATCCTGCCGGATGTAAAGGAACTGGTGGATTTCTTTGAGGCACTTCCGGATTATGACATTGCACTATACTGTCATAAGAAGATGAAGACCAATCTGGAGAACTCCCTGGAGATTCTGCGGGAGGAATATGCACTGTTAGCGGATTTTGACAACTGGACCCTGGACGGGCTTCACGATAAGCTGATGGAGTATATTGCAGGCAAGGGAATTAAGAATGGAACAGGGCTCTGGCCGATCCGTACAGCCGTTTCCGGGAAGCAGTCTACACCGGGCGGTGCCTTTGAGATCATGGAGATCCTGGGACGGGAGGAGTCCTTACGCCGCATGGAGATCGGGATTCAGAAGTTAGAACAGGCGAATGCATAGGATGGAATTAAATGAAGCACAGGAGCGTGCCATTGCACATGGAGACGGTCCCTGTATGGTGATTGCCGGACCGGGCAGTGGAAAGACTGCGGTCATTACCCGGCGGGCCCGATATTTAATTGAAGAACTGGGCGTTTCTCCCGGACAGATTCTGGTCATTACGTTTACCAGGGCGGCAGCAGCTGAGATGAAGGAACGGTTTGAACAGATAATGCAGGGCGTGTATGCGCCCTGTACCTTTGGTACCTTTCATTCCGTATTCTTCATGATGCTGCGGCGTGCCTGCGGGTATAACGGAAGCCAGATCCTGATGGAGGAGGAGAAGCGGACGATCATAAAGACCATGATCCAGAATATGAATCTGGAATATGAGGATGAGGAGGAACTGCTGCAGGGGCTGATCGGAGAGATTACTCTGGTGAAAAGTGAGTGTATGGATCTGCAGCATTACTATAGTACCAGTTGCGGGGAGGAAGAATTCCGGCGAATCTTTCAGGGTTACGAAGAAACACTGCACCGGGAGCATAAGCTGGATTTTGATGATATGCTGGTCTATACCTATGAGCTGTTAAAAGAACGGGCGGATATCTGCCGGATGTGGCAGCAGCGTTTTACCTACATACTAATTGATGAGTTTCAGGATATTAACCGGATACAGTATGAGATCATTCGACTGCTGGCTGGAAAACGGCAAAATCTGTTTGTTGTAGGGGATGATGATCAGTCCATTTACCGCTTCCGGGGAGCAAGGCCGGAACTGATGCTGGGATTTCAGAAGGATTATCCGCAGGCAGAGCAGATATTGTTAAATATTAATTATCGTTCCAGCCGGGAAATCGTAGAGGGCAGTCTGCGGATGATCGCCAACAATACGAAACGCTATCCCAAAGCGATTCAGGGAAACCGGGATTATGAGAGACCGATCAGCATCCATGAACTGAAATCCGGAGCGGAAGAGAGTATGGATATCACGAAACGGATACGGGAGTATGCTGCACATGGAATTCCCTTCCGGGAGATGGCGGTGATCTACCGGACGAATACGGAGCCCCGCAGGCTGGTGGACCGGCTGATGGAATATAATCTGCCCTTCCGGATGCGGGATCAGCTACCCAACTGCTACGAGCATTGGATCGCAAAGCATATACTTACCTATATAAGAATTGCGCTGGGGAGCCGGGAGCGTTCGGATTTCCTGCAGATCTGGAACCGCCCCAAGCGGTACCTGAGACGGGAATGGCTGTCAGATTCACAAGTGGATCTGGATGTCATACGGGAACAGGTACAGGATAAGAAATGGGCAGTGGAGCAGGTGGAAAAGCTGAATTCCGATATCGTATATCTGCAAAGGATGACGCCTTATACCGCTATAAACTATATCCGAAAGGGAATCGGATATGATGAATATCTGAGGGAATATGCCAAGCAGCGGAGAATGAAAGCGGAAGAATTATTCGACATTCTGGACGAATTGCAGGCGATGGCACAGCCTTATAAAACCTATGAGGACTGGTTCCAGCACATTCGGGAATACGGGGAGCGGCTGGCGGAGCAGCATGCGGCCCAGGGAATGCAGGAGGATGCCATTACCCTGACTACCATGCACAGTGCAAAGGGACTGGAATATGAGGTTGTATTTATTCTGGAGGCAAATGAGGGAATCACGCCTCATAAAAAGGCGGTAAAGCCGGAGGAACTGGAAGAAGAGCGCCGGATGTTCTATGTAGCAGTTACCCGGGCGAAGACCAGTCTTCATATCTATGTACTGAAGGAACGATATAACAAGAAGCTGCTGCCTTCACGGTTCGTGAATGAGATCCGCTTTGACCGGCGGGAAATGAGGGCGGGTGCAAAGGTCCGTCACCGCAGCTATGGAGCAGGAACCATAACCTTTGTGGATGGGAATAAAATAAGCATTTATTTTGATGCTTTGGGAGAAAATAAGGTATTAAGCCTTGATTTTGTATTAGAGCAGGGGTTATTATCGTGTTAATGCAGGGATGGCCTTTGAGCAGACAGTCTGAGAGCGGACGGGGAGTATCCCTGCAGATATTCACAGGAGGAAGTCGATATGTTGTTTTCCAGTACAACATTTTTATTCATATTTTTGCCGGTCGTGCTGGCAGTTTATTTTATCTGCCCGAAAAAAGCACGGAATGTGGTATTGTTACTGGCAAGTCTGTTGTTCTACGCCTGGGGAGAACCGAGATATATTCTGGTCATGCTTGCAACGATCCTGGTCAATTATGTGCTGGCACTGGTCTGTGCTTCCTGTAAGGAGCAGGGCAGGGAGCGGGGAGCCAGAGCAGCGGTGATCGGAACGATCGTATTCAGCATTGGAATGCTTGCGTTTTTTAAATACAGCAATTTCTTTCTGAAGAATCTGAATGCGGGTATCGGAAGCTGGACAGGGTTCCGGATCCCTCTGCTGGATATTGCATTGCCTCTGGGAATTTCATTTTATACCTTTCAGACCCTTTCCTATACCATTGACGTATATCGGGGGGCGGTAAAGCCCCAGAGAAATCTTCTGGATCTGGCAACTTATGTCTGCCTGTTTCCACAGTTGATCGCCGGCCCGATCGTACGCTATCAGACCATAGCGGAGGAACTGAAAGACCGGAAGGAAAGCGTGTCCCAGTTCGGAGACGGGGTACGGAGGTTTGTGACCGGTCTTGGGAAGAAGGTTCTTCTGGCGAATACCGCAGGCAGTATATTCCAGATGGTCGGAACCATGGGCGACGATCGGGTGACGGTAGGATTGTACTGGCTCAGCTCCATCGCTTTTACTTTTCAGATTTATTTCGACTTCAGCGGTTATTCGGATATGGCGATCGGCCTCGGGAAGATGTTTGGTTTTCAGTTTCTGGAAAATTTTGACTATCCATACATTTCAAAGAGCATAACGGAGTTCTGGCGCCGATGGCATATGTCCTTAAGCTCCTGGTTCCGGGATTACATCTATATTCCGCTGGGTGGAAACCGGAAGGGGAAGGTGAGAACCTATCTGAATCTGCTGATCGTATGGCTGCTGACCGGCTTCTGGCACGGGGCCGCCTGGAATTTCGTTCTGTGGGGGCTGTATTTTGCAATCCTTCTGATGATCGAGAAGGCAGGTCTTGGAACGCTTCTGGAACGGCTGCCAAAGGTGCTGCGCCACCTGTATACGTTATTTCTGGTCAATCTCAGCTGGGTCATTTTTTCTTATGATACCCTGCCTGTTCTGGGACGGGTGTTAAAGCGGATGTTTGGCTTTGGCGGGATTCCCTTCTGGAATTCTACGACGACCTACTATATACTATCGTATCTGTTACTGCTTGTGATCATGGCAGTTGCTGCGACGCCGTATCCGAAGCGGCTGGCCGGATGGCTGGGAGAACGACTGCCGGAGCGGGGAAGAGATAGGATGGCAGTGGGAGCAGAGACGGTGGGATTACTCGCTGTATTACTGCTGGCAGTCAGCAGTCTTGCCAGTGATGCGTTTAATCCATTTTTATATTTTCGGTTTTAAGGAGGCGGACCTATGCGGGATAAAGTGGAAATAATAGTATTTGTGATCGTCCTTTCCTTTTTTGGTCTGGGATATCTCTTTTTCGGACAACGGGAATTTTCGGAACTGGAAAATCATTATTTAAGCCTTTGTCCGGAATTTAGCTGGGAAAGCTTTCTGGACGGTGATTATACGAAAAAATTCGATGAATATACTGCAGATCAGATTCTGGGTAAGGATGTATTTGTTAAAATGAATGTTGCCATGAACCGGAGCTGTGGGATATCAGAGATCAACGATGTGTACTTTGGCAAGGAGGATCGTCTGATCCAGGACTACCAGAAGCCGGATTCCGTTCTGGATGAGAATCTGACCTATATCCGCAGGTTTGCCGAAGAGAATCCGGAGACAGACATGACGATGCTGATAATACCGAATTCCAGTCAGATCTATCCGGAGCTGCTCCCGACCTTTGCCCGGACCTATGACCAGGCGGAGGTGATCCGCCGGATCCGTTCCGGGCTTGGAAACAGTGTAGCGGTGCTGGATGCCACAGATATTCTGCTGGCGCATAAGGAGGAGGCTATTTACTATAAGACAGATCATCACTGGACAACGCTGGGTGCCTATTATGGCTATACAGAACTTTGTGAGGGACTGGGACTGACACCGGTCGCCCGGGAGGAGTATGATATCCTGACCCTTTCCGATCCGTTTTATGGCTCCTTGTATTCCAAAGCCCCGGCCTTCCGGCAGGAAGGAGATACCCTGGATCTGTATTATAATCCGGCGGGAGCATATGAGGTACAGTATCCATCGGAGTCCAGGACTGCAGATTCTATGTATGATATGAATTATGCGGGACGGAAGGATAAGTATGCCATATTTTTTGGCGGAAACGTTCCACTGGCCCGGATAACGAGTAACAGCAGCAATACGGAAAAGGTATTGATCCTCAAGGATTCCTATGCAAACTGTCTGGTCCCGATGCTGGCAGATCATTACAGTGAGATCCATATGATGGATCTGCGGTATTATCATGAGGATGTAGGAGATTATATGAAGGAAAACGGGATAAAAACCGTGATCTTCATTCACAATGTGGACTTTATTTCGACAGATAATAACTTTTTGTGGCTATAGGCTTGAAATGTTATGGGAATATATGTAATAATCTACTGTGTAAATCGTAATAAAAGGAGTTTTTTGAATGACAATCTTTAACGTGTTGGGAATGATTAGTGGTGTGGCATTTCTGTTGTTCGGAATGCATGTGATGAATGAAGGGCTGACGAAAGCATCCGGCGGAAAGCTGGAACAGATTCTGGAGAAACTGACTTCAAATAAAATTTATGCGGTCATGTTAGGTGCCGGTGTGACAGCCATCATCCAGTCATCCGCCGCAACGACTGTCATGGTAGTCGGCTTTGTCAATTCGGGTATCATGAAGCTGTCTCAGGCAATCGGCGTAATTATGGGAGCCAATATCGGTACGACCATTACCTCATGGATCCTGAGTCTGACTGGTATTCAGGGAGATAATATCTGGGTGCAGATGCTAAAGCCGGAAGCCTTTACTCCGATCCTTGCACTGTTAGGTGTCATTTTACTGATGTTCTTTAAGAAGGACAAGTATCATAACATTGGCAATATCTTACTGGGATTTTCCGTTCTCATGTTCGGTATGACGACTATGAGTGATGCGGTCGCACCGCTGGCAGAGATTCCCGAATTCACGGCGATTCTGGCACAATTTAACAATCCGATCCTCGGTGTGGTTGCCGGTGCATTGTTAACCGCTATTATTCAGAGTTCTTCTGCTTCTGTCGGTATCCTTCAGGCTCTTTGTATTACCGGTGTTGTGGATTACCGGATGGCAATCCCGATCATCATGGGTCAGAATATCGGCACCTGTATCACCGCACTGCTTTCCGCAGTAGGAGCAAATAAGAATGCAAAACGTGCTGCACTGATCCACCTGTATTTCAATATTATCGGTGCAACGGTCTTTTTGATCGTGTTCTATACTGCCAATGCCTTTCTGCATTTTGAATTCATGGATATAGCTGCCAATGCCTTTGGCATTGCCGTGATCCATAGTGCTTATAATATCTTTGCAACCTGTGTATTGCTTCCGTTTTCCGGCATGCTGGAGAAATTGAGCTATCTGACGATCCGGGAAACCGATGCCGAGCGCAGTGACAGAGAGCGGGCGGCAGGCTTTCAGGTACTGGATATCCGTTTTCTGGATACACCGCCGATCGCAACGGTTCAATGTAAAAATGTTGCGATACAGATGGCGGAAATGGCGCGGGATGCGTTGTTCCAGGCAATGGATCTGTTAAAGAAGTTCGATGAGGAGAAGGCGGCAGAGGTCAGCAATATGGAAACCATGGTGGATCAGTACGAGGATGAACTGGGTGATTATCTGGTAAAGCTGTCCAGCCGCAGTCTGTCAGAGAAGGACAGTCACACCATATCCATGCTGCTTCACTGTATCGGGGATTTTGAACGGATATCGGATCATGCAGTCAATATCTGTGAATCTGCAAGGGAAATGCACCAGAAGGAACAGAAGTTTTCCAAGAAGGCAGAAGAAGAGATTTCGATTTTCTCCGGTTTGATCCGGGAGATCGTTGATACTTCTGTTCAGGTATTTGAGTCTGAGGACATGGAACTTGCCAAAGAGGTTGAACCAATGGAAGAGGTGGTTGACGGTCTGAATGACGAGATCAAGAAGCGTCACATCAAACGACTGCGAAAGGGGAAATGTACCATTGAACTCGGCTTTGCCCTGTCAGATATCACAACGAATTATGAGCGGGTGGCGGATCACTGTTCAAATATTGCCATCAGTCTGATCCAGATTCCGGATGATGTCTACAGTTCCCATGAGTACGTAGAGCATTTGGAGAAGGGCGAAGACTCAGAGTACCATGAAGCTCTGGTCAAGTATACGGAAAAGTATATGTTGCCATAAAACCAAATTTTTTGCTATTATAGAGAATAAAAATGCTGCAATATGAGCTCCGCCGCCGGGCGTGCTTCTCATTGCAGGCATATAGTTGCAGATGGGACGAACGAGTTATCCCTTCTGCTCTGCTTCATGAAACGCTGCTTCATCTAATAACTCGTCAAAGGCATCTGCTGCCTTGTCAAATTCATCATCATCCAGAATTTCAATCAGGTTAAATTCATCATTTTCTTTTGTATAGGCATAAAGCAGAATCTCGTCTGCTTCTAATCCGGCAACTTCCGTTAAGGGCAGGAGTGCTACATAGTCCTTTCCTTCCAATGGAAAACTGGCAATGATACCGCATTCCACCTGAGTATCGTCAAGAATTAAGGTAATTGTATCTTCCATTTCCTCATCAATATATAACTTTGCATCATTGCTATTCATGTTCTGGCTGTTTCCCATACGGATCCCTCTTTCTATTTATTGTATGATCCCGGTCGGATCACTATTAATATACTAAAAAACTCTGTATATGGCAACAATAATGTAGCGGATGAACGGTTAAACTGCGATATTTTGCTTGACTTTATTCGGTTTTTGTCTAAAATGGAAAGAGTGGAAGCAGGACGAAACAGCAGTCCAAATGTACATAGGAAAGTGAGAGGAGAAACAAGGTGGCAACGCAAGGTTCTTACAACGGTCACGAACACAGTCAGGAAAGAAAAGAAGCAGGAGAAAAGAAATTCAGTACAGGAGAGGGACGTAATATCCGTGAATATCGTGCAAAGGAAGGTAACGGAAGCGGAGAGGCCCGCAGCTACAAAGGCGGGAACGGACCCCGGACAAGAGATAATCAGGGAAGCAATGAGTACCGGAGACGGGATAACCGGAATTTCCGCAGTAATGATACCCGGGATGGAAGGGACAGCAGAGACGGAAGAGATGCAAGGGGCCGGGATGGACAGTCCCAGGGCAGCGGTTATAAACCAAGGGACAGCCGGAGCGGGGGCTACAGGCCGCGGGATAACCGGAATTCTTATGGCGGCGGTTATAATAATTTTGCCAAGGATAAGGACGATGACGACGGAAGGCAGGTATACCGTCCAAAGCCAAAGGCACCGGAAAAGGCCAAGGATCCGCAGCCGGATAAGTTTGAGACGATCAAACGGTTAGAACGGGAACAGAAGACTATTAAGAAAAAGGAATCCAAACGGAATAAGGCAGAAAGCAACCGCCCGCAGCAGAAGCAGAAGCGTCAGAATAACCGGAATTTTCTGAATGATTATGCTAATGGTATGTATGACGACTATGAGGATGATTTTGAATAATAAAATCGTGCATTTTGGGAAACAGGAGCAGTATGGAAGCAGAAACAGGAGGATGGAAGTATGGCAGTAGCCTATAATTACAGAGCAATCGAGAATAAATGGCGGAAGGGCTGGGCAGAGCGTCCGGTTAATGTAGATGATGGGAAGAAACCAAAATATTATTGTCTGGATATGTTCCCGTATCCGTCCGGTAACGGGTTGCATGTCGGTCATTGGAGAGGCTATGTGATCAGTGATGCCTGGAGCCGGTATAAAATGATGCAGGGATATTACCTGATCCATCCCATGGGCTGGGATGCGTTCGGGCTTCCGGCAGAGAACTATGCCATTCAGAACGGGGTACATCCGAGTATTTCCACTGCAGAAAATGTAAAGAATTTTAAGCGGCAGTTAAATGAGATATCTGCGATCTATGACTGGGAGCGGGAGGTGAATACGACCGATCCGGATTATTATAAATGGACCCAGTGGATCTTTGTCCAGATGTTTAAGCAGGGACTTGCCTATGAGAAGGAGATGCCGATCAACTGGTGTCCGTCCTGCAAGACCGGTCTGGCAAATGAGGAGGTCGTAGACGGAAAGTGTGAACGCTGTCATTCTGAGGTTACGAAGAAGAATCTGCGTCAGTGGATGCTGAAGATCACAGCCTATGCGGATCGTCTGCTGGAGGATCTGGATACCCTGGACTGGCCGGAGAAGGTCAAAAAAATGCAGTCTGACTGGATCGGACGTTCTTATGGCGCCGAGGTGGATTTTAAGATCGAAGGCAGAGAGGAAGCCATAACAGTTTATACAACAAGACCGGATACCTTATATGGTGCGACCTTCATGGTGCTTGCACCGGAGCATGCGCTTGCTTCTTCCCTGGCTACCGGGGAGACCAGAGAGGCGGTGGAGCGATACATTTATGATGCCTCTATGAAGTCCAATGTTGATCGTATGCAGGATAAAGAGAAGACAGGTGTATTTACCGGCAGCTATGCCATTAACCCGTTAAATGGCGCTAAGGTGCCGATCTGGTTATCGGATTATGTTCTGGCTGATTATGGTACAGGAGCGATCATGTGCGTACCGGCCCATGATGAGCGGGATTTTGCATTCGCTAAGAAATTCGACCTTCCGATCATTCAGGTCATTGCGAAGGACGGAAAAGAAATTGAGAATATGACAGAGGCTTATACGGATGCGTCCGGCACGATGATCAATTCCGGCGAATGGAACGGGATGGAGTCTGCCATTCTGAAGCAGGAGGCGCCGGAGATGATCGAGAAGCTTGGCTTTGGTAAGAAGATGACGAATTATAAGCTTCGTGACTGGGTATTCTCCCGTCAGAGATATTGGGGAGAGCCGATTCCGATCATACATTGTCCGGACTGCGGCGCAGTACCGGTACCGGAGGATCAGTTGCCGTTATTGTTACCGGACGTGGAAAGCTATCAGCCTACCGGAACCGGAGAATCACCACTGGCAGGCATTACAGAATGGGTGAATACGACCTGTCCGTGCTGTGGAAAACCGGCAAAACGGGAAACCAATACCATGCCGCAGTGGGCCGGTTCCTCCTGGTATTTTCTGCGATATGTTGATCCGAAGAACGAGAAGGAATTAGTCAGCCGGGAAAAGGCAGACCAGTATCTGCCGGTGGATATGTATATCGGCGGTGTAGAACATGCAGTGCTGCATCTCCTGTATGCCCGGTTCTATACCAAGTTCCTGCATGATATCGGAGTTGTGGATTTTAAGGAACCGTTCCAGAAGCTCTTTAACCAGGGCATGGTCTGTGGCAGGGACAAGGAGACCGGAGCTGCGACCAAGATGAGCAAATCACTTGGAAATATTGTATCTCCGGATGATATGGTACAGAATTACGGTTGTGATTCCCTGCGGCTGTATGAACTGTTCATCGGGCCGCCGGAACTGGATTCGATCTGGGATGACAGTGGAATCGACGGTGTATTCCGGTTTATGAACCGGTTCTATAATATGGTTATGTCCAATAAGGACCGGGATGTGCCGGAAACCAGAGAATTAGTGAAGCTGCGTCACCGGATGATCAAGGATGTTACCACACGTTTTGAACAGTTCAGCCTAAATACGGTTGTCAGTGCATTTATGGAATATAATAACAAGTTTGTGGAACTGACAAAGACCACCGGCGTAGACCGGGAGACATTAAAAGCTGCAGTTCTTATGATCGCACCGTTTGCGCCTCATATCGGGGAAGAACTGTGGGAACAGCTTGGAGGAGAGTATTCAGTATTCCACCAGTCATGGCCGGTTTACGATGAGGCAGAGCTGAAGGATGATGAGGTTGAGATTCCGGTTCAGATCAATGGCAAGACGAGAGCTACGATCATGATCGGCGCAGAGGAGGAGAAGGATTCCATTCTTGTGAGAGCAAAGGAAGCGGTTGCAGAGAAACTGACCGGAACGATCGTGAAGGAGATTTATGTACCGGGAAAGATTGTAAATATTGTGCAGAAATAGGGAAGATCAGAGAGGGGTTTATGCAGACAGATAAAATCATCAGACTGGTATTATATTATACGTTCACTGGTATATTATGCTATCTGGCGGTCGGGTATAGTTATGAGCTATATCATTCCGGTATTCCGGTGGTCGGCAGTTCTGATGCAAGTCTGTTCCTGGACGGGGAAGATGTAACTCCTCTTGTAACTCTTTGCAGATATGGACTAGACAGCATGTTTTCCCTGATATCCGCGGTTGCATATGGTTTGCTGATTGCAATGATTTCTGCGGTTCTTTTTGTTCCGTTCGGCCTGATCGGTTTCAACAGGAAGAGAAACGCGTCCTTGAAAGAGTATAGAATATATAAGAATTCACTGATCATAATACTGTTATCCGCTTTGATTATCAGCCTGGTATTAACGAGATTTTCCGGACTGGTCATAATAATCATCTATAATGGAATCTGGGCGCTGTTTGAATTACTTTTTGTAGTTCTTCCGGCAAAGAAATTAAGTGATTCGCAATAATAAAGTCAGTGATCAAAGGGAAGTTAACGCATACACATAATTTACCATTATAACATCACCTCTTTGCCGCATACTAAGGGCAGAGAGGTGATGTTATGTTAAACAATGAATATTATTTTCAGAATACTCCGTTTATGGCAGCGCTTGCAGGCTATGTGGGAGATGAACCCCCGAAGGAGCAGGCCCTGGATGAAGTGCTGAATGGTTATGATAATGTATCGAAGGAACAGGTGCTAAAGCATTTGTCTGAATTCCAGTCCCGGGAGGAACTGGAGCATTATGTTCATAACCTTGCGATCCGGAACCGGGAAATTGACAAATGGGAATAGGATGACCAGACGGAAGCTCCGGGTCAGTGCTGCCAGTTTGCCAGAATGCTCTGCATCATTTCCACCTTTTTAACCTCTGCCGGTGACATATCCTGCTTTAGCATGTCAAGCATAAGTTGAGATTCCTCCGGTGTGAACTGGATTCCCTGGCGTTGCATTTTCTGGTTGACCTGCATCAGCATGGGCATGAGGGCTTCCGGTCCCTTTCCTTTACTTTCTTCCATCAGCTCCAGCAGTATACGGAGCTTGGCTGGGGATATGTTGCGTAATTGATCACGATTCATAAGGTTCTCCTTCCTGTTCGGATAATATTTGACGTATTGCATCGATCATGTCACTTTTTGTTTCAGATGCGAATTCCCGTGTTTCTTCCTGAGGGGGGTGCTGATTGAACGGGATGACTGTATCTCCATCCCTGTCATCGGGAGCAGTGGCAGGCTCCCGACTGAAATCCGGCATATTCTTCATAAGATCAAAGGCGGACATGGAGGTATCACTTTGCATCGTCTGCATAGCATTCATGGTATTCATCATATTCTGCATATTGTTGATGGTATTCATCTGTTCCATAAAATCAAATCCCATTGCCCGGCAAAGCGTGTTCAGTAATTCTTCCGTATTGCCATTTCCCCGGTTTAAACCGCAGGCTTCCGTTCGGGAGGGACTGCTCAGAACCTGCATCAGAATGCGCAGCTCCTGAATTTTTATCAGCATGGCAAGTGGAAGCTTCAGGGACGGATCTACATATGGAATCATGGCTTCCAATATCAGAAGACTGTTATTGGGATAAATTTTGTCAAGAGGATGTTGAAATGGCTCATTCATATCGGATCCTTTCATGCTTGGAGTATCCAGATGATACCGACGGGCTTGGAATTTGTTACTATACTGTGCTTCTTTATACTATATGCAGAAATTTAGAAGCAGATTACTATGAGATCCTGCAAAGGAAAAAGGGAACTGCCGGATGGCAGTTCCCACAGTTCATTGTGTAAAAGCACAGATTAGCAGCCGCATCCACAGCTGTTACCGCATCCGCAGCTGTTACCGTTGCCGCAGAATAACAGGAGCAGGATGATGATCCAGCAGGAATCAAATCCGTTGTTACCGCATCCGCAGTCGTTATTGCCGCACATGCCATTGCCGCCGCCACAGCAGCAGAGTAAGAGCAGGATAATGATGATGCAGGAGCAATTACCTCCGCCAAATACACTGTTACCGCATCCGCATCCGCCTCCGCATTGAGTTGCTGATAAATCGCTCATGTCATTGCCTCCAATGATAAGTTTACAATGATATACTATGCACGATTGCTTGTATTGTTGAATTATGATATAATATTTTAAATCATTCAGCCATGCAAGGATCAAAAAAGGGCTTAGACAGGTTTATCTGTCAGTGGGTATCCGGAGGGATTTCTATATGGCTGAAACGTTGGAATTATGGGAGGCTGAATCATGAGAAAACGGATGATATTAATGGGGATATTAGCTGTACTGCTGATCGCACTCGCCGGTTGTTTAGATCCGAAGAGGAATGCCAGGGATACGAATATTCAGGAGCAGATGGAGAATGGAACCTTAGATAAATCGTAATGTTAGCTTTGAAAGGGAGAGACGATCATGCAATTTAAGTGTGTTAATTGCGGCGGTAATGTGGTGTATGACCCGAAAGGCCGGCATATGCTGTGTATGAGCTGTAATTCAGTGGATACGGATGAGATTGTAAAGCAGGAGGACAGTTATTCCTGTCCTTCCTGCGGAGCAGGATTAAAGGTAAATGAATTTACTTCTGCAACCAGATGTGAATATTGTGGTTCTTATAATATCATTGATGAGAAGATTACATATCCGTATGGACCGGATCTGGTTCTTCCGTTCCGCTTTACAAAGGAGCAGGCAACGGAGCTGTTGCGGAAGGAGTTCAAGGATAAGCTGTTTTGTCCCGGGGATTTCCTGTCAGAACGGACTTTGGAACATCTGGAGGGCGATTACGTCCCGTTCTGGATGTACAGTTATGCATCCCATGCAGTCTGGGACGGGATTGGTACAAAGGTGCGGTCATGGCAAAGCGGTGACACAGAGTATACGGAAACCTCCAAGTTTCAGGTATATCGGGAAATAGATATTGATTTTAAACGGATTCCGGTGGATGCATCCATCCGGATGCCGGACAATATCATGGATATTATGGAGCCTTATGAATATCAGGAACTGGAGGAGTTTCAGGCAAAGTATATGTCCGGATTTGAAGCAGAGACCTTTAATCAGCCGCCGGATCAGCTGGAACCGAGAGCAAAGCAGAAGGCGGAAAAGGATACCAGGGCCTGGCTGCAATCCAGTATGACCGGCTATAGTACCCTGACGCCGACCAGACAGGAAATCCTGCATCATCCCACTGCCAGAGAATTTGCCATGATGCCGGTCTGGCGTTATGTCTATCGGTATCACAATACGGATTACGAGTATTACATTAACGGACAGACGGGCAAGGTATATGGAAAGCAGCCAAGGAGCACAGGACGGATTCTGTTCTCAGGCACAGCGCTGCTTGCCGGTCTTATGCTGTTCATGCGGGTGCTGCAGTATTTTGTGGAGGTATTCTAGGATGAAAAAGTATATACGTTTTTTAATAATCCTCTGCTGTGTGATCGCAGGAATGGCTTTATTTCCTTTTGTTTATACACAGATCGGTCTGGCGGCAAGAAAAGGACAGATCGGCGAACGGAACAATAATGACTGTACTACCACCCGGCGGGTCTTTGACTATGCGGATGTACTGACGGACCGGCAGGAGGAGAAGCTTCAGAAGCTGATCGACCGGAAGCAGGATCAGCTGGGACTGGATATTGTGATCGTAACGATCGATGAGGATGTAGGGAGTGATCCTTATGATTCAAGCTATAACAACACGATTTATTTTGCAGAGAACTTCTATGAGTATTTTAAGTTTGGCTATGACGGACATAACAGTGCTCCCGGTGCAGAATATACGACCACAGATTATCCTACAGCCGGAGATTCTACGGGAGCCGGTGTGATCTATGTTGATAACTGGTATGATCTGAATGGTTATGCAGAATCGGCATTTCTGGCATATAAGGGTGCTTCCGGCAATTCCTTTTATGACCAGGCATATAGGATTTATCTGGACGATACAAAGCTGGAGGAACTGGAACAGGACGTGTGGGAATATTCCAATGTGAATCCGTACCGCAGTTATCGCCGGATGTTGAATCATCTGACAGCCGATATGGTAGGACCAAACCTCATCGAGGTACACATCAAGGATACATATATTTTTATAATACCGCTGATTGTGGTTGTTATCTTTCTTCTGGTGAACCTGGGAAAGAAATTAGGAAAGAAGACGACCAGTATGTCAACGTATGTACAGGGCGGTCAGGCGAATATCACTGCGAAGCGGGACATCTTTCTCTCCAAGCATACAACCCAGCGTCACATTGATACCTCCAGCAGCGGCGGAGGCGGCAGCAGTGGTGGCGGAGGCGGCGGTGGAGGCGGCGGACACAGCGGCGGAGGCGGCCGGCATTAAGGAATGGATGAATCCACTACGCAACTGCGAAAATGTATTGCATAAGAAATAAATCTATGCTAAAATTTTTCAATAGTTATAATTTACCAGGAGGGACAACAATGAAACACTTAATTTTAGTTACTTCACCACCGGCATGCGGAAAAACCCATGTAACGAGGCAGTTGGCGAAGGCTTTAACAAATTGTGTATATCTTGATAAAGATACATTGATTGTGCTTTCAAAGCAGATATTTAAAGTGGCAAATGAAGAATACAACCGCTCTTCTGATTTCTTTCAGCGGGAGATTCGGGACTATGAGTATTATGCTATTTTAGATATTGCCATGGAAGCATTGGAATATAATGATACTGTATTGATCAATGCACCTTTTACGGACGAGATCCGGGATGACGCATATTTGAACAAGCTGCGGGAACGACTTGCCAGAAAGGATGCGGAGCTGGTAGTGGTATGGGTGAATACATCCATTGAGGTATGTCATCAGCGGATGATCAAGCGGAACTCTGACCGTGATACCTGGAAGCTGGAGCATTGGGATGAATATGTAGCATCCCAGAACTATAATGCACCGACCAATATCAAGGAGCTGATCGTCTTCCAGAATTCATCGGAGGAGGAATTCAATCAGTCAATTCAGTCTACGGTGAAGAAGCTGAGAGGGTAAGAATAAGGTATTATAAATAAGAGGATGGAGATCATGAAAGAATATGAATCTCCATCCTTTTATCTTTATACACAATTCTATCTTTTTAATTTTAATGAATATATGAGGATATTCAACAGATTCTTCTGATCCTCAGTATTTTGTTCAGAAATAAGGTCATAAGCCTGCAACGGAATACTTCTGGAGGTTGTTCCCTTCTTATCTCTTTCTTCAAGGGATTCAGAAAGAGAGTAAGGATATTCATCTATCTTTTCAAGCAGTTGGATAATTGGAATTTGAAGACCCATTGATATTTTATAAATTGTTTCAATGGAAGCGTTTTTTTCTCCCCGCTCGATTTGTCCGATATATGTGGGATGAAGATCAGCAAGTTTGGATAATTGTTCTTGACTAATCCCTTTTTGTTTTCTATAAAATCGAATTCGTTGACCAAGGATTTCCGTTACATTAGCCAATACTGTCACCTCATTATAATTAATCTAAATGTGTTTTCCATTGCCGGATTCTAAGTACATTTTTATGAAATTCTCAACTGATTTTTTGAACCTATAATAAATTATATGCGATATTAAACAAACAATACACAGACTATTGACATTGATAAACAAAAAATATATACTATAGACGGTGAAAATATGAATAAAGTGACGAAAAGCGTCGAAATTATAATGAAATGAATAAAAGAATAATAAATTACAAATCAGATAATATGCAGGAAAACGTAAGTCAGAAAAGGAATTTTATAACAGAAAAGAGTCATCTTGTTATAAAAAGGATCATTTTAATCCTGATAAGTATTCAGGCTCTGATCGCGGGTATCTTATTGATTAAGCTGCTTTCTATGCAAATCCTGACATGGGAGTATATCATAAGCGGTATTCTGACAGTAGTTATTTTCAATGTATTAACGGGTATAGCAGCTCGAAAGCAGATAATGGCAGTTTTTATGTCTGTAATTTCTCTTGTAGTTTCCGGTTGCTTGATCTGGGGACTCGGTGTTGTGCTGAAATTAGATCATACCTTTGAACGAATGAGTCAGACTGCCAATACAGAGATTGTTCAGATGGCAGTTATAGTTTTAGAAGACAGCCCGGCAGTATATATTTCAGATATAAGTGGATATCCGGTGGGATATATGGAGGATGAATCAGCAGGAGAAATAATGCAGATAATTGATGAATGTGTTGATTCCGATGTTTCCTATCATAAATACGGAAATGCTTTAGGCCTGACAGATGGTTTATTAACAGGGATGGAGGAAGCTATTATTTTGAATCAGGCTTATGTTGGATTAATTGCTGAACAGAGTGGTTATGAGGATTTTGCGGCGCAGATACGGATATTGAAAACTATAGATATGGAAGTTATAAAGACGAATACATGGAGGGATGCTGAAGCGGTTTCGAAAGAGCAAATGGATATTCCTTCACGTAAAGAGGATTGTCTGATCGTATATATCAGCGGTATTGATACGTTTGGAGGTGTGAATGTAAAGAGCCGAAGCGATGTGAATATACTTGCAGTGATTAATCGGCAAAAGGGGCAGATTCAGTTAATCAATACACCAAGAGACTATTATATATCACTTCCGGAATCTGGAGCGAAGGATAAGCTTACCCATGCAGGCCTATACGGGATTCCGTGTTCCGAGGGCGCTTTGGAGGAGTTATATGGAATAGAAATTGATTATTATCTACGTATGAATTTTAGCGGCTTTGAGCAGGTGATCGATACATTAGGTGGTATTGATGTTTATTCAGAATATGATTTCACAGTAGAACCGGTCAGACATTATACAACAGGGTATAATCATTTATCAGGGATAGAGGCATTGGCATTTGCCAGGGAGCGCTATGCATTTGCTTCCGGTGATATTCAGCGGGGAAGAAATCAAATGGAGGTAATAAAGGCAATGATCCGTAAGCTGACTTCTGTGGAGATGCTGAAAAATTATGACACAATTCTGGATAAACTGTCCGATGCCGTTCAAACTGACATTCCATCGGAGGTCCTATACGATCTGGTTCAATATCAACTGAAAGAGAATACGGTATGGGAGGTTAACAGCTATACTGTAACCGGAACAGGGAGTCATGCGACTACATATTCCATGCCTTCTGTTACTGTCTATGTTATGCTGCCTGAACAAAAGGATATCGATCAGGCAAAGGAATTAATTAATAATACATTATCAGAGGAATAGTATAAGGTGAAAAAGAAAGTCTTATACATAACAACAGTCAGCGGATTCCTGCCACAGTTTCTGGAAAATGATGTGAAACTGATACAGCATATGGGGTATGAGGTGCATTATGCATCTAATTTTTATCACCCTGTTTACTATTTTGACAAAAAAGAACTAGAGGCAAAGGGAATCATCCTGCATCAGATCAATATTGAGAAATCACCAGCACGACTGGGAAAAAATGTACAAGCCATCTTACAGTTAAGAAGGATCATTGATGAGGAAGAAATCAATATGATTCACTGCCATAATCCAATGGGTGGTGCTGCAGGACGATGTGCAGCAAAAATAAGCAGGCAAAGACCTTATGTCATTTATACAGCACATGGGTTTCATTTTTATAAAGGCGCACCGGTTAAAAACTGGTTATGCTTTTATCCGGTTGAACGTTTTCTGGCAAGATGGACAGATGCACTGGTTACGATTAATGGTGAGGATTATCTGCGTGCCGCTGATTTTCATCTGAATAAAGGAGGCTTTGTAAAACAGATTCATGGTGTTGGTGTGGATCTGCAACGATTTCATCATAGGCCGGAGCTGGTAAAAAGTAAACGGAAGGAGCTGGGTATACCAGAGAAAGCCTTTCATATTGTAACTGCAGCAGAGCTAAATGAGAATAAGAATCAGAGGGTTGTTATTGAGGCCATTGAACAGATGAAAAATGCAGATATATACTATAGCATTTGCGGAACCGGGCCTGAAAAAAAGATTTTGGAGAAATTGATAAAACAAAAGCATCTGGAGCAATATATACGTCTTCTGGGATATCGAACAGATATGGAGGAGATTCTACAGACAGCGGATGTGTTTGCCTTTCCATCCCTTCGGGAAGGACTGGGTATTGCTGCAGTAGAGGCTCTGGCGTGTGAAGTTCCTTTGATCGTTGCAGATAACAGAGGAACCAGAGAATATGCGGAAGATGGAGGAAATGGAATTGTGTGTCCGGCTGAAAACGTAGTTGCATTCCGGCGTGCCATTGAGTATCTGTATGGAGATGCAGAGTATCGCAGCAGATTGTCAAGGGAATGCAGACAAACAGCAGAACGGTTTAGTATTCAGGAGACTGCAATTCGGATGCAGGAGATTTACAGAAAAGCAGACCAGGCAAGTAGCTTGCAGGAAAATATACATTGAGCCAGAGAGTGGCAGGAGGAGAAGCATATGCCGGAGATATCCGTCATTATGGGTGTTTATAATCAACGAAACAGAAGAGAGTTGCTGGATGCGGTCAATTCTATTTTGAATCAGACATTTCAGGATTTTGAATTTATTATCTACAATGATGGTTCCGGTAGGGAAGCAACGGAATTGTTAAGAGAGGTAGAGAGACTGGATGATCGAGTAAAACTGATCGGAACGGAAAAGAATCATGGTCTTGCCTTTTCTCTAAATGCCTGCATTGGTATCGCAAAGGGAAAATATATAGCCAGAATGGATGCAGATGATATTTCTTATCCAAACCGTATCCTGATTCAAAAACAGTTTTTGGATAGTTATTCAAAATATGCTTGGTGCGGCTGTAATACAGAGCTGTTTGATAATATTGGAATCTGGGGGAGACGTGATATGCCGCCGCTGCCTGGTAGAAATGATTATTTATGTTATTCTCCTTATGTTCATCCCACTGTCATGTACCGCAGGGAGATATTTGAAAAGAATGCAGGATATATGGAATCAAAAGAAATGTTGCGCTGTGAGGATTATGAAATTTTTATGCGGCTGGAATGTGCGGGGCTCCGGGGAGCCAATATTCAGCAGTATCTGTTCTGCTATCGGGAAGATGAGCGGTCTTATCGCAGAAGAAGCATGCAGCATCGCTGGAATGAGGCAGGATGCCGTTATCGGGGATTTAAGCAGATGGGAATTTTATTTCCCAGAGGATGGTTCTATGTGCTTCGTCCGATTGTCGGGGGAATGGTTCCTCCTGAAATTTTGAGCGTGGTAAAGCGGAAAGAGTGTGCATTACAGGAAGAAGAAGTTCTGTATGAGTGTATAGAAGCCAACGAAAGGATTATATAATACCAGATAAGAGGCAGGGAGGAATCATGGAGGTCAGGGTTGTGATAAACCGGAAGAACTGGCAGAAAAGGAGAAAAAACCGGATGGAACAGTATGAGAGGATATTAAGGCAGTATCCTGACTATTGGGAGGCCATTCGCAGAATTGATAGAATACATAGGCTGAAAGCGGATGAACGGTTATACCTTATGGTGATCGTTCCCCCGTTAGTGGAATATGTCAGATGGGTTTTAAGACATGCAGAACAGAATGGAAAAAGACGATTGTATTTCTTGAGCCGTGATGGGTATCAGATGTATCTGATCGCGCAGGAGATGGTTGAGCAAGGGAACCTCCCGATAGAGTGCCGATATTTACAGGTATCCAGATATTCTATGCGGGTACCTGGATATCATCTGGATTTAGAGCAGGGACTTTCCAGTATTTTTTTTGGCGGAATCAATGTCACAGTTGAGAAGATTTTAAGGCGGGGAGCGTTGACAAATGAGGAAATTCAGAATGTGATCCGGGAAATTGGCTGGGAAAGAATGACAGGCCGAATGTTGAATTATCCGCAAATCCGGAGACTGTACAAGCATATACAGAAAAGTAAGCAGATCCGGAATTATATGAGGAGTCATTCGTTGCAGGCTTATGATGATGCAATAGGATATCTGAAGCAGGAGGGGCTATGTGATCCGATTCCTTATGCACTGGTAGATAGCGGTTGGATCGGAACACTTCAGAATTCTATTGAAGCTCTGGTAAAAAGTGTTTCAGAGGATATATCCCTGGAGGGGTACTATTTTGGAATGTATGAGCAGCCCCGACAAAGGAAGCGGAATCAATTTCACCCTTACTATTTTTCAGACAGAAAGGGGATAAGGCGTAAGACGAATTTTAGCAACTCTCTGTTTGAGACGATCGTGTCTTCTCCAGAGGGAATGGTGATCGGATATATTCGGGAATCGGAAGGATATATGGCAGTGAAAAAGGAAAACAGCAATCCAAATCACAAGCAAATTAAAAGAAATATAAAAGTGCTTCGGATGTTTTTGAAGGAGTATCATCCTGTTACTATATCGGATCGCACCAAATTGGCTCAGAAATTGTTGACACCGTTTATGGCGAAGCCCACTGCACTGGAACTGGCATGTTACGGAGATAATTATTTTTCAGATGATCTTCTGGATCATGACCATCAAAGAGTGGCGGCAGATCTGACACTGGCACAGATACGGGAGCAGCGGTTGTGGAATAAGTTAATGATTATTATGGGGATAGAAAAGCAGAGTATTCATGAAAGTGCCTGGCTGGAGGGTAGTGCAGTCCGAGCAGTCAGCCGGATCAGTATTCCTCCCGGCCGGAAAAAGAGAAGGATTCGGGAGGAGCTTAAGCATATCCGCTGGTATAAAACAGTTGTTTATCTCCGAAAACAGTTTGGAGTCTGAGGAAAGCGGGCGGAAGCGGTAACAAATGAAAACAGAAGCAGGGTTAAGAGACATGAAGGGTATTGGAAAATTTATATGCATTGCAGAATACAGAGGAAATCCGGTTCATTCCGCAGTTCATACAGGGATAACTGATTATTTGCATTCTGAGTGGTCGCTTCTGCTATTTGCAGTTATTGTTCTGCTGTTTATCCTGGCCTGTCTGGGTCTGCGATATGTTCAAGGGATTGACATATCAGAGGAAGATATAGAGGAAAAGGGAGAGGAGGACAGGCATCAGAGTCAGTATTTTTTTGTAATTCGGGAACTGACTGCCAGAGAAATCAAACGCAAGTATGCAAGAAGCTATCTGGGGATTATCTGGAGTGTGTTGAATCCATTGCTGACTATGGCGGTAATGTCACTGATCTTCTCTACTATGTTCCGGCGTGCGATTGATAATTATCCAATATATTATCTGACGGGAAGTATTATCTGGAATCTGTTCAGCAGTGCAACAAATGCGGCAATGACTGCCCTGGTGGATAATAAGAGCCTGCTTTTGAAATCAAAATTGCCGAAGCAGACCTTTGTACTGTCTAGGGTCTATACCGCTCTTGTAAATTTCGGGTATACGTTTGCTGCTTATATATGTATGCTGGTCGTATTTCATATTCAGCCGGTCTGGACGATGTTGCTGTTTCCAATTGATGTGTTGCTTGTGTTGCTGTTTGCAGCGGGAATCAGCTATTTTCTTTCCATTGCATATGTGTTTTTTGCAGATATTAAGTACTTATATGGGATTTTGCTGACCTTATGGATGTATCTGTCTGCGATATTTTATCCGGCGGATGCCTTGCCGGAGATTATGCAGGCGGTTATCAGCTTTAATCCAATATATCTGTCCGTATATATTGCGCGGGAATGTGTCATGTATGGCCGGATGCCGGATTATGTGGTATGGATAAAGCTTATTGCTGCAGCAGGGCTTAGCTTTATATTCGGCTTCCGATTCTTCCGGAGAAAACAGAATCTGGTTATGCAGAAGCTGTAAACATCAAAAGAAGGAGGTGGATAATTTCTATATGGATGCGTTGGAGATATATTCTACAGAATTGGACGAGACAGTGAGACGAGTGCTGAGCGAAGCAGAGCGGGTGCTTGAGGATAGCTGGAGGAAGGAACTGGTGATCCGGGTTGAATCCGTATCCATGCAGTTTCGGATATCTACAAGTAATGTCTCTGGATTAAAGGATTATTTGATCCAGAAGCTGAAGCACCAAACTGGATATCGGAACTTTCTGGCACTGAATTGTGTCAGCTTTGATGTGTATCAGGGGGAAATCGTTGGGATCATCGGAAGCAACGGTTCCGGAAAGAGTACATTGCTTAAAATCGTGGCAGGAGCATTGAAGCCGACGGATGGAAGAGTGATTGTAGATAAGAGAAAGATCCAGATTCTGACGCTGGGTACTGGTTTTGATATGGAGCTTACGGCGAGGGAAAATGTATATCTGAATGGTGCCATTATCGGATACAGTAAGAGGTTTTTGGATGAGCACTATGAAAGGATCGTTGCGTTTGCAGAGCTTCAGGGCTTCATGGAGGAAAAGGTGAAAAACTTCTCCAGTGGCATGGTATCAAGACTGGGCTTCGCAATTGCTACAGCAGGGGAAGCGGCGGAGATCCTGATATTGGATGAGGTGCTGAGTGTGGGAGATGAATTCTTTCGTAAGAAGAGCCTGAAGCGGATCAAGGAGATGATCCACAGCGGGAGTACGGTGCTGATGGTGTCGCATGGTATGGGGACGATATTGGAGAATTGTACCAAGGTGGTGTGGATTGAAAAGGGGAGGCTGCAGATGGTGGGAGAGGCGAGGGAGGTGTGTGCAGCTTATGGAAAGAGTGGAAGAAACTGCATTTAGTTAAATAAATGTTTGGTAATTTAGAAAAGTAATGAGAATTTTGAAAGGATATATAAACCTCGAGTAGTTGTTTTAGATCCTCAAAATAATGATATAAGGATAGAATGATATGTTTAAGTTAAAAGATCGTATATACGATTATCTGGTTAAAAATAATGATCAGGTTTGCTATGAATATGAAAGATATGTAAGAGAGCATCTAATTGAACATTATGAAAATCGATGGAAACAATGGAAGATTTTATGGCAGTTAAATGTACATTATCGGATAAAAAAAAGGAAAGAGCCATTTCTTTATTGGGATAAGAGAATAGAAAAAAGGAAAGATAAAACTGCTTGCCATGCAAAATCGGACTGTCAAAATTCCACTTCTGTCCCTAGTGAGAATCCGGGCGCATCGGCATCAAATAGCAAAAAAATTCCTGAGTCGGAGCATTTAAAGAGAATTTCTCCGGTTCAGCTTGCAAAACAATTGCTAAAGTTTGATATTGTATCCTTTGATGTGTTTGATACGCTGATCTTCAGACCATTCAGAGAACCGTTTGATCTATTTGATATTGTGGGAGCAGAGCTTAATATAGCTAATTTTAAGGCACTGCGAAGAAAAGCGGAAAGCGTTGCGCGGGAGGAAACCGCAAAGCGTAATCGACAGACAAATATTTATGAAATTTATAGGGTTTTGTCCCGATATGTGAGCATTGATGTTGAATATGCAGTCAGAACAGAATTTGAGATTGAGAAACGACTTTGCTTTGCTAATCCGTATATGAAACAAGTATTTTCTATTATGCGGTTAAATAATAAAGATGTTATTGCTTTGTCTGACATGTATTTACCAGAAGAGATGCTGTGTGAAATACTTGCGGAATGTGGGTACAGTGGATTTTTAAAAGTTATTGTTTCCTGTGATTTGCAGACAGGCAAGGAAAGTGGCGGCCTTCAACAACAGGCACAAAAGCTACTGGGATGCGGGAAAAAATATGTGCATGTGGGAGATGATTTTCCAGTCGATATAAAAGCAAGCCGTAAGATGGGCTGGAATGCCATTCACTATCCGAATGTTAACAGTATACGCAATCAGGTTTATCCTCCAATTTCAAATAATATTGATGCGTCTGTGTATCACGGTATAATCGCAGCATATGTGCATAACGGTTTAATGAATAAAAACAAGTATTATCAGCATGGTTTTATATATGGTGGAATTATGGCGGAAGGTTATTGTGAATTTTTGGAGGAACTGGCAAAGGAGAAATCGGTTGATAAATTTTTGTTTGTATCAAGAGATGCAAATATTCTGTGGAAGATTTATACAGGATTTTTTAATAAAATTGATTCGGAATATATCATGTGGTCAAGGCTGGCTGCATATACTACTACCTTTGACAAATTTGCTGATGATATAGTTGCACATAGTATTCAGGAAAAACTGAATGACGGTTCAGTTATATCGATTGCTGAAGCTTTGAACGAAGCAGGATTGTATTGTGTTAAAGATTTGCTGAAAAAATCCGGATTTGACTTAAAAACTGCCTTAACTAAAATCAACGCTTCTCTAATCATGGATATCATTCTGCGGAATCGGGACGTTGTAGTGAAAGAATATGCAAAGCATAAGCAGGCGGCAAAATCATACTTTTCGAGTATTATAAAAGGATCTAAAAAAATATGTATTGTAGATATCGGGTGGAGAGGTACTACCTTAATACAGTTAAAAAGTCTTCTTCATGACTTTTTTCCGAATCTAGAGGTGATTCTTTCGTTTGCAGGATTAAAAACAGTTGGTTCTTCCTTTTGTACAACGGATTATCTGCAAGAGAATATATATGTATATATGTTTTCGGGTGAAAAAAACAGGGACTTATTCACCAAGCACTTTAATCCTAAAATGCCGTTAAATAATTGTATGTCGGAGATTATCTTCGGGGCACCCCAGCCTTCATTTATTGGATTTAGGGAAATGAAACCAAACGAATATGGTCTGGTTTTCTCAGATGCCGAAATTCCTAATTTTACTATTTCGCGGGATATTCAAAACGGAATTAAAGATTTTATAAGAACCTTTCATAATCTATTGGGAGAATATAAAAAGTATATTCGAGTCAGTCCTTATACGGCATATCTTCCACTTTATCATGCTATATCGGATATGGATTATATAAAAGAGTTATTTAAGAATTATGAAATGAACATGATTGCAGGAATTTATTCCAATGATAGAAAGACTGCGATTGGAGAATATATTGAAAGGTATAAGTTGTAATGGAAGGAGTATATCAGCAAATGGATCTGTATTTTGCCTTGACCTATTATCATATTTTCTGTACTGTGCTTCATAAGCTATGTTGCAATTCTCATGGCAGTATACTGTTGATTTCTACTGCAACAATAGATAGTGAAAAGATAAGCAGATCGATCAAGACTACAGGTATATTTAAGAACGTATATGTTTTAAAACATGTGGAACCTAAGATCAATAATAGGAAAATAGCAGAACCCCAATATTTAGATGAATATATTAATGAGTATATTGAATTGTTTTTAAGCAATTTTTCGCTCAATCTGTCTGATTTTAATAATTTTTATATCTGTGCAGATCATTTTCCAATTGGGATTTATCTTAATTGGGTTGGCATAAAATATAATTATTTTGAAGACGGCTGTGGGCAAATGTCAAGAGTAAAAGAAACGCTTTCCGGAATGAATCCCATGCAGTATGCCATTGTAGAAAAACTTCAGCTTTTTGGCCGAAACAGTAATGTGATAAAGAGGTTTATTAATTTTGACAACCAGAGGCAAGAGTATGATTTTACTGCAAGAGATGAGGATTTTTCTGCAAACCGTCTTATTTCCGGATTGAGTCATAAGGATCAAAAGCGCCTTCTTGATGTTTTTGAAATACCGCAGTTTTCTTTGGATGTTTCTCCCTCTGAAAGTATTTTATTCTGTCCGCAGCATAATGTAAATTTAAAACTATTTACAACGGAGCAGCAATTACATCAAACAGGACTTTTGATAGATTATTTTGCGAAAGATTTATCGGTTTACATAAAGCCTCACCCCAATGATATGTTCACTGATTATAAAGAGTTGGGTAAAAAGGTTAATATTCTTCCGAGAACTTTTCCGTCAGAACTGCTACCCGTGTATATGAAAGAAAAGTTCAAAAAAGGAATTACTGCATGGAGTACTTCGATTCATTCGCTGGGAGCGGTTCTAGAAAGAACAGTCTGCTTTACTTCGGATATAGACAGAGATTTCTACGCACTGCATAAATATTATGCCGCCTGTAGGATGCTGAGCAGTATCGTAAAGAACAATATTACGCTCTATACATTTGGTGTAAACAATGAAATTGTACGGAATATGCTTCAGGAAAGCGATTTGACCATTCAAGGTGATATACATATGGAAGCGGTTTTGCTTGACAATGAGGAACCTGGCAGGTATGATTTCACGTCGCGACCTTTCGGAGTATTGGTTGATAACATTTCCGCCCCAGGTGCTGTATGTGTGAATGAAATAAGAAATGCAATCATGAATTCCAAGGCTGAATTTATTATTTTCATAAATTCAAAAGTCGATTATATCTTTTTTGATGGAATAAATTATGAAATTTTCGGAAAAATGGTACGGTGGATGATTCAAAAGGAATTGTTGTTTGGAGCGGAAATTTTTTCAGAGATTAATGATGATGAGGAGGACATTTGGTTGTACGCAGAGGATGATGAAATGAGGGAAGTGATTTCAAAGCTATCGTATGTTAAGAAACTTCCCTGTTCCAAAATGATAACAAGAATAAATGAAGCAGGGGAAGGCTATTCCATTCCGGATACAGATGTCCTGTATCGCAATACTAAAATGTTGGAAGGGATTCTGGCTGCTACGGAGCGGAGAGTTCTGGCGGAACTTGAGCACAACAGGACCATGTCGGAAAAGCTTGATTCTGCGAACAAAGCGTTAAAGGAACTATCGGAAAAGCTGGAAAACTATGAGGGTGTAAAATCTCAGCTTGAGACATTAAGGGAGGAGGAAGAAGAACTGAAAGAGGAACTGGATTTACTAAATCAACAGAAGATTAATGAGGAACTGAGGAATAGAATAGCTGAATTGAAAAAGCAGTCTGCTATAAGTCGGGAGGGAGAATAATTATGATGCTGGTAAATGGACTTGAATGCGGAGATATGTCAGTGAAACCCAAAATTGTTTTAGAAACACCTGTTAAGTTAAATTCTGTAAGACTGATAAACTGTGGTGAAATAGGTGGTTTTACATATATATGTCCTGGAAGCGTATTAAACAATGTGAAATCAGTGGGAAGATTTTGTTCTATTGCCGAAAACGTAGTAATGTGGAATCGAAATCATTGTGCAGCGATGTTATCAACGCATCCTATGTTTACAAACGTTGACACATGGTGGAATAAAAACTTCTGGGAAGGTAATAGCGCAGAAGTGTATGAAGAAATTAGAATAGCAATAAAAGTGAATCGTTCTTGCAATAAGAAATCATGTGAATTAATAATCGGCAATGATGTGTGGATTGGCAATGGTGCAAAGATTTTGGAGGGAGTGCATGTCGGCAACGGTGCTATAATAGGAGCAGGTGCGGTTGTAACCGGAGATGTTCCGTCTTATGCAGTCGTAGGCGGAGTTCCGGCAAAGGTTATTCGCTATAGGTTTGAGGAAGAAATTATTGATATTATTGAAAATCTAAAATGGTGGTTATATGGTCCCAATATTTTAAAAGATTTAAATTTAATGGATATTAGCACAGCATTGAAGTTGATTCAGGAAAGAATAGAATGCGGTTTCCCGCAATATAAAGGGGAGAAGTTCTGCGTTTATGGTGAGATGGGTTCAAACAGAGCGGAAAAATTGGAGACGTGAGACTTATTCTGGAAGTTAAAATACATACGGACTTGGTCTTTCACCAAATAGATTATATCTAACAGCAAATATATAATAGTAGATAGTACAGAAAAAGAACAAAATAAATAAAAATGATTTGACAAAGTATAATTGCAATGCTAGAATAATTTTAATGAGTCTGTTGCGTGAGCCTTCAATGCAGGAATAGGGGTGCCTGTATAACAGAAGGGAGCGTAATGAAAAAAGAGAAATTTTCTTATCTTTATCCAGAGGATATCAGAACGAATCTCTGTGATTATGCGCTATTTTTATCGGTGATGCGGAATCGGGAAGCCTACGAATGTCTGCTCAGTATCATTCTGGATGAAGCGGATTTTGCCCTGACAGAGTCAAAGGTTGAGGAAGTGATATTGAATCATCAGGGGATGCGTGCAATCCGCCTGGATGCCTGGGCAGTAGATAGTAAGGGCCGGCAGTTTAATACAGAGATGCAGAATGATTCCGAGCATGATGATGAGCGAAGGCGGGCCAGGTTTTATCAAAGTCTGATGGATTCACCGATACTAAAGTCGGGAAAGCATACCAAATATAAAGAACTTCCGGAAACGATGATATTGTTTATTACAGAAAAGGATCTGTTTGGCTATGACCGGGCAATGTATACTTTCACAGAATGCAGTGAGGAAGTCCCGATTTTAAAATTAGGTGACGGAACGAGAAAAGTTTTTCTCAATATGAGTAGCAAGAATGGGCGTCCGGAGCTGGTGAGTCTGCTGCAATATTTAAAGGATAGCCATCTGGATAATCCGCATATCATAGTGAAGGATCCAAGACTGATCCGTCTGGATGCGATATTGAATGAGGTAAGACAGTCAGAAGAATGGGAGGAATTGAGGATGACGATCATGGAATATGCAAGGCTCAGAGGAGTTGAACAGGGAATAGCTGCTCTGATTGAGATGTCGCAGAAATGGCAGCGAACGGTGGAAGAGGCACGGGATGCTGTCATAGATAAATTTTCTCTGAGCGAGGAGGAAGCAGATCAATACATAGAAAAATACTGGAAATAGCTGAAATGCTGCAATTATAGAAACGAAACGGATGCTGTAGGCACTTAGCAACAGCATCCTTTTTTATGTAAACCGTCTAAATCCGCAAACCGTATTTCACTTGATTGCGCAAAGGCAAAACCCGCATAGTGTGTTTCATCTGGTTTATTTATAAAATAAATCCTATAGACAATAAAAGTAAAGTAAAGTATACTATAGTATTGAAAGTAGAGGATAGAAGAAAGATATGCGGGCGAGGATTTATAACAGCTTAGTGAATAGGCATTCAGGAATTTCATATCGTTATCATCGATTTCATGACGGGAAAACGGGTTTTCTCAGAGTTCTTTCCTGGTTTTATCTGCTGTGGCTGAACTTTGCCTATTATATCTTGTTTCTTCGCTTTCTTGGGAAAAATCCGGAGATTGAGTTTTATGAGAGAAGGAATCTTCCGACCAGATGCAGTGAATCGGAGGAGTGGATATTGGCGCATCCAAAGCTATCGGTTGAAGTTTGGGTTCAGAAGTTAAAGGATTATGATGTGATTTCCTTTGATATGTTTGATACTTTGATTTTCCGACCGTTGTCCCAGCCGACAGATGTGTTTTATCTGATTGGTGAGAGGCTGGGAATAGCGGATTTTAAGAACATCCGGATCTGGGCTGAACAGGATGCACGGGTTAGATGCAAAGAGAAGTATGGTCATACGGAGGTTTCATTGGAGGAAATCTGGGAGAATCTTGTGAGGGATGTAGGTAATCAGGCAGAAGGGGGCATGGAGCAGGAAAAGGAGATTGAGCTTGCACTATGTTATGGAAATCCATTTATGCTGGAGGTATGGAAACGACTTTTGAAGATGGGAAAGACGCTGATTATTATTTCCGATATGTATCTGCCCCGGAAATTGCTTGCATCTATACTGGAACGGAACGGTTTCTCAGGGGCGGAACAGATATACATATCCTGTGAATACAGGAAGAGTAAAGCCTCTGGCGACCTGTTTCGTCTGATAAGGAGAGAACTCGGGAAAGAATCCGTGATTCATGTGGGGGATAATCCATGTAGTGATGGTACCATGGCGAGAAAAAACGGATTTGCAGTCTGTGCCTATCCCAATGTAAATCACAATGTATTCCTGTATCGTCCCTTTGATATGTCTTATCTGGTCGGAGGTGCATATCGGGGGATTGTCAGTAATCATATATATAATGGGAGTATGAGCTATAGTATGGAATATGAGTATGGATATATTTATGGAGGTTTGTTTGTTCTGGGATATTGCGGCTTTATTCATGATTATTGCCGCAGGAATCGTGTAGACAGAATTCTCTTCCTGTCACGGGATGGAGATACTCTGAAGCAGGCATATGAATATCTGTATCCGGAGGATGAAACCTTGTATGTCTACTGGTCCCGCAAGGCGGCAACGAAGCTTATGGCGCAGGAGGATAAGCATGATTATTTCCGAAGGTTTATTTATCATAAGGTGAATCAGGGATACACCATCCGAGAAGTTTTGCATTCCATGGAGCTGGATATACTGCTGGATCAATTTCGTGACTGGAAAGCAATCTGGTACCAATATGAGCGAAGAACTTATTCACAAGAAAAGCTTAAGAGACGATATAAGCAATATTTTATTGACCTGCAGCCGGATGATAAGCTGACGGAGCGGAACGGATATTTACTACGACGTTTTATTGAAGCGAAATGGGAACAGGTCTGTTCCGTTTATGCACCACAGCGTGAAGCGGCAGGCAGATATTATGGAGAGATATTAAAGGGGTGCCACAGGGCGGCGGTAGTGGATATCGGATGGGCAGGAAGCGGGGCATTGGCTCTGATACATTTAGTAGAAACGGTATGGAATATACCATGCCAGATCATGGGAATCCTTGCAGGAACCAATACCATTCACAATGCAGAGCCGGACGCTTCTGAGGTCTTTTTACAAAATGGAAGACTGACAGCTTATCTGTATTCCCAAAGTCACAATCGGGATCTGCTTAAGAAGCATGATCCCAATAAGGACTATAATATATTCTGGGAACTGTTGTTAGCATCTCCTACTCCACAGTTTACGGGCTTTGACTGGAATGCGGATGGTTCGGTTCAGCTGAACTTCGGGAAATGCGATCGGAATCTGGAAGGAATTCGGGAGATACAAAGGGGAATTCTGGATTTTGTTCACGATTATCATGAACATTTTGAAGCGTTTCCATACATGCTCCGGATCAGCGGAAGGGATTCCTATGCGCCAATCCTGGCGGCATCCGGATATAAAGAGAAATATTTACGGACGATAAAGCAGAAATTCGGTCTGGAGATTCATGTGGATTAGTAAAAGAGAAGGGATAACAAGGAACAGATGAAGGGATTAAATAAATATCCACTCCGTGAGTATAGATCAGGAATATCGGGCAGCCTGATTGTTTGCATAATTATATTGGAGTATATAGCTGTATTTCATGGAAGAAATGGATTTCATTTTTCACAGCAGGAAATATATCTGTTAACCGGCTATTTGTTATTAACGATTTTGATCACCTGCAATCATCATGGAATGGACAGGATAGTGAGATATGAACAGGGGTTAAATCTGATACTGAGAAGCATTGCAGCGAATTTGATCATGCTGGTATTCCTCTGTGGATTGGAGAAGACGGGGCTGGAGCTACAAAGCGGGCCAGAACCATCAGAATGGAATATCTGCAAGGGAATGCTGTTGCTATCTGTGTTACAGATTGTTTCTATCGTCATTTTATGCAGAATTGGAAGCTGCCGGAAAAAACGAAATGGAGATAGACAAATCATCCTTTATGGAGAACGGGTCCCTGATGTCAGCAGTCGGAGGGATGCAGCTTGCCTGTCCATAATGACAAGTGATATGGAGTTGCTGAAAAGGCAGATCTGTGCTCATGATACGATATATCTCTATGATATTGCGACAGAGCGTCGCAATGATCTATTGAAGTTCTGTTTTGAGAATAGGAAGCCGGTATTTTTTACTGCAAAGCTGTCAGATATAGAGCTTTACAGTGCTGACCTGTTACAGGACGGGGAAACGCCGGTTTTTTATCAGGATATTTATAGGATTTCCAGATTATCTGCATTCGGAAAGCGTTTATTTGACCTTGTGTTTTCGACTGTGTTTCTGATTCTTCTCCTTCCTCTGTTTGCTGTGATCGCGCTGTGTATCAGGCTTGAGGACGGGCAGGGAGTATTTTATTACCAGACACGTTGTACAAAGGACGGGAAAGAATTTCGGATTATAAAATTCCGCAGTATGGTAACGGGAGTAGAGGCACAGCCCGGAATTCAACTGGCGGCTAAGGGAGATGCAAGATTAACAAGAATAGGATACATACTTCGTAAATACAGGCTGGATGAACTGCCGCAGTTAATTAATATTCTGAAAGGGGATATGAGCTTCGTCGGCCCACGTCCGGAACGTCCGGAACGGATTCAGGAGATTCAGAAGCAGATTCCGGAATTTTCCTTTCGTACCGCAGTGAAGGCAGGTTTAACGGGTTATGCACAGGTTCATGGGGGATATCATATCAATGTTCTGGATAAGCTTAAATGGGATCTGATCTATATTGAGAATCAGTCCATGCTTTTGGATCTGAAAATTATTTTTATGACAATACCGGCTGTTCTGCAGGGAAGTGAAGATGTCTAATCTATGAGATATGTTTTCTTATACTGTTCTTTATAGATGTCAATATACCTGCTTGGTTTAGGAGTTGGCAATCGTATAAGCAGAGGAGAACATAAAATCAACACAGAATACCACTAAAAGGATACACGCCAGTGCAAGGCCTGCTTTTTTAGGAAGTGTCCCGATATGCTGATTCAGTTCCGGATGAATCCATTTGACCAGAAAGATGGAGAACACACCCCATACAATCGAGGAAAGCAGGCTGATATGTCCGTGAACGTTCAGAAACGTGCCGGTATAGTCCCAATACCGGGTATGAAATACGATTTCAAGCAGACTGCCGCCAATGTATTCTACCGCACTGGCACCCAGCATGCCCAGCAGGAAGATCATCCATGGATTCGTCTTTACCGGTGTGGTAACATATAGAATGACAAGGGCGCCGATCCCGTAAATGGGAAGAAGCGGACCGAACAGCAGTCCCCGGTTTTCCCAGTGACCGGTGCATACAAAGACATATAAAGTTTCCCAGATCCAGCCGATAAAGCAATAAGAAAAGAAGCATAGACTCCAACGGGCAAATGTCTGCATCTTGTCACCTCCGTAATCTGATCATGATAATAGCTAGTATCCCACAAAAGGAATGAAAAATGCATTGCAATTCCCTGTTTTTTGACTTATTCTGAATGGTAGGAAGGAACAGACAGGGAAGAGGGAGCCATATGGACAGCTTTTTATACAGTCTGAATGCCACAGTACCGGTGTTTGCGGTGATGGTCACAGGCTATATTTTAAAACGGATCGGATGGGTCAACGAGGGATTTGTAGCGTCGGCTGATAAATTTGTATTTAAGGTGGCATTACCGTGTATGCTGTTTTTAGATGTATGGTCTACAGATATTCTGCATAATTTTGATGCGGTTTACATCGGATTCTGTGCAGGGGTGACTCTGGTCAGTATTCTTGTGATCTGGGGGCTGGCAAAGCTTTTGCTTAAGGACAGATCCGAGGTCGGAGCCTTTGTACAGGCATCCTATCGAAGCAGTGCGGCTATTTTGGGAATTACCTTCATACAGAATATCTATGGGAATTCCGGTATGGGACCATTGATGATCATTGGTGCAGTTCCCCTGTATAATATCTTTGCAGTTACGATTCTTGCCATGGAGAGCAATGCGTCCTCCGTCCGGGCGGAAAAGGGGAGGATGAAAAAGACACTGGTTCAGATTCTGACGAATCCGATCCTGGTCAGTATTCTGCTCGGACTGGCGGCATCGCTGGTTTCCCTGAAGCTTCCGGTTATGATCGAAAAGAGCATTGACAGTATAGGAAGTCTTGCATCTCCTCTTGCATTGATTGCCATCGGTGCAGGCTTTCAGGGCAGAAAGGCACTGGCGAAGGGGAAGGCTACGCTGGCGGCTGCATGTATTAAGCTGATCGCACTGGCCGCCATATTCCTTCCCCTTGCCGTCTGGATGGGATTTTGGGATCAGAAGCTGCTGGCACTCATTATCATGCTGGGATCGCCGACGACCCCGACTGCTTATATTATGGCTAAGAATATGCAGGGAGATGAGGTATTATCCTCCAGCGTGATCGTGGTAACGACGCTGCTTTCCTCTGTGACTCTGACCGGCTGGATATTCCTGATGCGTTCCCTGGGTTATCTTGCAGGCTGATCGTATCGGAATACAGAAGCTGCAGAGCAGAACGGCACAGAGAGCAGTAAAGTTAATGACAGGAACCAGAGGAACAAATAAACGTCTGAATTTAATGGTTGGATTGGAGGCAGGATTATGATAGAAAGAGTAATATGGATTGTTCTGGACAGTGTCGGAATGGGGGCAATGCCGGATGCAGAGGATTTTGGTGATGCAGGGGCCAATACGATAGCACATACCGCAGAAGCCTGCGGCGGACTGGAGCTTCCAAATCTGCGCAGTCTTGGCTATGGCAACATCGACGGGATGCAGGGGATCGAACCGGCTGAGCGTCCAATGGGAGCATATGGCAGGCTGGCAGAATGCTCCAGAGGGAAGGACACGACCATCGGGCATTGGGAAATGACAGGGATTTATACAAGGAAGCCGTTTCCGACCTATCCCCACGGTTTTCCCGGGGAGATCATGGAACGGTTTTTAACAGAAACCGGTTGTCAGGGATATCTGGGAAACTGTACCGCCTCGGGAACACAGATTATTCAGGAGCTGGGGGAGGAGCATATACGAACCGGGTATCCGATCGTCTATACCTCTGCGGACAGTGTATTTCAGATTGCCGCCTGTGAAGCCGTGATACCGCCGGAGCGCCTCTATGAAATATGCCGGAAGGCCAGAGAGATTCTGACCGGGGAGCATAATGTAGCGCGTGTGATCGCAAGACCGTTCATACAGGAGGGAAACCGCTATATAAGAACCGCCAACCGGAGAGATTTCTCCAGAAAGCCGGAAGAAAAGAATCTGTTATCCTATATGAAGGCATCCGGAAGGCATGTGGCTGCAGTGGGGAAGATTGAGGATATTTTTGCCGGTGTGGGAATTACAGAATCCGTTCATACGAAAGACAATATGGATGGTGTGGATCAGACCCTGGCTTATATGAAAACCATTTCCGGCGGTATGATCTTTACCAATCTGGTAGAATTCGATTCCGGATGGGGACACCGGCGGGATGCAGAAGGGTATGGTGCCGGACTGGAAGCATTTGACCGGCGGCTTCCGGAGATATTAGAAGCGATGAGGGCGGAGGACCTTCTGGTGATCACGGCGGATCATGGTTGTGATCCGACCTATCGGGGTACTGATCATACACGGGAGTATGTACCGGTTCTCTGGTATAGTAAGGCGGCAGGATTTCATTCCGGACGGAATCTGCATACCGGAGAAAGCTTTGCTGATATCGGACAGACCATTGCTTCCCTGTTCGGGCTGCCTTCGTTAAAGATCGGAAAGAGCAAAAGGATGGAATTATTTCACGAATAAGGCGGAATCCGGAGAGGACAGAAGTATTCCGGGATATAGAAATGGAATACTAAAATCGAAAACTGAAATCGAATATAAAAATGGAATATAGAAATGGAATGCGGCAGAAAGGGAACAGAAGTATGAATATGTATGATCTGATCAGAAAGAAGCGGGATGGCGGGATATTATCAAAGGAAGAGATTCACTATATTGTTATGGGATATACCAAAGGTTCTATACCGGATTATCAGATGGCATCATTTTTAATGGCAGTTTATTTTCAGGGCATGAATCCGCAGGAGACGGTAGACCTGACCCTGGCCATGGCCGACAGCGGAGAGCGGCTGGATCTGTCAGACATAAAAGGGATCAAGGTGGATAAGCACAGCACCGGAGGTGTTGGCGACAAAACGTCCCTGATTCTGGGGCCGATGCTGGCGGCTCTCGGGATTCCGGTCGCGAAGATGAGCGGAAGAGGACTGGGCCATACCGGTGGTACCATTGACAAGCTGGAGAGTATCGAAGGATTTTCTACAGATCTGACAAGGGAACAGTTTGTTCAGAATGTAAACCGGATCGGGCTGGCGATAGCAGGACAGACTTCCAATCTGGCTCCGGCAGATAAAAAGATCTATGCACTTCGGGATGTAACGGCAACAGTGGATAATCCCTCTTTGAT
>ERZ777011.932-NODE-932-length-38187-cov-3.102486_pt1 | contig 38187 bp, 28 predicted proteins | sample MGYA00374964_ERZ777011 | MGnify/ENA primary metagenome ERZ777011 (study PRJEB29310, sample SAMD00008975) | mouse gut metagenome | study: EMG produced TPA metagenomics assembly of the Metagenome analysis of fecal microbiota from mouse which was promoted...
TTTGTTTTATCCATATGACTATCCATAATCAATCGTGAAAGGAGCAAAGCTATGAAAAAAACACTGACTGCGATAATAATTCTTGTATTAATCTTTTCTTTCGTTATCGTTGCGTCTGCGGGAGAAAACAGCAGTTCACCGGATATGACGCTTGACGAATACTGCGAGAGTGAGGATTTCTCAATGGAGGGACTTCAAAGGCTGTTTCCCGAATACTATGATGAGTGTCAGGAGGCATATGCGCGGGACGCGGCTCAGGTCAAGGAGATAGAGGCGAACCTTGACGAAATGCTCGCAGAAGGGCGGCGCGAGGCGGAAAAGGACGTAAAGCGAAACGAGGCTGAGCCGTTAGTGTTTAACTATCCGATATTGGGAAGCATAGGGGATATTATCGTAGAACTGGAGATGGATTCAGGCAGCTTCGGCTTTGCGGGACACGCGGCAATAGTGTCAAAAGACAGCGGTCTTACAGTCGAATCATATGCTAAATCTTTCAGCCCTATTGGTATAGACGGCGTTCAGTTTTATAAGAATCAATGGGGTTGGAAAGCGGGGGCGCTGCTGATACGCCCGAAAAATATATCCTCCTCGGTTAATCCCTACCGCACGGCGGCGCAGTTTGCGGAGAGCAAGGTTGATTTGCCATATAACAAAAATTTTTTTAATAAGAAAACCACATCAAAATACTATTGCAGTCAGTTAGTGTGGCAGGCATGGCTGGCGGCGGGGATAGACATAGAAAAGGGCACGGTGCCGAATGGCATGATTACTCCCGCCGACATAGTCAATTCCTCCAACACATATATTGTTAATAAAGTACCCGATTGATACGTAGAAGGAACGGTCAGGAGGTTTTTATGCGAAAAAAATTTAAAATCGTCTCTTTATTTATACTTATATTTATCTCTGTCTGTTCGGTATTCGGTATTGCGGGCTGCTCTTCAAAAAGCGTATCCTGTCCCGACGGCGCGGAGTATTGCGTGATAAATTCCGATATGCTCAAGCAAAAGGGGAAATATTATTTTGTTGACGGCGAGGGGAATATAGTGGGTGATTCCTGTTCGATCCGTATGCAGGATCTGAGCGTTTACGATGTAAGCGATGAAAATATCATTCTTACGGGCAGCAGAAAAAATAACGCCATGATATTCAGCAGGGGATCGTCGGAGATAAATCAGGATTTCTTTTTTCTTAACGAACCGAAATATACCGGGGTAAGCGCCGTAAAGACGCGTGGAGATACGATGCTCGGGCTTATGAATGGCGGCGTTTTGAATGGCAAGTATATTGATGTTCTGGTATTGCAGTCTCTTGACGGCGAGGTGCTGCGGCGGAGCGATGTTGAAATATATGCCAGCGATGTTATAGACAACGGATCGGAGCTGGTTATTGCGGGATCTTATTATGACAGGGAAAAGGAACATCATTTTCTTGCGGAGATCGTGGAGTACGATTTTGACAATCCTGAGCAGTACGAGCAGCATAAATACGGAGAGCGTTATTCTGAATTCGTACAAATAATTTCTTACGGCGAGCATTACCTTTGCATAGCGGAGAATTTTAATAACAGTTCGAATAGAATTGCGATAATCAATAAAAATACCTTTGAGCTTGAGGATGAGATAGTGTTTAGCGACGATTTGGGAAGGATCAAGGAAAAGGACGGTAAAATATATGTAGCAGGGCTTAAAGGTCTGTATGAGGTGAATATTGAGGAAAGAGATTACACCCGTAAGCTGAAATTTGACGATTATGCCGATTCTTATGCCGCTGTGGCAGTTAGTTATTTCCTTGACAATAAATTTTATGCCTTTCTGCGTCACGGAAAGGTTGAAAACGGAGATATAAACGAGTACGGATATATGTTAAGAATTGATATGGACACCATTGAGGTGGAGTCAAGGACGCCGATAACCAGCGATAAGCGCACGACTTTGGAGATCGCGTTCGTGCTTCCCGCCTCATATATGAGGGAGAGCGAATAATTACATCACTTAAAAATAAGCCGGAACCGCTTAAAAGTCGTTCCGGCTTATTTGCACGGTTTTACATAAAAAGCATAAAAAACTTGAAAGCCTTTGTTTTTTGTGATAAAAATAGATTATATGCACAGGAATTATTTTTACGGGAGGGTATAAAATGAGCAAACCTTATTATATAACTACGGCGATCGCTTACACTTCCGGCAAGCCTCATATCGGCAATACTTATGAGATAGTGCTTGCGGACAGCATCGCCAGATACAGAAGAATGCAGGGCTATGACGTGCGCTTCCAGACGGGAACGGACGAGCACGGGCAGAAAATAGAGATCAAGGCGGCTGAGGCGGGAGTCACGCCGAAGGAGTTTGTGGACGGCGTTGCCGGAGAGATCAAGAGAATATGGGATCTGATGAACACCTCTTACGACAGGTTCGTGCGTACCACTGACGAGTACCACGAGAAGCAGGTGCAGAAGATTTTTAAGAAGCTCTATGACAAGGGCGACATATATAAAGGATATTATGAAGGAATGTACTGCACGCCGTGCGAATCATTCTGGACGGAATCGCAGCTTGTTGACGGCAAGTGCCCCGACTGCGGCAGGGAGGTAAAGCCCGCCAAGGAGGAGGCGTATTTCTTTAAAATGAGCAAATACGCCGACAGGCTTATTGAGCATATCAATACGCATCCAGAATTTATACAGCCCGTTTCGCGCAGAAACGAAATGATGAATAATTTCCTCATTCCGGGACTTCAGGATCTATGCGTGTCAAGAACCTCGTTCAAATGGGGAATACCGGTTGATTTTGACGACAGGCATGTGGTCTATGTGTGGCTTGACGCGCTGACCAATTATATAACGGGGCTTGGCTATGATGCCGACGGGGACTACGGCGATCTTTATCAGAAATACTGGCCCGCCGATCTGCACCTTATCGGAAAGGACATTATAAGGTTCCATACTATTTACTGGCCTATTTTCCTCATGGCGCTCGACATTCCTCTGCCGAAGCAGATTTTCGGACACCCGTGGCTTTTGCAGAATAACGATAAGATGAGCAAATCAAAGGGCAACGTTATATACGCGGACGACCTTGTGGATTTCTTCGGCGTGGACGTGGTGAGATTTTTCGTGCTGCATGAGATGCCGTTTGAAAATGACGGAAACATCACTTGGGAGCTTGTTGTCGAGAGGCTTAATTCGGAGCTTGCGAACACTCTCGGCAATCTCGTGAACAGAACGCTTGCGATGTCCAACAAATATTTCCGCGGAGTCGTCAGCAATCCGGGCGTGATGGAGGCGGTCGACGAATCGCTCAAGTCGGAGGTGCTTGTGGCGGTAAAGAAGGTTGACGACAAGATGAACGAGCTTCGCGTGGCTGACGCTATGACGGAGATATTCAATATTTTCAAAAGATGCAATAAATATATCGACGAGACGATGCCGTGGGCGCTTGCGAAGGAAGAGGACAAGAAGGGAAGGCTCGCGACGGTCCTTTACAACCTGACGGAGGGAATAACCATAGGCGCAACGCTTCTGTCGCCTTTTATGCCCGAGACCTCGCAGAAGATTCTTTCCCAGTTTGACGCTCCCGCGCTTTCGCTTTCACAGCTTTCGGAATGGGGGAATTTCCCCTCGTCGGGAGCAAGCGTGACAGCAACTCCTGAGATACTTTTCGCAAGGCTCGACGTTGACGAGGTTATGGAAAAGGTAACGGCGATGACAGGCGAAGCCGGAACGGAGGCGCCCGCGGAGTCAGGGATGGACGTTCCCGCAAAGCCGCAGATAACCATTGATGATTTCGACAGGATTCAGCTCAGAGTAGGCGAGATAATCAAGTGCGAGGAGGTGAAGGGCTCAAAGAAGCTTCTTTGCTCGCAGGTCAAAATGGGCTCGGAGGTACGCCAAATAGTGTCCGGAATCAAGGCGCACTATTCGGCTGAGGAAATGGTCGGCAAAAAGGTCGTTGTCGTCGCTAACTTAAAGCCCGCAAAGCTTGCGGGGGTCCTTTCGGAGGGAATGCTTCTGTGCGCTGAGGACGACAAGGGAGAGCTTGCGCTCCTTACCGCCGAAAAGGATATGCCGGACGGCGCGGAGATTTCATAAATTATGAACGGAATATTTGAATCACATGCCCATTATGAAGATGAGGCTTTTGATAATGACAGAGAGGCGCTTATCGCCTCTTTGCCGTCTAACGGAATAGAATATGTCGTAAACGTAGGCTCGACCGCGCGGACCTGCCGTCTGACGGTGGAGCTTACAAAGAAGTACGGTTTTTTATACGGGGCGTTAGGGATACATCCGAGCGAGATAAAGGACATAGGCGACGCCGATATGGATTGGATAGAGAGCGAGACTGATGCCAACCCGAAAATCGTCGCCGTCGGCGAGATAGGGCTTGACTATCACTGGGACAAGGACAATAAGGCGCGGCAGAAGGAGTTTTTTGCGCGTCAGATAGATATTGCCCGCAGGGTCAGCAAGCCTATTATAGTTCATTCAAGGGAGGCGGCTCTTGACACATGGGAGCTTATGAAGTCGGAGCGAGCGGAGGACTGCGGCGGAGTCGTGCACTGTTTTTCCTACGGCAAAGAAGAAGCCGCCAAATATCTTGATATGGGATTTTATATCGGAATCGGCGGCGCGTCCACCTTCAAAAACGCGGTCAGACCGCGCGAGGTGATCACGTATGTGCCGCTTGAGCGTATTCTGCTTGAAACGGACTGCCCGTATCTTGCGCCCGTCCCGTACAGAGGAAAGCGCAACTCCTCCCTGAATCTGCCGCTTATCGCCGAAAATATAGCCGCCGTCAAAGGAATCGACGTGAAAACCGTGTGCGAGGTCACGAAAGAGAACGCAAAAAGGATGTACGGAATCGTATGAGTAAAAAATATCTTGCCAATCCGACGAACACTCTCGCGGTGATAAATAAATACGGCTTTGCCTTTCAGAAAAAGTTCGGGCAGAATTTCCTTATCGATGAAAATATCGTCGCCAAAATAGTCCGCGAGGCGGGAGTGACAAAGGATGATTTCGTTTTGGAAATAGGTCCGGGAATCGGCACTATGACGCAGCTTCTCTGCGAGAATGCGAGGGAGGTCGCGGCTGTGGAGATAGATAAAAAGCTTATTCCCATACTGGAGGATACTCTTTCTGAATATGACAATGTAACTGTTATAAACGAGGATATTCTAAAGGTGGATATAGCGTCGCTTGCCGCCGATAGAAACGGGGGACGACCGATAAAGGTGGTGGCGAACCTTCCGTATTATATTACTACTCCCATAATTATGGGACTTTTTGAAAGCCATGCGCCGGTTGACAGCATTACGGTCATGGTGCAGAGAGAGGTCGCCGACAGAATGCAGACCGGACCGGGAAGTAAGGATTACGGGGCGCTTTCGCTGGCTGTGCAGTATTACGCCCGACCGGAGATCGTCGCGAACGTGCCGCCCGAATGCTTTTTGCCGCGTCCAAGCGTCGGCTCGGCTGTGATAAGGCTTGTCAAGCATATGGTCAATCCTGTCGCCGTCAGGGACGAGGCGCTGATGTTTAAGCTTATAAGAGCGTCTTTTAACCAGCGGCGCAAAACTCTCGCCAACGGGCTGAACAATTCTTCGGAATTAAATCTTTCCAAGCAGGTGATAACTCAGTCCATAGAGGAACTTGGCAAGGGCGCGGCAGTCAGGGGCGAGACCCTTACGCTTGCGGAATTTGCCAGACTTTCCGATATTATTGACTCCCGCTGCTTGCGGCGGAGTATTTGACTTCAAACTGAATTAAATGTCCTTTTTTCGACCGCTCATGCATATACTTTAAGTGGTAAGCTGCCGGAATGCAGTCGAGCGGAAGGAGTGGTATCAGTAAATGGAATACAACAGAATGATAGCGTATATCTATTCGTACAACGACGGGATGAAAAGCAAGAACACGGGTTTTGCCAAGCTTGAGGTGAGGCAGAACGTGCTCAAGCTTCAGATCAATATGAAGGGCGCGTATTCTGATTATAACACGCCGTGGAGCGTAAATCTTTTTTACCGTGAAAGGGGCGGTATCCGCGGAATATGTCTTGGCGAGATCAAGATAAAAAACGGGATCGGAGAATACAGGTATACCGGAAACGCTTCGGATATTGAAGGGAGCAAAATAGAGTTCGGATCGATAAAGGGACTGTATATAAGCTGCGACGGAAACATACATAAAATGTATGCGAGCGAATGGGACGATCTTGGCTTTATGCCGGACAGCATTGTCACGGACGGCGGGCGCCCCGGTCAGAGCGCGACGATAGTGGAATTTGCCGGAGCCGATACGGTAAAGCAGCCGGATAAGCCGTCGCTTTTTGCGGAGCCGGAGTCCGTGAGAGAGGAACAGCCGCGGACGGAGGCTATAAGTTCCGATCCTGTGGCTGAATCGTCCGGGAGCGGAGCGGAAAAGGCTGTTTCTCCTGGTTTTGCTGCTGCGTTTGAGGCGGCAGTGAGCGAAGAACTCGCGGACAAAACGGAAACGTCAGGCGGCGTAATGCTTGCGGCGGCGGAGGTCGCCGAGGACGCGCAGACGGAGGAAAATATTTCGGAGAACGCACCGTCGGTCGGGACGGAGGCTTTGGACAGGATAATAGACGGACGCGAGAAGATGTTCCTTTTTGCGGACGATGATCTGTATGATGTTGTTGAGATAAGCGCGGAGGATATAAGTAATTTTCCCGAGGCGAATCTGGCGCTGGCAAACAACAGCTTTGTCAATCACGGATACTATAATTTCAGGCACCTTATTTTGGGCAGAATGCGCAACGGCAGCGGCTGCGGATATTTTATCGGAGTGCCGGGAGTATATACTAGAAGGGACAGAAACACCGCTTCAATGTTTGGATTTAATTATTTTAAATTCAGTATGCGCAGCGATGTAAGGCTGGGGCAGTTCGGGTACTGGTACAGAGAGCTTCTGTGCTGAATCAAAGAGTTCACTCCCTTAGGTTAGTCTCGAGGATTAATCACGTGGATTGATCAGGACATAGCGCTTGTGGTCGGCGTAGCCTCCGTTAAGCATGATGACCGAGCGCGCGGTGCATTCAAGCTCAAAGCCAAGTCTTGTGAGGAGGCTTATGGAATTTAAGTTGTCCGGAAGCGTGTACGCCTCTATGCGGTGCATACGGTCTTCTTCAAAAACGGCGGTTATCAGACGGGAAACTGCTTCAAGGGCATAGCCCTGCTTCTGAAATTCGGGCAGCAGCTTGTATCCCAGATGACACGAGCGGTAGGCTCCCTTTATGATATTGCTGAAGGATGCCGTACCTATGATCTGTCCGGGTTTTTCTTTGGCAAACCAGAAATAACGCATATAAATTCCGTTAAGAAAGGCGCCAAATTCGCTTTGCAGATTGGCTCTCTGAAATTCGGGAGTATAGAAATTATCGGCTTTCGCCGGCTCGACAAGGTCAAATATACTGCGTCCCGACGAGTAGAACCGGAGCACACAGTCGGCATAACTGTCATTAAGCACCGCTAATTTCAGACGCATTGTTTCGTATTCAAAATTCATTGTAAAGCCTTTCGCGTGATCAACATGATATGAATTACAGTATACATCATTTATAAGAAAAAAACAGGAAAAATTTTATGAAACTAAAGAATTTAACGCCGGATGAAAAATATATGTACGAGGCGATAAAACAGGCGCGCCGCGCCGCCCGCCTGAGTGAGGTCCCGATAGGCTGCGTTATCGTATTCGAGGACAAAATAATCGCGCGCGCCTATAACCGCCGCAATACCGATAAAAGCACGCTCGCTCACGCGGAGATACTCGCGATAAAAAAAGCTGCGAAATATATCGGCGACTGGCGGCTTGAGGAATGCACCATGTACGTCACGCTCGAGCCTTGTCCGATGTGCGCCGGAGCCATAGTGCAGGCGCGCATTCCGAGAGTCGTAATGGGAACGATGAACTCAAAGGCGGGCTGCGCCGGCTCTGTCGTGAATCTTCTTCAGATGGACGGCTTCAACCACAAGGCGGAGATCACTAAGGGCGTGCTTGTGGAGGAATGCAAAAAGATGATGCAGGATTTTTTTAAGGAGGTCAGGGAAGGGAAGCGTCCCTTGAAATAGCTTGACATCTCTTGCCAAAATAGTTATACTGAAAGCTGTCCATGCAGCCGGGGAAGCAGCGGCTCCCTGTACCTGCAATCCGCTACAGCAGGGGTGATGTTCTGCCCCGGACCGTATGCATCGCAGCTGCCCGGTTTAAGCAGCGTTGAAGCTTGGGTCTTGCGCAATAGGAATCTGTGAACCATGTCAGGTCGGGAACGAAGCAGCATTAAACGGAAGCTCCTATGTGCCGTAAGGTCGCCTGGGCCGAGCCGGCTGGGTCGGTAACGTGCAGTGCATTGGTTCAAAGCAGAACGCATGGATATTGAATAACGTTTCCGGAATCCGAACCGGAATGAAAATAAAAGAAACCGATTTGCCGGAGGGTCTGCGGACTGAGGGCGAACCGGTTTTTTGCTGCGTATGGTGATGAAAATTGACAGGGAAGGAACTATGTGTTAAAAGTATATTAGTGGCTAATTAAATTATTTTTTACTTAAGGAGAAGCACTATGAATTCTATTGTATTCATAGATAGTGAGATAACCGTTGACGGAGGAAAAATTCTGGATCTGGGAGCGGTAAAACCGGACCGCAGGACGTTTCATTCATCTTCGGTGAAGGATTTTATTTCGTTTATTTCCGACTGCGATTATATATGCGGGCATAACATAGTCAATCACGATTATAAATATATCGGTAAATTTTTTGATGCTCCAAAACATCAGGTGTTAATAGATACGCTTGCGCTTTCACCGTTACTTTTTCCTCAAAGACCGTACCATGCGCTTCTTAAGGACGACAAGCTTCAGTCGGATGAACTTAATAACCCTTTGAACGATTCGATAAAAGCAATGGAGCTTTTTAACGATGAAGTAAACGCGTTTAACGCGCTTCCCTACGGTAAAAAATGGGTGTATACATCTCTTCTGTATCCATTTCCGCAGTTCAAAGGTTTCTTTGACTATAATAAAAGCATACAATATCCCCTTTCGGCAGAATCGCTAAAAGAAGAGTTCAGCGGTAAAATCTGCCTAAATTCAGACATTGCGCCCGTAATGAAAAAATATCCCGTTGAATTTGCGTATGCGCTCGCGCTTATATGGTCGGGAGATAAGTATTCCATAACTCCGCCGTGGGTACTGAAAAATTATCCCCGCGTCGAAGACGTTATAAATATGCTCTGCGGAACTCCGTGTGCCGAGGGCTGTCCGTATTGCAGCGGACATCTGAATGTTACAAAAGAGTTAAAGCGTTTTTTCGGATATGACAGTTTCCGTACCTATAACGGCGAACCGCTTCAGGAAAGAGCAGCGGACGCGGCGGTTCATTCCAAGTCGCTGCTTGCGGTTTTTCCGACGGGAGGAGGCAAGTCCGTCACTTTTCAGCTTCCCGCGCTGATTGCCGGAGAAACTGTACGCGGTCTTACGGTTGTAATTTCGCCGCTTCAGTCGCTTATGAAGGATCAGGTTGACAATCTTGAAGACAAAGGAATCGCAGATGCCGTTACAATAAACGGAATGCTAAGCCCTATCGAGCGTGCGGAGGCAGTGGAGCGGGTGGCAAGCGGTATAGCGTCGCTGTTATACATATCGCCGGAGCAGCTTCGGTCAAATACGATTGAAAAACTGCTGCTTTCGCGTAACATTGCCAGATTTGTGATTGATGAAGCGCACTGTTTTTCGGCATGGGGACAGGATTTCAGGGTGGATTATCTCTATATAGGAGATTTTCTTAAGGAGCTTCAAAACAAAAAGGGTCTGGAACATCCCATTCCCGTGTCCTGCTTTACCGCTACGGCAAAGCAGAAGGTAATAACCGATATTAAAGATTACTTTAAATCAAAGTCCGGTCTTGACCTTGAGCTTTATACGACCTCTGCGGTGCGGGAAAACCTTAGATACGAGGTTTGGTATAAAGAAAGCGAAGCTGAGAAGTATAACGCTCTGCGGTCGTTGATAGAACAGAAGAATTGGCCGACCATCATATATGTTTCGCGCACAAGGAGGACGTTACAGCTGGCGGAAAAACTTACAAGCGACGGCTTCCCTGCAAAACCCTTTAACGGCAAAATGGAGGTGAGTGAAAAAATAGCCAATCAGGAAGCCTTTATACGCAATGAAGTAAAAATCATAGTCGCGACCTCCGCTTTCGGTATGGGCGTGGACAAAAAAGGCGTTAAACTGGTTATTCATTACGATATATCCGATTCCCTTGAGAATTATGTTCAGGAGGCAGGGCGCGCCGGACGCGACCAGTCCCTTCAGGCGGAATGCTATGTTCTTTTTAACGACAACGACCTTGATAAGCATTTTATACTTCTTAACCAGACGAAGCTCAGCATAGGCGAGATACAGCAGGTATGGAAGGCAATTAAAGACCTTACAAAGACGCGCGCCCGCGTCTGCTGTTCTCCGCTTGAGATAGCCAGACAGGCAGGATGGAACGACGCGGCGGGTCAGGATATTGAGGTAAGAGTCAGAACCGCCGTCGCGGCATTGGAAAACGCGGGATATATAAAGCGCGGCAAAAACGTTCCTCATGTATATGCGACAAGCATACTCGCCAAGAACATGAAGGAGGCAAGCGACATAATTAACGCTTCCGCCTTGTTCGACGACAAACAACGTGAAAATGCGATGAGGATCATAAAATCTCTTATTTCAAGCAGAAGTATTGCCAAAGCGGGAAACAACGACGGGGAATCGCGGGTCGATTATCTTGCGGATATATTAGGGCTGCCGAAGGACGACGTCGTCAATGTGATAACCTTGATGCGTGAGGACGGGCTGTTAGAGGATTCCCGCGATATGTCGGCATATATACGCCGTGCGGATTCACAGAATAAATCGACTCAAATACTTGAGCGTTTTGCAAGGCTTGAAGGCTTTATGATAGATGAGCTTGAGGACGGCAGGCTGCACAGCGGTCTGAGAGAACAAAAGGAACTGAACGAGCGAGGGAGCCATATCAGCCGGAGTCCCGCATTCAAGCGCAAAAAATATCCGGACGGTACTGTATTATTGGACAATTAAAAATTATATCCGCAAAACTACTGCCGACGGGGAAAAAGGCTCCGAAATCGTGCCGATGCTTGATGTTGGAAAATTGCGTGAAAAATTTGACCTCAGAATCGATATATGCCGTTTTCTTGTGGAAGAGCTGTACCGCCTTGCAAAGGATAGCACGCAAGAGGATTCTGAGGAAATGCTGGCTGAATTTTCTCTTATAGGTCTTTGGAAATCATACTGTGACAGACCCAGATTTGATTTTAATAAAGCCGATCCGACACCGCACGATGTTGAGGATGCTATTCTTTATCTGTCAAAAATAGGAGCGCTCACGCTTGAAGGCGGATTTCTTGTATTGTACAGCGGAATGGAAATCAAACGCATTGTTACGGATAACAAAATCCGTTATAAGCTTGACGATTACCGTATGCTGAGCGAGTTTTATAAGCAAAAGATACAGCAGATCCATATAGTGGGGGAGTATGCGCATCTTATGGTGCGCGATTATAACGCGGCTTTGCAGTTCGTGCAGGACTACTTTCAGATGGATTTTAAGCAGTTTATAGCGAAATATTTCAAGGGCGAACGGGCGCTTGAAATCGAACGCAATATCACGCCCGAAAAATACGATCAGCTTTTTGCGGGGCTTTCCGAAACACAGACTAAAATTATAAACGACGATAAATCGGAATGCATTGTAATAGCAGCCGGACCCGGAAGCGGCAAGACAAAGGTGTTGGTTCATAAACTTGCGTCGCTGCTGCTTTTGGAGGAGGTGAAGCATGAGCAGTTTTTGATGGTAACATTTTCCCGCGCGGCGACGACAGAATTCAAAAAAAGACTGATACAACTCATTGGAAACGCGGCGGCTTATATAGAGATAAGAACCTTTCATTCATACTGTTTTGACCTGCTTGGCAGAATCGGGAGTCTTGAAGGCGTTAAGGATGTTGTAAAAAACGCCGCGGAGATGATTTACAGCGGAGAGGTGGAGCTTGGGCGGATCACCAAAACGGTCGTCGTCATCGACGAGGCGCAGGATATGGACGAAAGCGAGTTTGCGCTTATAGAGGCTCTCATGTCCAGAAATGACGATATGAGGATAATTGCCGTTGGCGACGACGACCAGAATATATATGAATTTCGCGGCTCTGATTCAAAATATATGCGTTCGCTTATTACGAATCACAACGCGGCTGTCTATGAGATGACTGGGAATTACCGTAGCGCGGCTAATATTGTTGCATTGGCGAATGAATTTGCCGCCTCAATATCCGATCGCATGAAGCGGAAGCCGTGCTTTTCCGTTCAGGGAAACAACGGTAAGGTAAAGCTTATAAAGCATATCGGAAGTAATCTTGAGGAACCGATAGTAAGAGGGATAATGTCTTCACATCATGAGGGCAAGATCTGTGTATTGACGAATACTAATGAGGAGGCGCTGAGGGTTCTTGGTCTTCTTAATAAGTATGGCGTCCGTGCGAAGCTCATACAGTCGAACGACGGTTTTAGCCTGTATAATCTTGCAGAAATCAGATTTTTTTTAAAACAGATAGATAAAAGGATCAAATTTGCAAAAATACCGGACGAGGTCTGGGGTGAAGCAAAGCAAAAGCTGTCTGAGAGATACAAAGCAAGCGGCTGTTTTGATATATGCCAGAATCTTTTATCGGAATTTGAAGAAATAAATCCGAATAAATACCGTTCGGACTTGGACGAGTTTATCCGGGAATCAAATCTGGAGGATTTTTACGGCGACGATAAGCAATCCGTGACAGTTTCAACGATACATAAGTCAAAGGGGCGTGAGTTTGATGTTGTATATATGCTTCTGAATAATATAAATGTCAACACCGATAAAATGAAGCGACGTATATATGTCGGTCTTACAAGAGCGAAGCGGGAGCTTTATATCCATTATAACAACGATACCTTTGACCGTTTTGCCATATCCGGAACAGAACATATTTTTGACCGGAACCGCTATCCGGCTCCGTCGGAAATTATTTTACAGATGGGGCATAAAGACGTTGTGCTAGATTTTTTTAAAGGAAAGAAAGAGCTTATATTCAAATTGCAAAGCGGTTCGCCGCTTGCCGTTGACAGCGTGTATCTTACAGCTGAAATTGATGCGAAGCCGGTTCATGTGGTCAAGTTTTCAAAGGATTGTGTCGAACGCCTTGAGAATCTGTATGAAAAGGGCTATAAACCTTATAAGGCGTACGTTCGTTTTATTGTTGCGTGGAAGGGCGAAAACGACGATAAAGAAACCGCGGTGATCCTTCCTGAGATATATTTGAAATTATGAAAATGTAATTGAGAGGAGACACATAAATGGCAGTTATAGGAATCGACTTAGGAACAACAAACAGTCTTGCTGCATACTGGGACGGCGGGGAGGTAAGGCTGATAACGGATGAAAACGGGCAGACTTTGTTTCCGAGCGTAGTCGGATATATTGAGAACGAGGGGCTTACAGTCGGGAAGGCGGCAAAGGAGCGTCTGCTTACCCACGGAAAAGATACGGTTTCCTCGTTCAAGCGTTTTATGGGAACGGATAAAACATATGAGCTTGGGGGAAAAGAATATAAGCCGATGGAGCTCTCCGCGATGGTGCTTGAGAGGATCAAGAGGAATGCGGAGTGTTTTCTTAAAGAAGAGATAGAAGAGGCGATCATAACTGTTCCCGCGTATTTTAACGATAAGCAGCGGAGCGATACCAAGAATGCGGCGAAAATAGCCGGATTAAAGGCGGACAGGCTGATAAATGAACCGTCCGCCGCCGCGCTTGCCTACCGTATGAAATGTCAGGCGGACGACATGACGCTTCTTGTGTTTGACTTCGGGGGAGGCACGCTGGATCTGTCATATGTGGAATGTTTTGACAATATCATTGAGATAGTAGCCGTCGCCGGGGACAACTATCTGGGCGGGGACGATATTGACAGGCTTATCGCGCAGTATTTTTGCAGAGAAAACGGTATCGATACGGAAGGTCTTGACGTCGGCAAATACGCGGAACTGATAAAGGCGGCGGAGACGGTGAAAATACGCCTTGAAACGGAAAAAGAAACCGAAATGGAGCTGTCCGTCAATGAGCAGATATACAGGACAGCTTTAAACGACGATGTATTGTTTGAAATATGTATGCCTTTATTTGGAAAAATCAAAAAATTATTTCTGCGCATATTAAACGACGCGGAATCCTCGGTATCGAGTATAGACGATCTGATAATGGTCGGAGGCTCCTCAAGACTTTCCGTGGTAAAGCGTTTTCTGACGGAGCTTTTGGGAAAAGAACCCGTGGTGCTGGGTCAGACCGATCAGGTCGTCGCTATGGGCGCGGGAGTTTACGCGGGTATCCGCAGCCGCAACGAGGACATACGGGATATGCTTCTTACCGACGTATGCCCGTTTACTCTCGGTATTGAGTGCTGGCATAAGGAAACAAGCACACAGGGCTATCTTCTTCCGACGATAGAACGCAATTCGACGCTTCCGGCGTGCGTGCATAAGAAACTGGTGACGATCAGCGATTATCAGACGGAGATATCGGTGAAAATTTATCAGGGCGAGGAGTATTACGCGAAGGACAATGTTTTTCTCGGAGAGGTAAGCATACCGGTCGAGCCGGCGCCTGCCGGACGCGCGGGCATCGACGTTTATTTCACCTATGACATTAACGGTATACTTTATGTCGAGGTCGCCAATTCGCAGAACGTGCGCAGACATATTTTACTTGCGAACCAGAAATTAAGCGACGCCGAGCTGAAAAAGTACATGAAGGATATGGAGGAGCTTCTTATTCCTCCTATCCAGATGAAAGAGAATCAGGAGATTCTGGCAGAATTAAACCGTTATTATGAGGAAAGCTCCGGAAATCTGCGCAGACAGCTCGGTTATCTTATCATGCGGTTCGAGAACGGCTTGCAGAGCGGGAGAAATCATATTGTCAGAAGAGTTGTCGAGGATACGAAACGGCAGCTTGAACTGCTTGAAGCGCGTAAGGAATGCGAGGAAGAGTTTTTATTCGACGGAGAGCTTAAATTTTACGAAGAAGACGATATTATGCAGGAAGAAGCAGAGGGTGACGATTATGAATGATATTTGGCAGATACTCGGAATAGAACCGACGGACAGCAAAAGACAGATACGCGCGGCATATGCCGCGAAAACAAGGGAATGCCACCCCGAGGAGGACGCAGAAGGCTTCGCGATATTGAATCAGGCATACCAAAGGGCATTGGAGGCTGCTACCGGACAGAATATAACAGAAGCAATACCGACGGAAAGAACACCGGAAATAAGAACTCACGAGAGAAGAACGGCATCAGAGCGCGTACGGACAGTCGTGTTGCAGACCTCTGAAAAAGAATCGGGCAATGAAAACACCGGGGACCAAAACGACACACAGGAAAGCAATGATACGGAAGCGTCGCTTTTGGAGCGTTTACAGCAGGCTGAGGATAAAAAAATCGAAGACAGTATGGAGAAAGGAGCGCTAAAGAGCTTTATTTCTATCTTTGAAAAGGCGAAAGAAAGCGGAAGGTTCCCGCGCGCCGACGTATGGAAGGAGTTCTTTTTGTCGGAGGATTTTTTGGAGGAGCAGTTTTCGGACGAATTTGCTGAGGGTATGGAGAGGTATCTTGCTGACTGGAGCATGGAGGGAAATTATAATATTTACAGTCTGCCGGACAGCTTTTTGACGGAGCTTGCAATCGCGTACGCGATCATGCCGGAAAATAATACTCCGGACCCGGGGGCTGACCGCAGAATCTATCAGGCGAACGAAACGGGATTTAAGGCAAGGGAGACCGCCGCGGCTCTGTGGAACATGCAGAGGCGGGAATATATGCCTGTCCGTATTTTGTACAAGCCGGAGAACCTTGTAAGACTGCGCGCTTTTTCGGATTATATGCGTTTAAAGAGCATGAACGCCATGAATCTGCTTTCTCCGAATATGCAGGATAAGTGGTACGAGCTGCTTATGTGCGGCGCTTCAAACCATATGTATGAGCTGAAAGGCAGAGGACAGAATCAGATTTATGAGACAACAAGAAGTACGGCTCTTATAACGCTGTATATTTTCTGGATGAATCACGAGGATGTGCCTAAGTGCGTTCTTGAATGTATGTATAAAACCTATAATTTGAAGGATATCGAGAAATCCAGCAGCAAAAAACTCTACGGACCGTTAAAGCAGGCGATTCTCGCGCAATATCCTGACGTTGAGGAGGTAATGTCGGGCGGAAACAGCATGGCACAGACGATCAGTAATTGGTATCGGCGCCTGAGCAAAATAATATCGGAGGGCGAAAAGGAATACGATTACAGGACAGGTTCTTACGAGGAGCCTGAGCAGTTGAAGAAACAGATTACAGAACTGTTTGAAAGCGCAGAGTGGACCAAAATACGCGGTTCCGCCGAACTGCTGAACAAAATTTATCTTGCAGTCATCGGCAGGAAAAACCTTCCGCAGTCGTTGGCTGAACGCTTATACGCGTTTTATTACGGAGAGGATTTTGCCGGGCACGAGGACGATAGGGATGGGCTGCTAGACGAATTAGCGCAGTTAAGCTGCAACCGGTTCATGAAGGAGCTTTGCGCGCCTGAAGCTGTTATTTTTAACAATACTGATATCAGCGACATTGCGGACGACAACAGGGAATTCTGGCATTATTACTTGACGGTCGGGTTCGGATTCCGGAAAGCGGGCTTTGATAACAATAAATACAGGGTTTTTGTGCATAACGATTATATTTTTCTTCCGTCTTATATGAAGCATATGTATTGTCCGTCCTTGCAGTGGCAAAAAGCGTTCACCCGCTTTGACGAAACGGGAGGAAGCGCGATTGAGCCGGCGGGCATAGAATTTACTCTGCCTGACAAAAAGCGTCTGCGGGTGGAGTTTCATCTTCACTATTGCCTGTATTTTCTCGACGGCATTCCGGTATATGACAAAAAGTATGCGTTCGGGGAATTTCGGGAACTCGAGGCGTTGATTAGCAGAACCGAACATTTCTTTTTTCTGCTTGCAATTACGTCGATAGAAGAGCAAGAATTTAAGCAGGCGCAGGAGATAATAGAAACGCGACTGTCAAGACTTCCGTTATATCCGCATACGGTTAAGCCGATCGCGGGAATGTTGGCGGCGGATAATTCCGATGAGGGAGCCGTGAGTGGAAATACGGAGGCGGTTTATTACACGGAGCAGGAGAAGTTTTGCTTCAAGGCGGTTGTGACCGAGAAGAATACTTACGTCTATAATATGCAGGAATTCGGCTGGGAGCTAAAGGAGATCGAATACAATGATAAAGAAGACAGACATTCGGCGGCAAAAAACAGGCTGGCGCGGCTTGTGCAGCCGGAAGCGGTCACAATAGGTTCGTTTTCTTTTAAAGACATGACAGACGAACAGAAGGCGGCGAGAATTGTGGAGCTGCTTGTCCGTCAGGCAGAATGTGCCGGCCGGAATGAAAACGCGTTTTCTTATGAGGCGTGGTGGAAAAAAGAAGATGCGCCTGAGGCGGCGAAGGAATTTCTGACGGGTATGTGCGGATGTCTGACCGAGAACTACTGCATACTATATTACGGCGCGCAAAAAAAGATAAAAGAGCTGTTTTATTTTGCGCTCCGTCCGTTTATATTGGAAGCCTCGGAATACGGCTTCGGCTACCGCAAAAAATACCGCTCCAAAGTTGAGGAGTTGAGCAAAAAGATCAAGGAGAAGCATATTGTAATAGGCTGTTTTGGCATTGCGGGCGAATATTGTGCAGACGCGGGGTTTGTGCCGGAGCCCTTTGCGATAGGAGAAAGCGGTACTTATTATACTTTTGACAGTTATCATATGTGCAAAGCCGATAATTTAGCGGGGCTTATCGCAAAAAAGCTTCAGCTCTCAAATGTTACGGGAGCGGAGGGCTTCGAAGGGCTTTTAAGTATCTCAAATCTGAACGGCTGCTTTGAATACTGCTATGGCGGCGATGCTTTTGCGGAGTCCGCATACAGCAATCATCTTACGGACACAGACATATTTACGAGGTTTACGAAGGCGGAGATGATGACACTGTTTGCCCGCTGGACGGATGAAATACTGTCGCAGGATATGTCAGGAAAAGACGTGCTTTGCTTTGCGTTCAGATGGTATGAAACGTGTTCGCTTGACGTCTATGAACATAGGAATTTTGACGCTTTTGACGATAATAACCCGGAAAACGCGAATGCGGAGCTTATCAGTATTTTGGACGGTCAGCCGAATCTCATATGGAAAATATGGGGGCCGGGGCGTCCGTATATAGACATTGTCGGTGAGTTTGCGGACATTCTGCGGTGGTACATGGAATGCGGGAAGCAGGGCGCGAAATTAAAAGAATGCCTGAGAATAGACTGCATTGTTCTTGATGAGGAGGAAATAACGGAGGGAGGAATATTGTATCTGAACGATGTGCGTCAGGCAAATGGAAAACAACTTGACAGATAAATGCGTGGGCAGTATTATGGTATAAAATATACATATAGAAAGTTTGGATTATGGCTAAAAAATTTAAAATCGTGACAATGCTTGCTATTGCCGTTTCCATGTGTCTTTCCGGCTGTGTCAAAAGCTCAAGCTCTGTACCCGAAACGGTCAGGGAAACGGAAAATTACATAGATACGGCTCCGACCTTTGACGGTCTTGACCTGTCGGGGGCGGACAGAATACTTGTTCAGCTTGCATATTGTGATCCGGAAAAATATTCTTATTGGATAGAAGACGCGGACACCATAAGCAAGGTATCGGATATAGTTAAGGAAATAGAAGGAGATGAGCTTTTTCATCCGTTGGGCTTATTTGCACTTGAACTTTGCGTTACCTTTTACAGCGGCGATTCAGAGTTATTTTATATAGGATTAGGATATGATCATTTTGAATCGGGAACTAAGATAATAGATAATATAGAGGGGGCGGGGTATCATGACGCTTACAGGTACTGTGACGGTAGTGAAAATAAGGCGAGGGAGCTTATCAGAATGCTCCGTAAGTCTGAATGGAGCTCCGCGCAGTAAATTCAGTCATTGATTTTACGGTTTTGAAAATGCAGCCAGTTGACAAAATGTCTGATAAATGATATATTTTTTACAGAATTTATGGTATGACCTTCGGGGCATACCATTGTGCTTCAGATACAGACGCGCATACAGAAAGGTGGCTTTGAAGGATGATTATTATATTCTGCGCCCGCATCCGTATACAGGGGCGGTAAAAAAGCAGACGTATTTTTCCATGTAAATGGGCTTTTTTTGCGTGCAGATAAATAATCATACACTGACGGGCGGGATAAGGAAACGTTTATATCCGGCGCCGTCTGCCTTGTTGTTTAGTTTTGCAGGAAAATTTCCGTTTCGGGAATTTTGCCTGCTTTTTTATTGCCTTTTCTTCGGGAATGAATAAGACGGCTTTTGTTTGTGCCGTCGGGTAAGAGCATGAAGGAGGCAGACTATGCAAAAAGGCAGAAATCAGAGGGAGCAAAACGGAGACAGACGTTTGTCGGATTCGCAGAATTTCATAACGGACGGCAGACTTATCAACAGGATAGTAAATTTAAGCAATATTTGCAAAAAGGATAAGGTAATCGAAATAGGTACGGGAAAGGGGCACCTGACGGACGCGCTCTGTAAAAAAAGCGGCAGCGTATGTTCGGTAGAGATCGACAGAAGGCTCTGTGAGCGAGCGGGAGAAAGGCTGTCGGGTTTCTCTAATCTTGAGCTTGTGTGCGGTGATTTTCTCAAATACCGTCTTCCTGCGAAAGGGAAGTACAAGGTATTTGCAAATATACCTTATTTCATTACGTCGCAGATCGTTAAAAAACTGACGGAGCAGCAGAATCCGCCGACGGACATATGGCTTATTATGGAGAAAGGGGCGGCAAAGCGGTTTGCGGGGCTTGGGCGCGAAACGGTAAATTCCCTGAGTCTCAAGGTTAATTGGGAAATGAAGATCCTGTATTATTTTCGCAGGGAGGATTTTCACCCGATGCCGTCTGTTGATTGCGTGCTGCTTTATTTTTCAAAAAAGGCGGAGCCGGATTTAAAAAAGAGCGAGTGCGGCGCGTTCAGACAATTTCTTGAGCATTCGATGAGGTACGGGGTATGCGGCAAAAGAGGACTTCTCACAAAAAGACAAGCGAGTGCGGCGCTCAGACAGGCGGGCATGGGCGAGCTGCCGAGGGACGGAGTTATTCTGTATGTACAGTGGCTTTGCCTTTTCCGGCAATGGCGCGCAGGTGCGGGTAAAACCCGTTGACATATTTTCATTACAGTGCTATACTTAAAATTCCCTCGCTCCGCGCGGGAATTTTTCGCGAAGGCGTATAAAATGACGTGGGAATGCGGGGCGGCAACTTAATATTTTACCTTCGGTATCCGTCGGCAAAATCCGCCGGAGCCAGACCGACTTGGCAAGATATGCGAATATAACTACCAGGAGGAAGCAATATGATTACGATGGACAACATTTGCAAATCGTACAGGATTGCAAAAAGAAACGCGGGCTTTAAGGAGGCCTGCAAAGCGCTTTTTCACCGAAGTTATGAGGAGATACACGCGCTGCAAAACGTCAGCTTTACCATCGACGACGGAGAGATGGTGGGCTACATAGGACCCAACGGAGCGGGCAAAAGCTCCACAATTAAAATTCTGAGCGGAATACTTACGCCCGACGGCGGAAGCTGTCTTGTGGACGGGCGAGTGCCGTGGAAAAACCGCATCGAGCATGTGAAACATATCGGCGTGGTATTCGGGCAGCGTTCACAGCTGTGGTGGGACGTTCCGATCATAGATTCCTTTGAGCTTCTAAAGGATATTTACTCAATTCCTAGACAAATATACAAAAACAATCTTGAAGAGCTGACTGAGCGCCTTTCTCTCGGCGAGCTTTTGAAAACTCCGGCGAGACAGCTTTCGCTGGGACAGCGTATGCGCTGCGAGCTTACGGCGTCACTTCTTCATTCGCCGCGCACGCTTTTTTTGGACGAGCCGACGATAGGGCTTGACGCGGTCTCAAAGCTTGCGGTGCGCGAATTTATACTTACGCAGAACAGGTTGCATAAGACCACGGTCATTCTCACTACGCATGATATGCAGGATATTGAGGCGCTTACTAAGAGGATAATACTGATCGGCAAGGGGCGCATTCTTATGGACGGTCCGGTAGATGGCATAAAAAACGGAGAAGCGGGAATAGACGAAACGGTTGCGGAGCTTTACCGCGAGTACGACATATAGGGGGACGGCTGTATGAAAAAATATTTTTCTTTTTTCCGGCTGCGCTTTGTAATGGGATTACAGTACCGCGCGGCGGCGTTTGCCGGATTGGTCACGCAGTTTGTGTGGGGAACCATGCAGATTTTTACGTTCAAGGCGTTTTATGACACGGATCCGGCGGCGTTTCCCATGACTTTTGAGGCGACGGCGACCTATATATGGCTCCAGCAGGCGTTTCTGGCTCTGTTTGCCGCGTGGATAAATGAGCAAGAAATTTTTGACTCGGTGACGGGGGGCGGAATCGCCTATGAGCTTTGCAGACCTGTCGGTATATATAATATGTGGTTTGCGAGGAGCGCGGCGGACCGGATATCAAGGGCGGTGCTCAGATGCTTTCCGATACTCATTGTGGCGGCGTTTCTGCCGGAGCCTTACGGACTTATGGCTCCTGCGGGAATCGGAAATTTTATGCTGTTTGCGGTAACTATGGCGCTCGGCCTGGCGGTAACGGTGGCGTTTTGTATGCTGGTGTATGTGAGCTGCTTTTTTACCGTGTCTCCGCAGGGAGCGCGCATGGTGTTCGTATGCTCGGTGGAGCTATTGGCGGGGCAGATAATACCGCTGCCTTTTTTTCCGCGCGGGGTGCAGAAGGTGCTTGAATTGCTGCCGTTTGCGGCGATGGAGAATGTGCCGTTACGGATATACAGCGGGAACATAACGGGCAAAGAGGCGGCAGCGGCAGTCGCGCTCCAGGTTTTCTGGCTTGTTATTACAGTGCTTGCGGGCAGGTTTTTGTGCGGGCGCGGCGAGAAAAAAACCGTGATACAGGGAGGCTGAAGCTATGAAGAGAGTGAACCCTTTGAAGTTATATTTTCATTATATTTCAATAAATATACGGAGCATGATGCAGTATAAGACGTCTTTTTTGCTTACGGCGATAGGTCAGTTTCTGACGTCGTTCAACGTGCTTATCGGAGTGTATTTTATGTTTCAAAGATTTGGCGGGGTAAAGAGTTTTACCTACGGGGAGGTCATACTCTGCTTTTCGGTTTTTCTGACGGGATATACGCTTGCGGAGATGTGGGCGAGAGGCTTTGACGCTTTCTCGGGAATGGTGAGAGGCGGAGAGTTTGACAGGCTGCTTGTGCGTCCGCGCGGCGAGATCCTGCAGGTTTTGGGCAGCAAGTTTGAGCTTACGAGAGTCGCAAGACTTTTGCAGGCTGTTCTGATGCTTGTATACGGGATTGCAAAGGGCGGAGTGGAGTGGAACGCGGGGCGTATCGTCGCGGTATTCTGTATGGTGATTGGGGGTACGGTTCTTTTTACCGGATTTTTCCTGATATTCGCGGGACTTTGTTTTTTTACGCTTGACAGTCTTGAGATAATGAACGTGTTTACGGACGGGGCGAGGGAATTCGGCAAATATCCGCTCGGAATCTACGGGAAAAATATACTGCGGCTTACGACCTTCGTGATCCCTTACGCTTTGGTGCAGTATTATCCTTTTTTATATCTGACGGGACGAAGCGGCAATATGCTCTATATTTTCGCCCCGCTTGCGGCGGCGCTGTTTATCGTTCCCGCATATTGTTTCTGGCGTTTCGGCGTGCGCCGCTATAAGTCAAGCGGCTCGTGAAGTCTTTTAACGGTTTGCGGTAGACGGTTCTTCTTCTCTATTGACTTCTTTTTATTTATATTGTAGTATGAGATGAATTGACAGGCGGTTTTTAAAACTACTTGTTTCAGTAGCGGAGATTTTCAGAGAAAAGGAACGTACGATGAACAGGGATATTTTTTGTAAAGGATATACATGGGGCTTTTTTTCAAAGCCCGGCGAAATAATGTGCGAAAACGGCGAGGCGTCGATGGAGAGGCTCGCCTCAAACGGTCTTGACTGGATATGTATTACGGTCAACGGCTGGCAGGAGACCTTCGCCAGTACGGTGGTTTTTTCGCTGTACAACAGAACGCAGACGGACGAGGAGATAGAGTTTGCCGTGCGCAAGGCGAAATCGCTCGGACTCAAGGTATGTTTAAAACCTATGGTCAACTGTCTTGACAACGCGTGGCGGGCGCGCATTGACTTTCCCGCGGAGGAATATACCTCGTACTGGGAGAAATGGTTTGCCTCATATAATAATTTTATGCTCTATTACGCGAAAATGGCGGAGCGGCTCGGCTGTGAGATGCTCTGTACGGGCTGTGAGATGGCGGGCATGGACAAGCAGTCCGCTTACTGCGTCGATATGGTGTCGAAGGTAAGAAAGGTATATCACGGCATAATCATGCACAATATAAATCATGGCGACGAACTGCGTTTTGACTGGCTTGAGGCGGTGGACCTGATCGGAATTTCCGCGTACTATCCGGTTACGACTGAGGAAAATAAAGGAATCGACACGATGCGCGCGAGCTGGAAGTCGGTGGTAACGCGCTTGGAGCAGTGCCACGAGAAATATAAAAGACCGATAATGTTTGCGGAGATTGGAATACGGAACGAAAGCGGCTGCTCGATGTACCCGTGGGATTTCAAGGACCGTCCGGACAAGCCGCTGGACGAGCAGGAGCAGTCGGATTTTTACGAGACCGCGATGGAGGCGACTTGGGACTTGGACTGGTTCTGCGGATATTTCTGGTGGGACTGGAAGGCGTATATGCCGCCGCTTGAGAAGGTCCGTGAAAACAGGGATTTTACTGTGTACGGGAAAATGGCGGAGCAGACGCTTAAAAGGTGGTATACGAAGAAGTAGGATAAAATATTAAAAATCAACGCGGGAGGCGTTTCGCCTCCCGCGTTTCATTCCTTGATAAAACCGCATTCAAACTACTTGTCCGTCTCCGACAGCTCCGACGTGCAGTGAGGACACCTTGTGGCGTCGATATGTATCTCCGTCTTGCAGAAGGGGCACACCTTTGTGGTGGGAGCTTCATCCTTGGGAGCTTCTTTTTTCTTGCCTATGCTGCGCAGCCCGTTGATCGCCTTGACTACTATGAACAGGCAGATCGCCGTGAGCAGGAAGGTAAGTAGCGCGTTGATGAAATTGCCGAAGTTGAAGCCAGGTCCGATCCCATTTAAATTGGCGAAGCCGCCGTTGGGGATAAGGAAACCGAGGATGGGAGTAAATACGTCCGCAACCAGCGACGATACGATCGCGGTGAAGGCGGAGCCTATGATCATGCCGACCGCGAGATCAAGGACATTGCCTCTTGAAATAAATTCTTTGAATTCCTTTAAAATTTTTTTCATTGATATTCCTCCTTGAGTTGGATTTCTATTTACAATATCCTTGCTTATTGCTCCGAAGCGCCGTCAGGCTTAGGAGCGATGTAAGCGTGGATCTTGATAATACGGTTTTTGTCGCATTCCTCGACGACCAGACGGAAATCTCCGAAATCCACTTCGTCGCCGTTTTGCGGAAGACGCTCAAGATGTTTTATTATTAGTCCGCCCACGGAATCGTAGTCGTCACATTCCTCGTCGGCTTCGGGGAGATTAAGGATGTCGCTTATATCGTCAAGCCGTACTGAGCCGGAAAGAAGATATTCGTTTTCGCCGAGCTGAACTATGTCGTCCTCCTCGTCGTCGTCGTATTCGTCGCGTATTTCGCCTACGATTTCCTCAAGCAGGTCCTCAAGCGTGATCATGCCGACGGTCGAGCCGTACTCGTCCACCACGATGGTGAAATTGTTGGAGGTTTTGCGAAGCTCCTCCATAAGCTCGGATATGTTTTTGAATTCATATGTGTAATAAGGTTTGCGCAGGATCTCCTTAACGCTGAAATCGTCATGGTTTTCACAGAGAAGCAGATCCTTTACATTGACTACTCCTGTAACGTTGTCCACCGACTCCTCATATACGGGAAGTCTTGTGTATTTGTACTCTCTGAAAACGGAAATGATCTCGTCATAGGTACTGTCCACCGATATGCAGGTCATGTCGATTCGGGGAATCATTACGTCTTTTGCCTGTGAATCGCCGAAATCAAAAACGTTGCTTATCATTTCATGCTCGTCGCTCTCTATGATGCCCTCCTCGCGGCTGACGTCCACAATGGTACGAAGCTCGTCCTCGGTGATGGACGCTTTGTGTTTGTTGGGGTCAAAGCCGAAAAGGAAAAGAAGTCCTTTTGAAATTTTGTTTATTATAAAAATAAACGGGGTGAGAACGGTCATAAGCGCCCATACTATACCGCAGTAAGCGGGAGCTATTTTGTCGGCGTAGGTGGTCGCTATCGTCTTTGGGGAGATCTCGCCGAAAATCAGGACGAGAAAGGTAAGGATTCCCGTCGCGATGCTGACGGATGCTTTTCCCCACAAGGCGAGCGCGATGGTCGTCGCCAAGGACGACGCCGAAATGTTCACGAGGTTGTTGCCGATTAGTATCGCGCTGAGCATCTTGGGCGAGTCAGACGCGATTTTTAACACCTTTTTGGCGCGTTTATTGCCGTCCTCGGCAAGCGAACGCATACGGATAAGGTTTACCGATACGAAAGCAGTTTCCGCCGACGAAAAAAAAGCCGACAGGATAAGAAGCACGATAAGCGCAATTATCTGCGCCACGACGCTTGGGTCCAAAAAAAATCATCTCCTTTAAACAGTTATAATATAGATAATAGCATTTAATCCGTCAGAATTCAATAATTTTCCTGTAACGGTGACGATCGGGCAAAAAATTAATTGTTAAACGCCGGAAAATGATATAGAATATAAGCAGTCACGTTAAGAAGGAGAGGGATAATATGCGGGAAACACTGAAGATGCTCAGACCTGTGAATTTTGTAATTCTTTTGGCGGCGGGAATAATAAACGCGATAGGCGTGACGCTCTTCCTTGCGCCGGTGCATTTGTACGACAGCGGGATTTCGGGAACCTCGATGCTTTTGTGGCAGGTCACGCCGGATTACCTTTCGCTTTCTTTTTTCCTTCTTGTGCTTAATGTGCCGCTTTTCATATTCGGACTTAAAAAACAGGGAAAGCTTTTTACAGTCTATTCGCTGTACGCGGTAGCGGTATATTCCGCCGCCTCATACATAATTACATATGTGCTTCCGGTAGACGTAAGCACGGCTTCTCCGATCGCCGGAACGGACCTTCTGCTCTGCGCGATATTCGGCGGACTGATCTCAGGAATAGGTAGCGGACTTACGATACGCTTTGGCGGCGCGATAGACGGAGTGGAGGTGCTGGCTGTTATTTTCGCCAAAAAACTCGGACTTACGGTCGGCAGCTTTGTCATGGCGTACAATGTTGTTCTGTATATAGTTACCGGAGCGCTGCTTAAAAGCTTTATTCTTCCGCTGTATTCGGTGCTTGCGTATGCCGCGGCGATAAAAACCGTCGATTTCATAGTCGAGGGCTTTGACAAGGCGAAATCAGCCATGATAATAACGAATAAGGCGGACGAGGTAAGCGGCGCGCTTTCCGAGGCCTTTGGACACGGCATAACGCATATTGACGCAAAGGGATATTACGGCGGCAAGGAGCAGACGATAATTTATTTTGTAGTGAACCGTTTTCAGATAACGCGTATGAAAAACGTTATCCATGCCATAGACTCAAACGCATTTATCACGATCTCCGAGGTATCAGAGGCGATGGGCAGCCGCAAGGACTTTAAGATTCGCAAAAATCCTGACTGAGAGGTGCAGATATGTATATAATAGCGGGACTCGGCAATCCCGAAACCAAATATAATAAAACAAGACATAACATTGGCTTCAGGTTGCTTGACGCGCTCGCAGAAAGGCACAGCATAGACGTATCCGAGCGTAAGCATAAAGGACTGCTGGGAAAGGGCATAATAGCCGGAGAGAAGGTTATCCTTATCAAGCCGCAGACCTACATGAATCTAAGCGGCGAATGCATAAGGGCTGCGGCGGATTATTATAAGGTCGCGCCTGAAAATATCATAGTTCTTTTTGACGATATAAGTCTTGACGTCGGTAAGCTGCGCGTGCGCAAAAAAGGGAGCGCCGGCGGACACAACGGTATCAAGAGTATAATCGCGCACCTCGGCACTGAAGGCTTTCCGAGGCTCAAATTCGGCGTTGGCGGCAAGCCGCCCCGCATGGACCTTGCCGACTATGTGCTGGGGCGCTTTTCGGCGGACGACGAGGCGATTGTGGAGGACGGGGTAAAAAAAGCGTGCGACGCGGTGGAGTGTATGCTGTCGGACGGCTTTGACGCCGCGATGAACAGATACAACGGCTAGAAAACGGACGGAATCAAACAGGAAATGAAGGAAAGCCGCGTGTGCGCGGCGGATTTTGGAGCTGTAAAATGAGCATATGGGACGCGCCGGCAAGGGAGCTGGCATATTATAACGACATAAGGGACTGCCTGAAAAAGTCCGGCAGGGTTCCGGTGGCTTTTGGCTGCGTAGACCAGCAAAAGCCCCATTTTATCTCCGCGGTGGGCAAGGACTTTAAGCTGCGCCTTGTCATCACGCACAGCGAGGTAAGGGCGAGGGAGCTTTATGAGGACTTCAGGGGTACGGACAGAAATACCCTGTATTATCCTGCGAAGGACTTTATTTTTTACAGCGCGGATATTCATGGCAACCAGCTTGTGAAGGAGCGGCTTGAGACGGTTGACAGGCTTATAAGGGGCGAAGAGCTTACGGTCGTTACGACGGTGGACGGCTGCATGGATAAGCTTATGCCGCCGGAGGCTTTCAGACGGCATACTCTTCATGTAGGACTTGGCGACGAGCTTGACGTGGACGCTTTCTGTCAGGAGCTTGTGGATATAGGCTATGAGCGCGCGGCGCTTGCGGCGATAGGAGGACAGTTTGCGGTCAGGGGAGGAATCATTGACGTTTACCCGTTGACGGCTGAAAATCCTTACAGGATCGAGCTTTGGGATTCAGAGGTCGATTCCATGAGAAGCTTTGACGCGGAAAGCCAGCGGTCGATAGAAAATGTGGAGAGGCTCGATGTTTTTCCCGCGACGGAGCTTATTATAAGCGATAATCTGGGCACCGGGCTCGACGCTGTCGGAGAGGAGACCAAACGCCACGCTAAGACGCTTACGGCGGCGGGCCGCATTGTCGAGGCGGAGCGGATAGGAAAAGTTTTTGAGGAGCTTAAGGATAAGCTTATAGGGCAGCAGGATATGAGCGGCTGCGACAGCTATATCGCTTTTTTTGCCGAAGAAACGGTATCGTTTATAGATTATTTTGACAGTGAAAATACACTGATAGTGCTCGACGAGCCTAACCGTCTTGAGGAAAAGATGCGCGTCGTGGAGACGGAGTTTTCCGAGAGTATGAGTCACCGTCTTGAAAAGGGATATATCCTTCCGGATCAGACGAAGGTGCTTTACACGAAAGGCGAGATATATTCAAAGATAGGCGCGCGCAGGGCTATGGCGGTGTCGGCGCTCGACTGCAAGATTCCGCTTCTTGACGTTGCGGGGCATTTTAATATCGACGCGAAGGGAATAGGCTCGTATAACAGCTCGTTTGAAACGCTGGTGTCGGATATTTCGTCGTGGAAAAAGCAGAAATACAGGATACTTCTCGTGTCGTCGTCAAGGGCGAGGGCACAGCGGCTTGCGGCGGATCTGAGGGATAACGGCGTGACGGCGATCTATTCCGAGAATCAGGAGAGGGAGCTTGTGCCGGGGGAGGTCATGACTACCTACGGGAAACTACGCAAGGGCTACGAATATCCCAAGATTCGCTTTGTCGCGGTCGCGGAGGACGATATTTTCGGTGTGACGCACAAGGAACGCCGGCGTAGACGGACTTATCAGGGAAAGGCGATAGCGAGCTTTGCGGAGCTTAACATAGGGGATTACGTCGTCCACGAGAATCACGGCTTGGGGATATACCGGGGAATCGAAAAGCTCGAAGTGGACAAAATCGAAAAGGATTATATAAAGATCGAGTACGCGGGCGGCGGCAATCTCTATATTCTCGCGACGCAGCTCGACCTGATACAGAAATACGCCGACTCGGACGCGAAAAAGCCAAAGCTGAATAAGCTCGGCTCCGCTGAATGGGTGAAAACAAAGAGCAGAGTGAGGACCGCGGTCAGGGAGGTCGCGGACGGACTTGTGCGCCTTTACGCGATAAGGCAGCAGAAGGAGGGCTATGTTTTCAGCGAGGATACGCCGTGGCAGAGGGAGTTTGAGGAGCTTTTCCCGTATGAGGAGACTGCCGACCAGCTCACCGCGATAGAGGACGTGAAGCGCGATATGCAGAGCCGCAAGATAATGGACCGGCTCGTATGCGGCGACGTGGGCTTCGGAAAGACGGAGATCGCTCTCCGCGCCGCGTTCAAGGCGGTTCAGGACGGCAAGCAGGTAGCGTATCTTGTGCCGACCACAATACTTGCCAAGCAGCATTTCACCACCTTCGACCAGAGAATGAAGGATTTCGGCGTCAATGTCCGTATGCTTTCAAGATTCTGCACGCCGAAGGAAATAAAGGATACCGCGTCGAACCTTAAAAGAGGGCTTGTGGACGTGGTCGTCGGAACTCACCGCATTTTGTCAAAGGACATCGCGTTCAAGGATCTCGGACTTCTCATAGTGGACGAGGAACAGCGTTTCGGCGTGGCGCATAAGGAAAAAATAAAACAGCTTAAAGAGAACGTGGACGTTATCACGCTGACGGCGACGCCGATTCCGCGCACGCTGCATATGAGCCTTGTCGGGATAAGGGATATGAGCGTGTTAGAGGAGCCGCCCGTGGACCGACTTCCGATCCAGACCTTTGTCACCGAATATGACGAGGAAATGGTAAGAGAGGCGATAGGCCGCGAGCTTGCGAGAGGCGGTCAGGTGTATTATGTTTTTAACAGGGTCCAGGGAATAGAGGAGATGGCGGCGTCAATAGGGAAGCTTGTTCCCGAAGCGAATATCGCTTTCGCTCACGGACAGATGAGCGAGCGTGCGCTTGAGCAGATAATGGTGGATTTTGTCAACGGCGAGATCGACGTGCTGGTGTCCACGACGATTATCGAGACGGGACTTGACATACCGAACGTAAACACGATAATCATACACGATTCCGACCGTTTCGGGCTTTCACAGCTCTATCAGCTGCGCGGGCGCGTGGGAAGGTCGGGAAGGACGGCGTACGCCTTTCTTTTTTACAGAAGGGATAAGCTTCTTAGAGAGGTGGCTGAAAAAAGGCTCGGCGCGATACGGGAATTTACCGAGCTTGGCTCCGGCTTTAAAATCGCCATGAAGGACTTGGAAATACGCGGAGCGGGCAACCTTCTCGGAGCGGAGCAGCACGGTCATATGGAGTCGGTGGGCTACGACCTTTACTGCAAAATGCTCAACGAGGCGGTGGCTAATCTCAAGGGGATCGCGACGCGCGAGGATTACGAAACGGTGGTCGATATCGACGTGGACGCGTTTGTTCCGGCTTCTTATATCCGCAACGAGAGCCAGAAGCTTGACGTATACAAAAGAATCGCCGCGATCACTACCAATGAAGAGCTGTCGGATATGACCGACGAGCTGACGGACCGCTACGGCGACATCCCCAAATCTGCGATGAACCTTATGCAGATAGCCTTTATCAAGGCGCGCGCGCATGAGGCGTACATCATGGAGATAAAGGGCGGTCACAAGGATATGAAAATAAAGATGTACCCGCAGGCAAAGATCGACGCTGCGGGAATACCGCCGCTTATAAGCAAAAAGGGCAGCCGTATGCGCTTCACAAACGGCGAGATTCCCTATTTCACATATTATTTTACCAAAGAGGACATAAAAAATACCGAGAGCTATATCGGATGCGTCAGCGTTATCGTGGACGAAATTCTGGCGCTTAAAAAGGAGAACTGATTTTATGAAGATTCTTGTTATTTTTACTGGCGGTACGATAGGAAGCTCCTCGTCGGGGGATTATATTTCGCCGGACGGCGGCAGACCGTACAAGCTGCTTGACTTGTATACGCAAAAATACGGTGCGGCGGCGGAATTTGACACGGCGTGTCCGTATACCGTTCTCAGCGAAAATATGGACTGCTCGTATTATCCGAGGCTCCTTGCCGCCGTAAACGAGGGACTTTCGGCGGGTTATGACGGAATCATAGTAACGCACGGCAGCGATACTCTCCAGTACACCGCCGCGATGCTTTCTTATACGCTAGGGCTTGACTGCGCGCCTGTGCTTTTGGTGAGCAGCAATTATGTGCTTGAGGATCCCAGGGCAAACGGTCTTACGAATATGGCGGCGGCTGTGGATTTTATCGCGGGGAAATACGGGCGCGGAGTGTTTGTGCCGTATGCGAATTCGGGCGAGCCTTGCAGGATACACCGAGGCAGCCGTCTTATGCCGCATCAGCCGTTTGACGATTGCGTATACAGCTTCGGGGATTCGCATTTCGGACACTTTAAGGACGGGAATTTTATCCGCAATAAGGATTATTCGGAAAAAAACAGTGGAATACGCTATGAAATCGGGGATAACTGCTCCGCGGAGTCGGGCGTACTGTGGATAAATCCTTATCCGGGTATGAAATATCCGCCGGTTCCCGCAGACTGCCGCGCCGTTTTGCTCGGAAGTTATCATTCTGGAACGCTCTGCACCGAATCGGAATCTTTGCGCGCCTTCTCGGAGGACGCAAAAAGCAAAGGCGTGCCGTTGTACCTTACCGGAGCGTCGGACGGACAGGACTATGAGAGCTGCCGTGAGTATGAAAAGCTAGGAATACGCGTGCTTCCCGCGGCTTCACCGATCGCCATGTATATAAGGCTCTGGCTTGAAAGCGTGTCAAAGAGCACGCTTGGCATGGAGGTGCCGGTCGGTGGAGACTATGCGGGGAGTGAAAAAGGATAAATTATGACATATTGCTGTGATAAGTAATTGACAATAGAATAGAAATTGTATATGATATTATTACAAATGAGATGTTGGAAAGAAATCAGGACGTCAGCCGGAGTCTGCGGAGAGTTTGGTAATTGCTGGGCAATTACCTGTTTAAGGTACGAAAGCGTCAATGGCGGAGAGCATACGATGGTGTTCGGCTATCTTGTTGCGGTCGATATTTTGACAGGGGAGATTAAATTCGTCGATAAAATGAAATAAATACTTATCGAAAAGAGATAAACAAATGAGGACATATAATTTAATATCCGTTGTCGAAGGCTCCTGCGCTTTGGAACAGTCGGGACTTGATACGGCTAAGAGGTTCCGCATTTTAAAAAGTCATGAAATTAAGACCTTAAAGGCATTTTGCGATATTATGAGGAGCAAGGGGTGCGGCTTCCTGCAGTTCGACGGCTATTTTGTCGGTTATTCGATAGAGCAGATAGGAAAAGAATTTGATTTACTGCGTTTTGGAGATGAAAATATCCTCAACATAGAATTGAAAAGTGAATTAAATGAAGATGTGAATGTTGAGGAAAAAGTTCACAGACAGATGAAAAAGAATTATTATTATCTGAAATTCTTGGGAAAGCCGGTAATAATTCTTACCTATGTGGAAAACAAGGGCTTTTATAAGTATGATATTGATAATGACTCAATTATCAGGATATACGCGGGTGAAGTCTTGAAAATTTTGACTTATCAGAACGTAGATTACGGCGCCGATCCTGATTCGCTCTTTGCCCCCTCGAATTATTTAGTATCGCCCTTTAATTCAACAGACAGATTTATCAATAATGAATATTTCTTAACTCCCGGACAGCAGAATGCAAAGAAGGAAATATTGAACGAAATGTCGGAGCATCCTTTTATGCTTTCCTGTATTTCAGCGAATGCCGGAACAGGAAAAACCTTGCTGCTGTACGATATTGCGAAAGAGCTTATGCAGATGGGCAAAAAGGTGCTGATAATCCATTGCGGCAAGCTAAACGAGGGGCATGAGAGATTAAATATTAAGTATAATTGGAATATAATATCGATCAGCAGCATTGTTAGGGTTAATGATTACGACTGCATTTTTGTTGACGAAGCCCAAAGAATAAGAGAAGGGCAGTTACGCGGAATTATTGGGAAAGCAATGGAAAGAAAAATACCTGCGGTATTTTCTTATGACGTTAAACAATATTTGCGGACAGGTGAAACTTGCGATGTCAGCGAGTATCTGACCAAAAATTATCCGGACGTATTTCTTTCTTCCAAAGTTCTTAAAAATAAGATAAGGACCAATAAGTCGATGGCTTCCTTTATAACGAATTTGATGAATATAGGAAAAAGCCATGACAGCTTGGATTATAGCTGCGTTACCGTTGAGTATATAAACGGTCATAACGAAATCAAGAATTATATAAATTTCCTGAGGAACAGCGGGTGGATGCCGATTACATATACCACCTCTAAATATAATAAAGACCCGTATGATAATTTGACGGACATTAGCGATAAGACTGCACACAGCGTTATAGGGCAGGAATTTTCCAAGGTCGTATTCGTTATGGACGGGAATTTCCGCTACTGTGAAGACGGAAGACTGCAAGTTCAGGAAAGCTATTACAGCGCGGACGGAATGCTGTACCAAATCGTCACGCGTGTTGTGAACGAACTGAAAATTATCGTGACAGGAAACCCTGAACTTTATTACAGGCTTCTTGAAATAAAATCGATGGGAGGATGAATTTCTTTCTCAACGCCCCTCCCACACCGTATAATCCCTCTCAAAAAGCTCCTCGCACATTTGCTTTTTCAGCAGCGGCGCGGGGACTTTTTCTATCAGCTTTCTGCGTATGAACGCCTTGCTCTGCCCGCGGTATTTCGGCAGACGGTTCATGTCAAGAATGCTGAAAAGCTCGTTTTTCCAGAGAAAGCTTAGCTGAAGCTCAGGGTTAAGCTTGGGATTCGGGGCGGCTTCGCGCAGTTCTTCTATTATGACGCGGCGGTTGTCCTCGTAAACGCAGAGCACGCCCCAGAAAGCCGGAATATGCTCCGCGATATGCTTTGCGTGGCGCAGACCGACCGCGGCGTAGCAGCGGTCGCAGAATTTGTTGTAATTGCGCACCTGCCCTTTGAGGCGTTCGTAGGTATCTACGCTGCTCTTTATCTCTATTCCTATCAGTTCGTCGGGTATGACCATCATAACGTCGGCTCTTGCCTTTGCCATGGGGACTTCCTCGAATATTCTTGATTTGCCGAAACGCTCCTCAAGATAATCAAACAGAGGTTCGCGTATATCCTTGTCGTAAAGCATTTTTTCACTCCGTGTATTTTATCTTTTGTGTGACAATTATACAATTATAACATGACGGACGCGCCGCCGTCCATGCCTGTTTTCCAGAATTATGCATAAAAATTGTACGGCTTATGTTTTTTGTGAATAAATATAAATTTTAAAGTAGACAAAATTGTTCTTTTGTTATAAAATATTATTCGTCAGTAGTGGGATTTCGAGCTCAATGAAAAAATGGCATTGAGTTCTTTTTTCTATATCGTTTATTGCTTTATCGCTATAAACTGATATAGCACCCCGTATAATAAAAAAGGAGGCTTTTTATGAAAAGAGCAAAAAGAGTGGTTTCTTTGCTTCTTGTAGCGGCAATGGCGGCAGTCATGGCAGCCGGCTGCGGTAAGGACAAGGATACCGGAAGAAAAGAGGGAAATTATACCTATAATACCTACATAGGTACCTCCTCGGTGAGGACGCTTAACCCTCATGAGTGGGAGCTTAACGATGAGCAGGCTATTCAGAGATACACTCAGATGGGCTTCTACGATATAATATACTCAAAGGATAAGGATTATGAGTATATTTGCGAGGCGGCTTCGGCAGCGCCTGTTGACGTTACGTCGGAGTACGCGGGCAACGAGAAGTTCGGAGTGCCTGCGGACGCTGAGAAGGGATACGCTTTCAAGATCGACCTGCGCAAGGAGCTTACTTGGGATGACGGTACCCCTATCAACGCGGATTCCTACATTTATTCATGGAAGCAGATGCTTGATCCCAATATGGCGAATTACAGAGCTACAAGCTATACCGAGGGTACTTACGCGATCACCAACGCTTATGAGTATTACGCTAACGGAAAGCCCCAGTATGTGGCTATATATGACGCGGATTCCGAGGAGTACGCTGATTTTGAAGGCGATATGTATACCAGCGTGACTGAGGATACGGTGTTTTTTGGCTCTAGTCTTGAGGCTGCAGCCGGAGAATACGGCGCTGAAGCGTTTATGCTTGACGGAGTTGACACTCTTGCCGAACTCAAGAAGCTTCAGGGCGACGAGAAGTGGGTCAAGGTCGAGGGCGACGTTGAAAAGGCTCTTAAGGCTTTGGTAGACGCTGTAAACGCTAACTTCGGAATGGATTTATATGACGAGGAGATTCTTGAGTTCTGCACATATCAGGAGATTCCTCCCGTTAAGACCTGGGAAGAGGTCGGACTTATTAAGAACGACGATTACAGTATAACGATGATTCTTGATAAGCCCTGTATGTCCGAGTATATGCTTTACTACGGACTTACAAGCACATGGCTTGTTAAAGAGGACCTTTATGAGGCGAACAAGAAGGACGCTGGCGGACTTACAAAGACGACCTACGGTACTTCAGTTGACACCTACGCTTCCTGCGGTCCTTACAAGCTTGTAGGCTGGCAGAGCGATAAGGAGATAGTTCTTGAAAAGAATGAGAAATGGTTCGGATATTCTGACGAGATATACAACAATCAGTATCAAACGACCAAAATAGTATATAATCTTATTGACGAGCACGCGACCGTCGTACAGCTTTTCCTTCAGGGTAAGTTAGACGATCTTGCGCTTAACGCTGACGACCTTAATACTTACGCTACAAGCGATTACGCGCTTTACACTCCTACGTCATATACATGGAAGGTGTCCTTTAACAGTGATTACGACGCTCTTAAGGCAAGGGAGACCGCCGGAGTGAACAAGACTATGCTCACTTACAAGGATTTCAGAAAAGCGTTTTCGCTTTCCGTTGACCGTTCGGAGTTCTGCCAGACGGCGTATCCCGCCTGCGGACCCGCATACGGATTGTTTAACGATCTTTATGTGTACGACGTAAACGATTTCAGCATTTACCGCAATACCGACTACGCGAAGGACATTCTTACCGAGGTTTACGCGGCAGAGAGCTACGACAAGCTTTCCGGTTACAATGTCGAGGAGGCTAAGAAGCTTTATAAAGCCGCTTATGATGCTGCTTTAGAAGCCGGCGACATTAAGGAGGGCGACAAGGTAGTTATCGAGTTCAACTGCCAGAAGGCTTCCGATACGATGCAGAAGGCGGTAAACTTCTTCCAGGATGCCATAAACGAGGCTACAAAGGAAACTCCCTTTGACGGTAAGATTTCGGTAGAGCTTAAAGAGGTTGACGATTATTACGCTTCAATGGCAGCCGGAACTGCTGATATGATCTTCAGCGCGTGGGGCGGAAGCGACATGGATCCCTATTCGCTGACACAGTGCTATTGCGATCCTACGCTCTTCAGCGACGCTGAGTTCGGATTCAACTCCGACAAAAAGGTTACCGCAAAGATAGGCGATAAGGAGTATACCTATTCCTTCTATGACTGGTACATAGAGCTTTGCGAAGGACAGTGGGCGCTTGCCGATACCGAAACAAGGCTTGAGGTGCTTGCGGCTATCGAAGGAGCCGTTCTGGATGAGTACTGCGCGGTTCCTATCTGGAATGACCGTTCTGCATCGCTTATTTCTCAGAAGGTAGAGTATATTACCTATGATTTTAAGTCATCATATTCTGACGCTTATGGCGGACTCAGATTCATGACTTATAACTACACAGACGAAGAGTGGGAGAAGTACTGCGCTGACCAGAACAACCAGCTTAAGTATTAATTCCGGTTTATAAAAGATATTACAGGCGAGGTGCGGGTTTGTCCGCGCCTTGCCGTATCTTGTGTAAAGGGCATGTGCCGCGTCAGCTCTTATGAGTCTTGAATACAGTCGGCAGGTCTTGACGAGGGCGTTCGGGACTGATATGAGTTGATGCTTTATCGAAGGAAAAAACTGACTATTACAGAAGGGAGATCATATGAGAAAATATATTCTTAAAAGAATAGGACTCATGCTTGTTACGGGTTTTGCCATAATGACAGTCCTGTTCATACTTATAAGACTGCTTCCTAACCATATCCATGCGGGAATCGGCGGTTATGAGAAGCAGCTGGAGCAGATGAGAGAGGCTTGGGGCTACAATAAGCCGATTATCGTACAGTACGGTATTTTCCTTAAAAACGTGTTTACAAAATGGGACTGGGGTTTCTGTACGGAGGTCGGAACGGCTTTCCAACCTGTTACGGAATATATTTCCTCCAAATTCCCCGCGACGCTTTACGTCAATGTTGTGTCGATCGTTATCAGCATACCTTTAGGCGTTGTTTTCGGAATACTTGCCGCAAATTTCAAGAACAAATGGCAGGATCATGTGCTTAACGTGTTTATAATGTTTTTCATATCGGTTCCGGCGTTCGTATACGCGTTCCTTTTGCAGTACCTTGTCGGCTTTAAGCTTAACCTTCTGCCGCTTGTTATGAAATCGGGTACGGATTATTTTACATGGCCGATGTTCAAGTCGGCGATAATGCCTATACTGGCGCTGTCCTTCGGTGTTATAGCGGGCGACATGAGATTTGTCCGCGCGGAGCTTACCGAGTCAATGACCAGCGAGTATATGCTTTTGGCGCGCACCAAAGGACTTACGAAAAGACAGGCTCTTTTCAGACACGCTCTGCGAAATTCGATGGTCCCGCTGCTGCCGTCCTTCCTTGCCGATGTGATCTATGTTATTTCGGGTTCGATCATAATCGAGCAGATCTTCTCCGTACCGGGAATCGGCAGGGTATTCGTGCTTTCAATAACTTCAAGAGATTACAGCGTGTTCATGCTTATATCCATGTTCTATGTAGCCATTGACTTGATCGCGGGACTTATTTTTGACC
>ERZ777011.933-NODE-933-length-38165-cov-6.383075_pt1 | contig 38165 bp, 34 predicted proteins | sample MGYA00374964_ERZ777011 | MGnify/ENA primary metagenome ERZ777011 (study PRJEB29310, sample SAMD00008975) | mouse gut metagenome | study: EMG produced TPA metagenomics assembly of the Metagenome analysis of fecal microbiota from mouse which was promoted...
AGACCGGAAAGAAACTCAAAAGAAACTGAAATAAACTTTTTGAAGAAAATTTAAACAGGCTCTAAATCTTGAAAAATTTTGAAGCCGTTACCCTGGCCCATTTTTTATTTACAAAGATATTCTTACATTTGCGTGTAATTGACAAGTGAAGTGAAGCCATACACCATGCGTTCCTTCATTTCTCATTTATCATTTATCAATTAATATAATGCCATGGCAAAAACGAAAGAACAATTACTAAACATTCTGGACCAGTTCCAGCTCACAGAGAAAGTTGTTTCCGCCGAACCATTCGGAAACGGACACATTAATGATACGCTGAAAGTAACAAACGAAAAAGGCGAAATCAAATACGTATTACAACGTATTAACCACCTGATTTTCACAAATGTGGATATGTTGCAGAATAATATTCAGGTCGTTACTTCGCATATCCGTAAGAAATTGGAAGAAAAAGGCGAAAGCGACATCGACCGCAAAGTGTTGACTTTCCTCCCCACAAAAGACAACAAGTTGTATCATTTCGACGGAGATAGTTATTGGCGCGTCTGCCTGTTCATCCCGAACAGTAAAAGCTATGAAGAAGTGACCCCCGAACTGTCTTACGAAGCAGGCAAGGCTTTCGGTGACTTCCAGTCCATGCTGGCCGACATTCCGGAAGGTACGCTGGGCGAAACCATTCCGAACTTCCATAACATGGAATTTCGTCTGGAACAATTCCACGATGCAGTAAAAACCAATGCTGCCGGCCGTCTGGACGAAGTGAAAGAGCTGATCGAGGAAATCGAAAAACGCGCCGAATCCATGTGTATCCAGGAACGACTCTATCGAGAAGGCAACCTGAAAAAACGCACGAACCATTGCGACACAAAAGTTAACAACATGATGTTCGATGCCGAAACCGACAAAGTTTTATGCGTGATCGACCTCGATACGGTCATGCCCGGCTTTGTCCTGTCAGACATCGGCGACTTTATCCGCACAGGAGCAAACACCGGAGCCGAAGATGACGAAAACCTGGACAATATCCATGTTAACATGGACATCTTCAAAGCTTATACACGCGGCTACATGGAGAAAGCCAAGTCTTTCTTGACCCCGACGGAAATCAAACTGCTCCCATACGGCGGTCGCTTGCTGACCTACATGCAGACAGTCCGTTTCCTGACCGACTACATCAATGGTGACACATATTACAAGATACACAGTCCGAAACATAACCTGATCCGCACAAAGGCTCAGTTCAAACTGCTCCAAAGCCTTGAAGCACACGCAGACGAAATGGATGCGTTCATGAACGAATGGCTATAAGGAAAATTCTATAAATTAATTGGCGATTGGCAATCAGGCGGTAAGATAATTACGGTTCGGTTGCCAATTGTTCTTTACCGGCATATCTTATACTTGTGACTGACAGACAATGACAAAGTAACATCATGACAAACATATTAAATAAAATAAACTCTTTGTTTCCAATCTCCGATGATACCGTTCAAGTATTAAAAGAAAATGTGACCCACTGCTGCTTTCCTAAAAAGTTTCAGTTGATAAAAGCAGATACTTATTGCAAATCCGCTTTTTTCATAGAGAAGGGGATAACACGTTCCTTTTGGCTGGTAGACGGAGAAGAGGTTACGACATCGTTTGCCGGCGAAGGGAGTATTGTATTTAGTATGGATGAACTTTATTATGGAAAAATAAGCGAAGAGTTCGTTGAAACGTTAGAAGCGGTGGAAGCCTACAGGATACCACTGGACACTTTGACACATCTTTTCAAAACAAACATCGAACTTTGCAACTGGGGAAGAATCATCCATCAGAACGAATACAGACGTCTGCACCGCAGCCACAAAGACCGTTTGACTTTACCGGCAAAAGAACGATACGAAGCATTCAAGGAACAATTTCCGGACGCATATCGGCGAGTAAACTTAGGATATGTCGCCTCCTACTTGGGGATCAGGCTTTCCACTCTCAGCCGGCTCCGAGCCAGCGGATAGTCGAATTTGACATAGAACAAATTTTTCAGTCTCAAAAACGAATATCTTTGCCGTCATATTACAAACATCTAATTCAATATCAATGCCAAACACAACAATCTCTTCAGCCGCATTCGCGGATACCAAACCCCATTACGAACTCCTTGACGGGTTGAGAGGGGTGGCAGCCTTGTTGGTTGTTTTTTATCACATTTTCGAAGGCCTTTCATTTGCAGCCGGAGGTTCCCCTATCACAACAATCAATCACGGCTACCTGGCTGTAGATTTTTTCTTCATCCTATCAGGTTTCGTGATCGGCTATGCTTATGACGACCGCCTGGGAAAGACAATGACTACCGGTGACTTTTTCAAACGCCGCTTGATCCGCCTTCATCCAATGATAATCATGGGAGCAATACTGGGAGCGACTGCCTTCTTCATGCAAGGTTCCGTACAGTGGGATGGCAAACATGTGGCAATATCGGCAGTGATGCTATCCATACTCTGTGCCATATTTTTTATTCCCGCCCTGCCCGGAGCGAAATATGAAGTACGCGGCAATGGAGAAATGTTCCCGCTAAACGGTCCGAGCTGGTCACTCTTTTTCGAATACATAGGCAACATCCTTTACGCTGTTTTCATTAACCGCATTTCCACCAAAGCCCTGACCGTACTCGTTACTCTTTTAGGGATAGGGCTTGCCGGATTCACACTTTTCAATGTTTCGGGATACGACATGATCGGTGTGGGCTGGACACTTGACGGCGTGAATTTCCTCGGAGGTTCTTTGCGTATGCTCTTCCCCTTTTCATTAGGAATGCTATTATCCCGCAATTTCAAACCATTCCGGATAAAGGGGGCTTTCTGGATTTGTTCGATCGTTCTGCTGATTCTCTTCTGTGTGCCCTATATACAGGTGGACACAGCTCCCATCAGCCTCAACGGGCTATTCGAAGCCGTCTGTATCATCCTCATTTTCCCTGTCCTTGTTTGGATGGGTGCATCAGGTCAAACGACAGACAAACGTTCGACACAAATCTGCAAATTCTTAGGTGACATATCTTACCCGCTCTACGCCGTCCACTACCCGATCATGTATTTGTTCTATGCTTGGCTGATCGACAACGAACTTTATACTTTCGCTGAAATCCGGCCTATGGCAATTGCGGTCTATGGCGGCAGCATCATCTTGGCTTACCTCTGCCTGAAACTTTATGACGAACCGATAAGAAAGTGGTTAGGCAAAAGAATCCTAAAAAGAAAGTAATCCTCACAAAAGCGAATCCGTGATTTTATACAACCCAAGTTTTACGGAAGTAGAAACCGGCTCATGTAAAATCACGGATTCGCGCTTACCTTCTGAAGAGAGGCTATTTCCGGATTAACGTATATTCATATCTGGTTTCCGAACAATCCTGCAGGATAAGAGTATCTCCTTTGACAGACACAGGATAAGCCGGATGGGTCGCATAAAAGACATCCATCAAATAAACCTTGTGCCCGGTCTCTATCTCCGTCTTGCGCCAGTTCAAGGCGCCCGGTTCGGCTTTGCCGTCCTCCGTCCAGACGTATTGATCGTCCGCAAACGTGATAAACGTATTTTCATACTCGCATAACTCTCGGGCATTCCCGCCACTTACCAGTTCCCATTCACCATTGACCAACGCCTTGATCTCTGATAACTCTCTATTGAGCAATGTTGTATTCACACACTCCGTCTTTTTCTGATTACTTTGAGCCATACCGAACGGGAGAACAGCTACAAGTAACAAGGGCAATAGTTTTTTCATTTTTCTCTCTTATTTACAATGTTCTTTTATCAGTTTTTCAGCAAGAGGGTCACCCAACTCTTTCGCTTTGTTGAATGCTTCGCAAGCTTCCGCTTTCTTTTCCAAACGGACGTAACATACCCCCCGCAAACGATAGCATGCTCCGAAATCGGGAGCGATCGCAATCGCTTTCTCTATGCTTTTCAGAGCATCCGGATACTTCTGCATGCGAACGTAGATGGAGGCCTCTTCCGCATAGTAGTCGGGCGTATCGGAACTACCCAGTATGGCAGTCTGGATATCCTTCAAAGCCCCTTCCAGGTCACCGGCACGGAACTTGGCTTGTTCGCGTAAGAAAAAGAAATTCGGAAGTACCTGACCGCCAAGCAACCTATAATAAAGATCATAATCGGCAACAGCCTCCGTATATTGTGCAAGACGCAGGCGCCAATCGATCCGTTCGAGCACATAAGCGGCCGCCTCAACATTCATATTCGTGCCACATTTCTCAATCGCCTTATCCAGCAGGTCGATCACATCGCCGATATTGAAACCTGTCACCTGTTCCTTCGCCTTTGCAGCCAAATAATAGGAAGAGGAAGAGGCAATATCACTATTGTTTACGATCATATATTCATCGAACGCTTGTTGAAACTCTCCTTTATTGAATAAGATATCCGCCCTTAACTGATGGCAGGCAGGCTGATCATCCTCTCCGATCGCCTTGTCCAGTGCCTCCATGGCTGTTTCGATTGTCCAAGCGGGATCGGCCAGCGTGCTGTCGACCGAAACGACACCGTAGATCAGCTTGGCCTGGTTATACCAGAAGTCGCCTTTCTTGTCACTGTACCTGGAAGCGTTTTTTATGTCCTCCAACGCCTTTTGCAGATATACGGCCTGTTCAGATGGAGAACTTGCCAGTTCCACACGGTTGTAAGCATAAAGATCGGAACGAGTCAGATAACCGTCGGGAGCATCCGGAAAAGATGCAATAAAGTCATTGACCGTTTCCAAGCGTGTTTTTACGTCCTGCGTACCACTGATCAGGTAGAGTGCCAACGTAGCCTGGTCCAGTTCCTTCGGCCATCCTTTCTGTATATCAATACTGCGATATACAGAACTTAAGTAGTCGGTAGAACTTATCGACAAGCTACCGACATATCCGGCAGAAAGCCCGTAACAAATATCTTTCCTTCCACCGGCATCCGCCTGTGCCAACCCGAACACCTCCCCTTCGGGAGTCAGCAATGGAGCATTGAGTTCACTCTCATCCAACGCGATTGCCATCTTATAATACTTATACGGTTCTTTCAATTTACTTACTTCGACGACCTCGCCGGACTTGAAGGTAGCCTTCTTACCGGTAGAGTACGGCAACAAATAAGCATTCGTTCCGTTTGCCACCGGACTGGCAGCGACCGGCAGGAAAGCGACCTTCTTCGGCACCACGACCTGAAACTTTATGGCATCATACAGATCGTCAGCACCCTGAATATTCTTCACAGGAAAAGTCTTTCCTTCGGAATCTGTGACCGTTGCCTCCCTTGCTCCCTTAAAGAGATCGTATGCGGAGACAGCCACTCCCGTTTCGGAAATAAAAAATCCCGTACCGGTCGCAAGTTTATTTCCATCCTTTCCATAAGTCGTGACTGTAAAAACCGCCCTCTTGGCTTTGTCCATCCATTTAGGGGCATTTTTCTGAGCTGCTGCCGAGAGGCACAAGCAACTGATCAAAATCAAATGTAATATTCGTCTCATTTCTTTTTCATGTTATCAGATACAGACGCAAATGTAAGTAATTATCTCATAATATACGCATGATAGTGCCAAGAAAGCTAACAACATAAAAGTTGTGATAGAAAAAAACGTTCTGCAAATCAGAGCCTGTTTAAATTTTGTTCCGCATTCTTTTGAGAATTCTTTTTGAAGAAAATTTAAACAGGCTCCCAATCATAGTCAATAAAACTTTCGTTTAACATCTTTGTGGTTCTTTAGGTAAAAGGGCGTAATCAAAAACCGATATGAGTTGTTTTATATTCAAAGCCGAAAGTAAAAAACATGAATAATGATTTTTAGTTCAGGTTACTGGTCCGGAGTCGAAAAGGATTTTTTGCATTCATCTATCCCGAAACCTACGCTAAATTCCCCCAATTTCCCTTATCGCCCTGATGCAAAAGGTCTGTTTCACTCCGGACAGTATCTATATCCAACCGGAATGCCTACCTTTCCTCACCTCCCGGCACATGGACAATAAAAGTAGTAGCACCGATCGTCACAATAGCACCTTCGCCGATCCGTACCTGTTCTTTCTTTCCGACAAGGGTACTGCACAAGAATGTTCCGGTAAGACTCGGAAAATCACGCAACATGTACACAAGCTTTCCTTCCCTGTCTTCTTTTACATTTATCACACAATGTTTACGCCCCATGCTGGGATCACTTGTAATGATAGGTACATCGACCCCGGTGGTATCTTTATTACGGCGGCCAATCACATTATCACCCATTACGAGGGGAAGTTCCTGTTTGAACCCGAAAGAATTTTCAATAACCGTAATATAGCCGCAGGAAAAATCCGGCTCCTTTACCTCTTTCTCTTGTCCGGATTCGGTACGGACCACCTTCCGCCCCAACTTGATCTTGAACTGGGAACCACATTGGGGGCATACGAACGCCAATACTTTACCCTCCGGATATTTTGTTTCGTCAAATGCCAACTGATTGTCACACTTGGGACAGAAAACTCTCTTCATATCTTTTTCTTGGATCTTAACATATAATTGTGTACAAATTTACATAAAAACCAAACTCGAAAGACTCAAAAAAACAATAAAATGATGGACATAGTCTGTGATCTTGATCTTATTAAGGAAAGAAAAAAGGATATCCGCCAAACGAATATCCTTTCTTCTTATTCTATGTAAACCTATACTTATGCTTCTGCTACAACTTCTTTTACAGAAACGAAAGAACGGTTTTCTTTACCTCTACGGAAAGTTACCACACCGTCAACCAAAGCATACAACGTATGGTCTTTGCCGATACCAACGTTTTCACCCGGATGATGAACCGTACCTCTCTGACGAACGATGATATTGCCAGCTTTAGCAACTTCTCCACCGAAAAGCTTAACACCTAATCTCTTACTTTGTGATTCACGGCCGTTCTTAGAACTACCCACACCTTTTTTATGTGCCATTTCTTCTTTTCTCCTTTAAACGTTAAGCAACAATTTCTTTTACACTCACTTCTGTGAACTGCTGACGATGACCGTTCAATTTACGATAACCTTTTCTTCTCTTCTTGTGGAAGACCAGCACCTTATCACCCTTTACCAGCGGAGACAGTACTTCACATACTACCTTTGCGCCTTCTACGGTAGGAACACCTACTTTTACTTCACCATTGTTGTCAACCAACAATACTTTTTCAAATTCCACAACAGCACCGCTTTCTGCGTTCTGAATGTGATGAACGAACAACTTCTTTCCTTCTTCAGCTTTGAACTGCTGTCCGTTAATTTCTACGATTACGTACATCTGTCTTTTTATATTTAAACAGGTTATGTCCCGGAGGTGGATACACTTCTAAGCATCACTTGTTTACCTCCTGCAGAATTCAGAGTGCAAAATTACGGTTTCTCGACATATCATCCAAATATTTCCAAAAGAAAATTTATCAATTTACAATTTCTGATTTAACGCAGGACGACCGCACCAAAATCGCATCTAAAAACTGCCCAAATTGGGTAAAGACGAAAAGAATATGCCTATCTTTTTTAAAAGCGATCGGCATCCGTTCTAAAAGGAATGCCGATCGCTTCTTTATTGTTACCTCTTCCGTGAGGTGTTAATCCAATACTATAATTCTATTGTTTTTTCTTCGACTAAGAGTCTATTTAAATAAAGTATAAGTACCCGCGCCGTATTCCTTGGCGACCGTCTCACCGGGAAGCGTAACATCGGCCGTCGCCCCTTCCGGAATGGTAAAGGTCCACCGCCACGTATCTCCCTCATACTTCCATGAACTTTTGATAAGTCCTGCCGCCGACTGATATTCAGCCGTAAGGTGACCTAAACGGCGATCGGGCACAGGGCGCATGATGATATGGCGGAAACCCGGCTGCGAAGGATCGGCTGCGATACCTGCCACCGTCTCCCACAACCATTCGCATACACAACCATACGCGTAGTGATTGAATGAGTTCATACCGCGGGGTCCCATGCCTTCCTCTATCATGTAACTGTTCCAGCGTTCCCAGATGGTGGTGGCGCCATTGTCAACAGAATAGAGCCACGACGGGTTTTTACGTTGGAAGAGAAGTTCGTAAGCGATGTCGGACATGCCGTTTTCGGTAAGCGTGGCCATGAGGATGGAAGTGCCCAGGAAACCGGTCTGCAAGCAATTGTCGTGCTCCTTAAAGTTCTGACGCAGGCGGGCGATCATGCGCTCTTTGGCTTCGCCTTCCGGAATATTGTTCTTCAAGGCAAACAAAGCAGGCGTCTGCATGGTGTTCAAAATGGCCGTTTTGAACTCACCTTCGGAAGTAAAGAACGTCCGGCGTATGTATTCCCGTGCCTCATCGACCATTGAAGCATAGTGCGAAGCGTCACGTCCGGTAGCTTTTGCCATATCGTACATCATACCGGCATCTATCAGCCAATAGCTGGCACACAGGTAATTCCAGTAATCCACCGCCTCAGGAAGAGGACCTTCCGGACCGAAAGCACGCCCACTACAGCTCTCCAGCGGTTCATAGCTCAGCCAATCCGCCCATTGATAATTTCCGTTCTCATCTTTAAGGGCATTGTGGTCGTATTTCGTTTCCGCCACGTGGTTCATGAAACGTTCCATCGACTCCCATGACTCCTCGATGACCTGTTTGTCGCCAAATTGTTTCCAGATAACCCACGGCACGATGATCCCGGCATCCGCCCAACCCAAGCGCATCATATCATGGTCTCCAGCTCCATACTGCGCAAAAGGAGCCACACCGGGATAGCCTCCCATAGGAGACTGGGTGTCGCGCAAGTCCTGCAACCACTTGTGGAAGAAGCGGCTCGTGTTGGCGAAGAACGTACCTGTCTCGGTAAACACCTGCGTGTCGGCCGTCCATCCCAGACGCTCGTTGCGCTGCGGACAGTCGGTAGGAACGGACAAGTAGTTGGACAATTGCCCCCAATACGTATTTGAGATCAGTTTATTCACCAGCTCATTTCCCGTAGAGATGCGCCCTATCTCCATTTCGCGGGCAATGGATGTAACGGGAACACTGCGTATCTGTTCGATGGTTACCGGTTCCGTAACGGTAATCGAGAGGAAACGATAACCAAAGAAGGTATTCCGCGGACGATAAGAGACCGGTTTCCCGCCTGCCGCGAAGATATAGTCGAGCATCATGCCCGTGTCCGGTATACGCAGATTAAGGCGATGCACGCTCCCCTCCGGACCGTCCATGCCTCTGCTCTTTGCCCCATTCCCGTCGTTGAGCAACTCCGACGTCACGCAACGGAGCATCGTACCCTCCTTTGCCCGGAACAGGAATTCCGGTACTGCAGCAGCATTTTGCCCGAAGTCCACCACCAGGTTCTCGCCCGGATTCACCTGCATGGGCTCACCCGCTGCAAACTCTTTCTTCACGACCACCTTGCCATAAGCCTCTTCATTCTGCCCTGTCACCTCTTGCCAAACGTAAGCTTTCACCGGTGCAAGCGCAATGTCAGGACGCATGTAAACCTCCGCTCCGTTGTTGGGACGGATCTGTCCTTGAAATTCACGGTTCACTTCCGGTCTGGAGAGCCGTTCCGGCGTGAGAAATCCTTGTGCTTCGCGGGCATCGTAGACTTCTCCGTCAAAGATGGCGGCGTGTTTTACCGGTCCGGCCATACCGGCTTGCCATGTGTCGGGATTGGTTCCCAAAAGACGCGCCGTACCATCCGCATAGGTCACACGCAATACGCCACGGAACGCGCACTTATTTCCATACATGCCTTGATTTCCAGCGGGCGTGACAATCTTGTCTGCCCACCAACCGGGTGTCACCTGTGCAGCTAACTGGTTCACCGCACCAGAACGTGTGTCGAAGACATCGGTGATATCATAGGTAAACGAGCGTTTGGTCTTAAGCGGATGGGTAAACCCCGGTTTGAGCACCTCATTACCGATAAGTGTCCCATTCACATACAAATCGTAGACTCCCAGTCCTGCCGTCATCCACTCTACGCGTTTCACTTTGTTTTCGTTGGTCAGCGTGGAGACAAACCAGCCGGAACCGTCCGCCGCACGCGTACCATCGTTTACGACCCCCGTCACAACAGGAGCATCGGCTACCGAAATCCACTCTGATTTTTTCCACGCTTCGTCATCGAGCGCATCAATCAGTTTCCCTGTGTTTTTCTTGTCAGCAGTGTTGCAAGCCATCAGCATGGCAAGTGCTGCACCATAAAGCATTTGTTTGTAGGTCATCATATTTGTTGTAATTATAAAATCGATTGACGGAACCAAAATCCGAAAAACATGATTCCGCTTGTAAAGGAAACTATTTCTTCTCTGAATACATTTTCAAAAATGATTTTACAACTTATAATTTTGACAAAAAGCCCAACCGACGCCTCACGCTTGATTTTTATCCGACCCGCATAAAAATCGAGGGTTTTTATGTAAATTTGCCCATCATTAATGAACACAAAAAAGAAACAGCATGAATTATTACGAACTTACATTCACATACACCTCTCCCATAGAGAGCAGCATTATCAACGACGTGCTGGCCGCCGAGCTGGGAGAAATCGGTTTCGAAAGTTTTGCCGAAAACGAAAACGGGTTGCAAGGATATATTTCCGACCTATTATATAATGTAAAAGGATTGCAGGACAAACTTGCCGGATTTCCGCTGCAAAACGTGGAAATCCATTTTACCGAAACACTGGTAGAAAGCAAGGACTGGAACGAAGAATGGGAAAAGAACTATTTCAAGCCGATCCGCATCGGAAAAGATTGCATCATCCGTGCTTCCTTCCACAAGCACGAACCGGGTTATACCTACAACATCATCATCGATCCGAAGATGGCATTCGGGACCGGAAACCATGAGACGACTTTCCTGATGATCAGCGAAATGCTCAAGTTGGACCTCACTGGCAAAGAGCTGCTCGACATGGGGTGCGGGACAGCCGTACTGGCCATCCTCGCCCGTATGAAAGGAGCCGGGCGCGTGGCGGGCATCGACATAGACGAATGGGCCTACAACAATGCGCTCGAAAACATCCGCCTCAACAATACAAACGATATCCAGATCACCCTTGGGGGAGCCGAACAGATTCCGGCATTCGGAACGTTCGACATCGTATTCGCCAACATCAACCGGAATATCCTGCTGAATGACATCCGCCATTACAGCGAGTGCATGAAACCGGAGGCCTTCCTTTACATGAGCGGGTTCTATGTGCAAGACATTCCGGCCATCGAACAAGAATGCAAACGTAACGGATTGGCATTGTTGTCGTACACAGAGAAGAATAACTGGGCTGCGGTGAAAGTTCAAAAACAATTGCATTAATTAACCTTAAAAGTCGGTAGCGAAATAAACCATCATCCGATAAAAGTCGTTATCTTAGTAACAACATCATAAAAAAAGGAAGAATTATGAAAAACGTAGATTCTAAATTATTACTGGGATTAGTAGTAGGGGCCGCCGTAGGCGCCGCTGTAGGTTATTTGGCAGCAACAGACAAGAGAGAACAGTTATTGGAAGAGTTGAACGGCGTAGTCGGCAAAGTAAAAGAGGGCTTCAACTCCGCTCTTGCCAAATACAAAGACGGAAAGGCCGAACTGGCAAAGACGGCAGAAGAAATCGTAACAGACTAAACGCGTATGGAGAAAGACTCAAGTGAAATATTCCATAAGTTGAAAAGAGACCTTTTGACCTATGTGGAATTGAAACTCGAACTCCTGAAATTAGACGCATACGAGAGGACAGGAAAGGTCATAGCCGTCCTCTCGTACGGTGTCATCCTGCTCTTCTTGGCGTTCTTCGCCATTCTGTTCATCTTTCTTGCTTTAGGGTTCTACATGGGAGAACTGTTCGGCTCGGTCGGTTCCGGGTTCGGTGTCGTAGCCGTACTGTACCTGCTGTTGATAGGTGCGGTCGTCATAGGCAAAGAAAGGGTTTGCAAGAGAGTCCTGAATATTGTGATCTCCGCATTGACAACAAATGATGATAAAATAAACGCGACAGACAATGAACAATCAGCAAAAGACGCCACTGGAGAAACTGATTTCTGATCGTCACCGCCTCCAACGGGAATGCGCGACGCAGGAACAGGAATTGAACGCCGATTTCTCCTACATACAGGAGAATGCCGGGACGCTGTTGCTTTCCGGTGTCTCCTCACTCTTATTTCCGGACACAAAAAACAAAGAGACGGAAGAGAACCGATCCGCACAGGCCTCGGAAACACCGTTCCTTTCATTGGGGTTTGCCGATTATCTCTCTGTAGCACAAGGATTGATGCCCGTCGCCTGGAATGTCGTACGCCCGATGCTGACCGCCTGGGGCATCCAAAAAGCCCAAAGGTGGATCATAAAGAAACTTTTCGGGAAAAAGAAATAAGAGCCTGTTTAAATTTTGTTCAAAAAGAACTCTCAAAAGAATGTTGAACAAAATTTAAACAAGCTCTTAGCCTTAACAATTAATTTATGTTAGAGGGCATATTTTTCTTGTTCTAATTCCCGTACAATAAAAAAAATGACTAAATTTGCAGTCGTTAAAAACAAGGTGCGACGAATCTATTTTTTCCTTGCAACCGTTTAGTCAAATTTGGAGATAAGTAATATTTTTAATAAACCCATAAAAAGTTTTATTACAATGATTAAAGTAGGTATTAACGGTTTCGGCCGTATCGGACGTTTCGTTTTCCGTGCAGCTCAGAAGAGAAGCGATATCCAGATCGTAGGTATTAACGACCTTTGCCCGGTTGATTACTTGGCATACATGCTGAAATACGACACAATGCACGGTCAGTTCGAAGGAACTATCGAAGCTGACGTTGAAAACAGCAAACTGATCGTAAACGGTAATGAAATCCGCGTAACAGCAGAACGCAATCCGGCTGATTTGAAGTGGGATGCAGTAGGTGCTGAATACGTAGTAGAATCTACTGGTTTGTTCCTGACTCAGGAAAAGGCTCAGGCTCACATCGAAGCTGGCGCTAAATATGTAGTTATGTCTGCTCCTTCCAAGGACGCAACTCCTATGTTCGTTTGCGGTGTAAACGAAAAATCATATGTTAAAGGTACTCAGTTCGTTTCTAACGCTTCTTGTACTACAAACTGCTTGGCTCCCATCGCTAAGGTTCTGAATGACAAGTGGGGTATCACAGACGGTTTGATGACAACCGTTCACTCTACAACTGCTACTCAGAAGACTGTTGACGGTCCGTCTATGAAGGACTGGAGAGGCGGCCGTGCTGCTTCCGGCAACATCATCCCTTCTTCTACAGGTGCTGCCAAGGCTGTAGGTAAAGTTATTCCTGAACTGAACGGCAAACTGACTGGTATGTCAATGCGTGTTCCGACTCTGGACGTTTCTGTTGTTGACTTGACAGTCAACCTGGCTAAACCGGCTACTTACGCTGAAATCTGCGCTGCAATGAAGGAAGCTGCCGAAGGCGAACTGAAAGGCGTACTGGGTTACACTGAAGATGCAGTAGTTTCTTCTGACTTCTTAGGTGACACTCGTACTTCCATCTTCGATGCCAAGGCTGGTATCGCTTTGACAGATACATTCGTAAAGGTTGTTTCTTGGTATGATAACGAAATCGGTTATTCTAACAAGGTTCTTGACCTGATCGCTCACATGGCATCTGTAAACTGCTAATCAATCAAGATCATATAGTTTGAAAGCCGCATCCTTCGGGTTGCGGCTTTTTTTGCATATCTTTGTAGCACTATGGATGCTTATCAACTTATCACTGTTTTAGGGCCGACGGCATCCGGCAAAACAACATTTGCCGCAGCGCTCGCCGCCCGGCTGGACACGGAGATCATCAGTGCCGACTCCAGACAAATCTACCGTTCGATGGATATCGGGACCGGAAAGGACCTGGCCGACTATACGGTAAATGGGAAAGCGATCCCTTACCACCTGATCGACATCTGCGATCCGGGATATAAATATAACGTATTCGAATACCAGCATGATTTCTTCCGGACATACGAAGCAATCCGAAAGAAAGGGAAACTGCCGATTTTATGCGGCGGTACAGGCATGTACATAGAAGCCGTGCTGAAAGGATATAAACTCTTGGACGTTCCCCAGAACCCGGGATTGCGCGAGTCATTGAAAGACAAGTCACTTCCGGAACTGGAGCAGATACTCGCAAGCTACAAGGTTCTCCATAACAAGACAGATGTAGATACCGCCCAACGGGCAATCCGGGCAATCGAAATCGAAGAGTATTATAAAAACGAAGCCCCGGACGCCAATGAATACGACCCGATCGACAGCCTGATCATCGGCATCGACATAGACCGGGAACTACGGCGCAAAAAGATCTCCCGCCGGCTGCGTGCCCGTCTGGACGAAGGGATGGTCGCCGAGGTGCGGAAGATCATCGATTCGGGTGTCAAGCCGGAAGATCTGATCTACTACGGGCTGGAGTATAAATACCTCACCTTATATATAACAGGCGAATTGTCGTACGAAGAGATGGTTTCCCGATTGGAGATCGCCATACACCAGTTCGCCAAACGGCAAATGACCTGGTTCCGGGGCATGGAACGCCGGGGAAGCAAGATCCATTGGATAGATGCGGCATTGACGACAGAAGAAAAGATAGAAAAGACATTGGAGTTACTGAAATTATAAGAGCCTGTTTAAATTTTCTTCAGAATGAAGAACAAAACTCAAACAGGCTCTAAGAATATTTGCAACAAAACTACTTACATACATTATTATGACAACAGTCAACGATTTAAAGAATAAAGACAATTTCTTTCTGATGGCAGGCCCCTGCGTAATAGAAGGAGAAGATATGGCATTGCGGATTGCAGAGAAAATAACAGGTATCACAAACAAACTGAATATCCCCTATGTCTTCAAAGGATCATACCGGAAAGCCAACCGCTCGCGACTCGACTCCTTCACAGGCATAGGCGATGAAAAAGCGCTGAAAATACTCCGCAAGGTAGGCGAAACGTTCGGCATCCCGACCGTAACCGATATCCACGAAACGACTGAAGCTGCAATGGCAGCCGAGTATGTGGATGTCCTGCAAATCCCGGCCTTCCTCTGCCGCCAGACAGACCTGCTGGTTGCCGCTGCCAAGACAGGGAAAACCGTCAATATAAAAAAGGGACAGTTCCTCTCGCCGGGAGCCATGCAATTTGCCGTACAAAAAGTAGCCGATGCCGGAAATGACAACGTCATGATCACCGAAAGAGGCACTACCTTCGGATATACAGACCTGGTCGTCGATTACCGGGGGATTCCTCAAATGCAACAGTTCGGCTATCCCGTCATCATGGACGTAACCCACTCCTTGCAACAACCCAACCAGACCTCAGGCGTGACAGGCGGACTCCCCGCCCTCATCGAAACGATAGCGAAGGCAGCCGTCGCCGTCGGAACCGACGGATTATTCATCGAGACCCATCCGGAACCCTCCAAAGCCAAGTCCGACGGTGCGAACATGCTGCAACTCGACCTGCTGGAAGGGCTGCTGACAAAGTTGGTACGGATAAAAAAAGCCATTTGAAGTCGTCCCCCAAAAAAATCCTGCTGACAAACAGATACAATTCAGGCACGGATCGCTTTCGTGTAATCCGTGCCTGAAAGATCGCGGCGAAGGTGTCTTATCCCCCTTCTCACCCCATCTTGCTTATTTTTTTCAGCTTGTCCTCATCTATCAGTTTGATCTTCCGACCGTCAATTGCAATTATACGCTCAGCCACGAACGTAGACAATGTACGGATTGCGTTCGAAGTCGTCATGTTCGAAAGATTAGCCAAATCTTCACGAGAAAGATAAATACTCAATGTCGCCCCATCTTCCTCCAAACCGTAACTGTCCTTCAAGAACAACAAGGACTCCGCCAAGCGCCCCCGGATATGTTTCTGAGTAAGATTGACCGTACGCTCGTCGGCGACTCCCAAATCAAAAGAAAGCTGACGAATAAAAAACATGGCAAGATTCGGATTACTCATCAAAAGATTCCTGACAACCGTCATCGGAATCATACACACGGTAGAGGCTTCAAAAGCGGAAGCATTCGTCAAATAATTTTCCTGAGCAAAATTAGCCCGATAGCCAAAGTACTGCACCGGTTTTATCATTCGGATGATCTGGCTTCGCCCGCCAACACCTTCTTTAAAGATTTTGACCTTGCCTTTTAATAAGCACATCATGTCTCTCGGTTCGTCGCCCTCGCAATATATCAACTCATTACGTTTGAAATGCTGGATCGTCGAATTATTACGGAGGACATCCCGCTCCTTCTCGGTCAGGACTCTCCACACTTCTGCTAAACTGGCCGACAGATCGACCTCTTCTTTTTGTTGTTTAACCACGACTGCTATATAACATACTTATGAAGCACAAATGTAATACTTTTCTTTCAAAATCAGAATAAGAGCCTGTTTAAATTTTGCCAGCATTCTTTCGGGAGTTCCTTTTGAGGATGTTTTTCCGTTTTTACAAGAAGCATAGCGGGCCATGCGACGAATAAAAACAGGAAAATCAGAACATTTTACTTTCTTTCACCCGTCAATTCGATTTTATTCGTTACGTTTGTAAAGAAAGGAACGACAATTAGTTGAAAAAGTATTTCAATATAATCATTCTGCTTTTCATCGCAGTAAATGCCTTAGCTTCCCCGGACGGCAGTTATGGCAATCTCTTATTGCTGGGCCGGTCTCCCAAAACGATATCGTCCAAGCAGGGTGATTCTATCATGAGAAAGGTGATCGAACATGCCGACAAATACAAGTCCGCCGTCTCCCGCTATGAGGCCGAAATCTACATCAAGGGCAAAACCGAGATCCTCAGACAAAACATCCTGATGCGTTTCGCCCACCATCTTTTCCCGGTAGACCGCAAAAACAAGGACATGATCTTCGAGATGGTCAGCCACTCCAGGTTCAACGCCCCGAACAACTACCTGCACAGCTTCGAAGCGATAAACGGGAACGGCATCCCCAACGGCGCAAAACAGCAGGAAGCCTTGAGATTCCTGAACCTCAACGTTTATTCGCCAACCATCTACAACGAAGGGATCATCATGCCGGTAGCCCGGGAAGCATTCAAATACTACGACTTCAACCTGGAAAGCACCGAAACGTCCGATAAGCTGAAAATACACAAGATACGTTTCATGCCCAAGCTATGGAGCCAGAAGCTCATTTGCGGAGACTTGTACATCACCGACAAAGACTGGCACATCGACAAGATCGACGTGAACGGGCGTTTCTCCTTTGCCGAATTCAACCTGGTCATGACATTCGGACGGGATTACCGCCATTTCATCCTGCCGCAAAAAGCAAGCCTTTTCCTGCGGTATCACGTACTGGGAAATGCCATTGCCAGCTACTATCATACTTCTTTCAAATACGAAGCCGTCGAATGGATTGAAGAAGATCATGAGGATAAAAAAAACAAATCCCTCGACCTGACCGGATATTACCAGTTATCATCCGATACGATCCCGATCATCCGGGACAGCAGCTACTGGAAGGGCAAGCGGGACATTCCGCTGACACAGGAAGAAGAGAAAAAGTACGAAAAGACAATGACCGCGATCCCCCAGAAGACCGACACAAACAACATCCAAAAATACCTGAAAATAACAGAACGGCTGACCAACACCATCCGGCTCGACTACAAAACGACCCGCCTGAAGTATTCCGGTATCCTGAACCCATTCCAGCTGGGCTACTCCAGACGGAACGGCATCACTTACAGGCAACAGCTCCGCTTGAGCAAAACATTCAAAAAGGACCGCCAGCTCCGTTTCCGCCCTGAGATCGGTTTCGTATTCAAACGAAAAGAGTTGTTCTTCAAGGTCGGGGGAGACTGGGAATATCTTCCGGAAAGACAAGGAGCACTGAGCCTCAACCTCGGAAACTCCAACCAGGGATACTCCTCCAAGATCATGGATGAAATCAACGAGCACCTGAAAGACTCCTCGTTCAATTTCGAGAACCTGAACCTGGAATACTTCAAGCACTATTATATAGAGCTCAAGAACCAGATCGAACTGTTCAACGGCTTTCAGATGACAGCCGGGATCTCCTACCACCGCCGCATCCCCACCCGAAAAAGCGCGATCGACCCGGGAGACGACGTCACGGAGATCATCAACGAAAACTATCACGATTTCATTCCCACGATCGGCTTTACCTATACCCCCGGACAATACTACTGGATGGACGGCTACCGCAAAGAATACCTCTATTCCCACTACCCGACCGTATCCATCGAGTTCGGGCGGGCCATACCGGGCGTATGGAAAAGCAGCGGTAATTACGGGCGTGTGGAAGCCGATATCCACCAGAGCATTTACCTCGGCCTGTCCCGCCGTTTCAACTACCATGTCAGCGGAGGATTCTATACGGCCCGAAAGTCAACCTACTTTGCCGACTACCGGTATTTCACACGGCGCAACTTCCCCGAATCATGGGGAGGGGACGATTTCGGAGGCGTCTTCCACCAGCTAAGAAGCGTATGGTTCAACGCATCCGACAAATATGTCCAAGCACATGTCATGTATGAAAGCCCGTTCATGCTCTTCCAGCTATTCAAACCGGAGGCGACCAAGTACATCATCTCCGAACGCTTTTACCTAAGCCAGTTATGGATGCCGGTCAAACCCAGCTACACGGAAATAGGATACGGCTTCGGCAACCACATCTTCAATGTCGCCGCCTTCGTCGGGTTCGACAAATTGAAATACGACGGGATCGGGTTCAAGTTCGCGTTCGAACTCTTCCAGTAAACGTCAGAACAGCGGACGGACGATCATAATACCGCAGTTGCGCTTGATGCCCTGCACATAATCCTGCAAAGGCTCTTCGTTTGCAACCACTTGCTTTTTAGTGGTCGAAGCATGGATAAAAGTCAACTTATCCCCTACCCGGCAGATAATACCCACATGGGAGATATCCAACCCTTTGATCGTCGTGACAAAGCAGACAATATCGCCATTCCTGATTTTACCGGCATGCGCATTGATCTCATCCTGTGGAATATAGTAATGCGGACGGGCATTGATTTCCTTTTCCTTCGCCGTCATTATCGCGATACGTTCCGGATTATCTTTCAGTTGCTTATAGCTATCGGGATGCGTGGACATAAAGGACAGGTCGAGTTGAAGCGGCTTCCCCCCGATCTCTTTCGTGACATCCTTCAGATAGCCTCTCTTTTCGTTTTCATAAATCCAGTCGGTCGTATAATGGAGGCGATCCGTATAATCGGGGGCCGCGTCGCCGGAACTCCGGTAACGGATATCTTTCAGGGCAGAAACATAGCCCTCGTACCCGGAATGACGCTTGACCGACCTGGCCAAAGCGACCGTATTCTCGACCAAAGTCATGCAATCCAGGCCATGCAGGTTTATGACCAGCCTTTCGGGCACTTCCTCCAACACTCCCGCCACGTATGGAGTTCCCAGGAAGAAACGGGCCGTCTCCACCATCAAGTCGCTTGCCGGCAGAGCCGCTTTCTCCTTCATCGCCACACAATAGCGTTCGTAAACATCCTCATCGCCTTGTGCCTTTCCCGACAGGGACAGAAAGGCAAAAAAGAACAAATAAAAAAACGTCCGTTTCATCTCTCCATCCTATTTCAATCCGTCTTTGTCGCCAGCAGGTCTTCCAGCTTCACCAGTTCATCGCGGTACTGTGCCGCTTCGATGAAGTCGAGTTTCCTGGCCGCCTCCATCATCTGCTTCTTCGTCCGTTCAATCGCTTTTTCAAGCTGTGTACGGTTCATATACTGAACCACAGGATCTGCCGCCAGAGCGGGTTCGGGCTCCACATAGGCATACGGTTCGCCGGCAACCGGCTGTTGTTTCTCCGCCACCAGGGAAACGCTGTTTTTGATAACCTGCTTAGGCGTAATACCATGTTTCTCGTTATAAGCAAGCTGTTTCTCACGCCTGCGGGCCGTTTCGTCCATCGTCAGGCGCATGCTGTCCGTTATCTTGTCGGCATAGAATATCACCTTGCCGTTCACGTTTCGGGCGGCACGTCCGGCCGTCTGCGTCAGCGAACGGTGCGAGCGCAGGAACCCTTCCTTGTCGGCATCCAGGATAGCGACCAGAGAGACTTCCGGCAAGTCCAACCCTTCACGCAGCAGGTTGACGCCGATCAGCACGTCGAACAACCCTTTGCGCAAATCATCCATGATCTGAATGCGTTCCAACGTATCGACATCGCTATGGATATAGTTACAACGGATTCCCATGCGCGTCAGGTAAGCAGTCAGTTCCTCCGCCATACGCTTCGTCAAGGTCGTCACCAGGACCCGCTCGTCCACGGCGGCGCGTTGCGTGATTTCCTCCATCAGGTCGTCGATCTGGTTCAGCGTCGGACGCACCTCGATAACCGGATCGAGCAAGCCGGTCGGACGGATCACCTGGTCCACCACGATTCCTTCACTCTTCTCCAACTCGTAATCAGCCGGCGTCGCACTCACGTAAATCGCCAGCGGGGTCAGCGACTCGAACTCATCGAACGTCAACGGCCGGTTATCCATCGCCGCCGGCAGACGGAACCCGTATTCCACCAGATTCTTCTTACGCGAATAATCGCCTCCGTACATCGCCCGTATCTGAGGGATCGTCACATGGCTCTCGTCGACCACCAGCAGAAAGTCTTTCGGGAAATAATCGAGCAGGCAGAAAGGCCGTTCACCCGCCTGGCGGCCGTCGAAATAGCGGGAATAGTTTTCGATCCCGGAGCAATGCCCCAGCTCGCGTATCATCTCCAAATCGAACGTGACACGTTCGTACAAACGCTTCGCCTCGTAAGGCTTGCCGATCTCCCGCAGGAAATTCACCTGTGTCCCCAGGTCGACATCAATCTGCCCGATAGCGGTGTTGATACGTTCCTGGGTCGTCACGAAAAGGTTGGTCGGATAGATGTTCAGTTCGTCCTGCTCGTCTATCTCCTGCCCGGTCTGAGGGTCGAACGAAGAGATACGGTCCACCTCGTCGTCCCAGAACTCGATACGGTAGGCTGCCCCGTCAAAAGTCTCGATAGCCGGAAAAATATCGACCGTATCACCGTTTACCCGGAAGCAACCGCTGCCGAACTCTATCTTGTTGTTGACATACAGGGCATCCACGAAGCGACGCAGCAGTTGATCCCGGTCTATCCGCATGCCCCTCTCCAGATGCACCACCTTCTCGGCAAAAGCAGTCGGGTCCGCCATGCCATACAGGCAGGAGACAGACGAAACAACGATGACGTCCTTGCGCCCCGACAACAGCGAAGCGGTCGCACGCAGACGAAGTTTATCGATCTCGTCGTTGATCTGCAAATCCTTTTCTATATAAGTGTCGGTCGTCGGCAGATAGGCCTCCGGTTGGTAGTAATCGTAATAGGAGACAAAATACTCGACGGCATTGTTCGGGAAAAAGGCCTTGAACTCGCTGTACAACTGGGCAGCGAGGGTTTTGTTATGGCTCAGGATCAAGGTCGGCCTCCGCACCTCCTTGATCACATTGGCGATCGTGAAAGTCTTTCCGGACCCTGTCACACCCAACAAGGTCTGGAAAGGCACGCCACTCTTTATACCGTCGGACAGGGCCGCAATCGCTTCCGGCTGGTCGCCCGTCGGACTGAACGGGGAAGATAGTTCAAAGTTCATTCTTTATCCTATCGGTTGTTTAGGTATGACCATCCAGAGGATCAGGTAAGCGATCACCCCGGAAAATACCGTAAAGATACTCAACAATATATATCCGATACGCACGAATGTCGGGTCCCAGCCGAAATAATCGGCGATACCGGCACAAACACCTGCTATCATCCCGTTCTTCGAACGGTAAAGTCTTTTAGATTCTTCCATTGTTCTTCTGTTTTTTTATTGTGAATACGTTATTTTCTACTCCAAGTAGCAAACAGGGCAACCGTCGCAAAAGTTGCGACAGCCCAAAAGATGCACTACAGATAGGCGGCCACCTTCTTGCGGTCCGTCTCGACCGTCTCGAATTCGGAGGAGACGATGCTGCTGCCCATCGGGACGTTCTCGTTCCGGTATTCCATCTTGCTGTAGACGATGCTGCGGGCGGATGTATGGAACTCCTTCGCCCCCGTTTCCGCTTCGATGCGGGCGATGTTGCTCTCCCGCACTCCGCAACCCGGCATGATGATGATGCGCCCTGCCGCACGTTTCACCAGCTCGGCAATGAGGGGAATCCCTTTCACGGCATCGGACTGCTGGCCGGAAGTCAGGATGCGGTCGCAGCCCAGTTCGATCAACTGCTCCAAAGCGGCAAAGGGATCGCGGCAGACATCAAAGGCGCGATGGCAGGTGACGGACAGCGGCCGGGCAGCCTCGATCAGCCGGCGCATCAAGGGGACGTCGATATCCCCCTCTTTCGTCAGGCAGCCGAAGACGACGCCGTGCACCTTCAACTGCTTGCACAGTTCGATATCCAGCAACATCGACCGGATCTCTGCCGGCGTATAGAGGAAGTCGCCTCCACGCGGGCGGATAATCACATTTATATCGACAGACGAAGTGAGCGCCTGTGCCGTCCGGATCTCCCCGTAGCTGGGGGTCGTCCCCCCTTCCGGGATTCCGGCACAAAGTTCCACACGTTTCGCTCCTCCTGCTTCCGCTTCCACACAGCTTTGTGCGGAGTTTGCACAAATTTCGATAATACGAGTCGGTTTCATAAGAATCTTATCATAATTGTTTCTACTACAGACAAAGATAAAACTATTATGCGAAACTTCCTTATTCCTATCAAAAGAGATTCGGGATTACATGCCTATCCCCCCAAAAAAGGATAGGCATCGGACCAAGAACGAGTAGGCAGGCGTCGTACAAAAAACAAGAAACTGTCAAAACTGTCAAAACTTCGCCCGCTATATTTTCAAACAGCATTTTCTACGCAGAGACGGAATAATCCGTTTAAAACACTACAAGACAACAATATACGCGCATATTCAACTAATAAACACAAAGTTCAACAGCATAAATGGAATCGGTTTCACGGACATTATCCCACTTATAATCAATCATGATCCGGATACAGCCTTGGCCCTTTCACTTCATGAATCGTTTTTGAAGCAGATCCGTCACGCCGGTTATGTCCGTGAAACCGGCTCCATTTTACCCAAAACGAAGTAAAAAGCACGCAAGAATAGCATATAATAAACTAACACACAGCATATTATAAGCAAACACCGAAAATATGCACATTTTAAATATAGCGGGCGAAGTTTTGACAGTCTTGACAGTTTTTCTACTTTTGCATCCGACAAATAGAAGCAGATTCTCATGAAATCAGAAGCCTACAAAGGACATTTGGCCATGCTGATGGCAAACATATTGTGGGGATGTATGTCTCCCTCTTCCAAAATTGTCCTATCAAGCGGATTAGTAAACGCGATCTCCCTAACAACTTTCCGAATGCTGGGCGCGGCGGTCCTATTCTGGATTGCATCGGTCTTCACCCGCAAGGAACATGTCCCTCATGAAGACCTGAAGCACCTGTTTTTCGCTGCTCTTTTCGGAATCGTATTCAACCAAGGGAGCTACATCTTCGGCGTGTCGCAGACTTCACCGATAAACGCGACGATCGTTGCCACCTCCACTCCCATCATCACCATGATCATCGCCGCCTTTTACCTCAAAGAACCGATCACGGGGACAAAGGTCCTCGGTATCTTCGTCGGGGCGGCAGGCGCCTTGACGCTCATCCTGAGCGGGCAGCAGGCGGCAACGGGGAGCGGCGGCAGTAACGTTTGGGGCGACATACTCTGCCTGATCGCACAATGCAGTTTCTCGGTTTATGTAGTCGTCTATAAAGGATTGATCGGACGGTACTCGCCCGTGACGCTGATGAAATGGATGTTCACCTACTCGGCCCTCTGCACGATCCCCTTCTCCTACAACAGTGTCGCAGGCATCGACTTCGCCGCCCTGCCCCTGAATATCTACCTGAACATCGCGGTTGTCGTATTGGGAGGGACGTTCTTCGCCTACCTCCTCATCCCGACCGGCCAACGGATTTTACGTCCGACGGTTGCGACCATGTACAATTATGTCCAGCCGATCATCGCATCCGTCATCACGGTCATGGCCGGACTGGACACGTTCGGACTGATGAAAAGCATCGCGATCGCGTTGGTATTCTCTGGGGTCCATATCGTGACGCGGAGCAAATCGAAAGCACAGATGGAAGAACATGAAAAAACAATTGAAAAGTGAAAGCAGATCGATGCTTCCTCACTTTTCTGCTTTCAACTGTTCAAGCGCTTTCCAAAGCGGATCTCCGGGAACGGGAGCGACAATGGCGACCGGTTCTTTCGAGACGGGATGGATGAACTCGGCACTGCGGGAATGCAGGCTGATGCCGCCGTCCGGATTGGAACGGGGGAAACCGTATTTCAAGTCGCCTTTGATAGGGCATCCCATCTTGGCAAGCTGGCAACGGATTTGATGATGGCGGCCTGTCTTGAGGTCTACGGCCAACAGATAATAGTTGTCCGAGCGGGCGATCACCTTATAACGCAGGATCGCTTTCTTGGCATTGGGCCGTTCCGTGTCATAAGCATAGCTCTTGTTTTGCTTCTCGTTGCGGACCAGCCAGTTCACCAGCTCTCCCTCTTCTGCGGGCGGACAGTTCTTCACGATCGCCCAATAGGTCTTCCTTACCTCGCCGACCCGGAACATCTCGTTCAGACGGGCGAGCGCCTTGCTCGTTTTGGCAAACAACACGACACCGCTGACCGGGCGGTCCAGACGATGCGTAACGCCGACAAAGACATTCCCGGGTTTACAATACTTCTCTTTCAGCCATGCCTTCAGCATGTCCGAAAGAGGAGTATCACCGGTTTTATCTCCTTGTACAATCTCGCGGCAAGTCTTATTTACCGCAATGACATGATTGTCTTCGTAGAGAACTTCCATATATTACATGTTCATGCCGCCATCAACCTGGATCACCTGGCCGGAGACATAAGAAGACATGTCGGAAGCCAGGAATGTAGCGATGTTTGCCACATCTTCAGGCGTACCGCCACGGCGCAGAGGGATCTTCTTCGCCCATTCGGCCTTCACCTCTTCGGGCAGGCCGGCTGTCATATCGGTAATGATGAAGCCCGGGGCGATCGCATTGGCACGGATACCGCGTGAACCCAATTCCTGCGCAATGGACTTGGCCAAACCGATCATACCCGCCTTGGATGCAGAATAGTTGCTCTGGCCGGCATTACCGTGTACGCCTACGACGGAAGCCATATTGATAATGCTGCCCGAACGCTGCTTCATCATCACCGGAGTACAAGCATGCACGAAGTTGAAAGCCGATTTCAGGTTGACGCCGATAACGGCATCCCACTGGCTTTCGCTCATACGCATCATCAGACCGTCTTTCGTGATACCTGCATTGTTTACAAGGATATCCACACGACCGAAGTCTTTTACGATTTCAGCTACGACATTATGCGTTTCTTCGAAATTGGCTGCGTTGGAAGCATACCCTTTTGCTTTTACACCCAATGCTTCGATTTCCTTCTGGGTAGCCAGACCGTTTTCGTCAATCACCAGATCCGTGAATGCGATGTTTGCACCTTCTGCGGCGAATTTCAATGCGATCGCCTTACCGATACCACGTGCGGCACCGGTAACGATTGCCACTTTACCTTCTAATAATTTCATGTCAATTCCGTTTTAAATTCAACATTTGATCAAGCAAGCACCCGTAGAATAGCCACCGCCGAACACGGTCAGGGCAACCAGGTCGCCGTTCTTGAAACTATGGTCATTCTGGGCATATACCAGCGCGGAGCTTACCGAACCGGTATTTCCCAATTCTTCTATGTTATGCAGGAACTTCTCTTCCGGCAGGTTGAGCTGCTTGGCGATGTTGGACATGATGCGCATATTGGCCTGGTGGCCGATGAAATATGTCAGGTTGTCCAGCGTATAGCCGTTCTTTTCCAACAGATAGAGCACGTTCTTGGGCATGTAGGTACAAGCCTGTACAAACACGTCGCGCCCTTCCGGCATCATGATGCCGCCGTCGCCCGGACGGAGGTGTACGGCATCCGGGGCCTTGGCCAGATAACCGAGCCCTTGCGTATATACTTCCACGATCTGGGGGTCCTTTTCCGAAACACGCTCCTTCGAGATGAAGAAGGCCGCTGCCGCATCGCCCCAGAGGTGGCCGGATTTCGGGTCCGTCTCGTTATAGTAGGCCGAGTTCTTGTCGGCAGAAAGAACCAGGGCCTTTGTTGCTTTTCCCATCGCAAAATATCCTTCCACGACTTCCAGCGCATTCAGGAATGAGGAGCAGGCGGAAGAGAGATAGAGCGCTTTTGCATTTTCAATATGGAATTCATGCTGGGCAAGATGAGCCGCAGTCGCTACCGTATCGTACGGAGAATAAGAGGCTGAAACAATCAAATCCACATCCGTAATATCGTACGGCAATCGGGGAAGGGCGTTACGGACAGCTTCCATACTCATCGTATTGATATTTTCCTCCGCTTTCGCCTTAGACCGGGAACGAATCCCTGTGCGCTGTTCGATCCACTCGCTGGTTAGCCCGTTTAACTCTAAAAAATGTTGGTTATCGACCCGTTCTTCAGGTACATAAAACCCTGTTGCATTAATAAACATTCCTCAGTATTGTGTTACTTTATCTTTATACCATTGAATATCAAATTCATTACATTGTCTCTCCGTTTAATCCGCTGGCTGATATTATCTCCCATGATTCCACGTATGTAGGGGACTTCCAGCCCTTTCAGGGCATGATGAAGGACAACCGCCGTGATCTCGGTATCGGGCATCGCAAAGATCCCTTCCTCTACTCCGGCTTCCAGAATCCCTTGTATCAGTTCCGTCTCACGGATATCGAAACTTTTCCTGATCTTCTCCACCCGCCAGATATCACGGAAAAAATTAGCCTTCAATGTCCCGTTACGGAACACCAGCGCCTTGATGGCATCCAGCCGTGCATAGAGAAACGTCATCAACTTTTCGTCTGCCGGCAAGTCTTTCGCGGCTACATCCTGTAGCATCTTGTACAATTGGTCTAACTCGGACTCGACTACTGCCAGATAAATCTCGTTCTTGCTTTTAAAATACGTGTAAAGCGTGCGCCTTCCCTTTTTGGATGCCTGTGCAATATCGTTCATTGTCGTATTATCCACCCCCATGCGGGCAAACAATTGTCTGGCCACATCCACCAACATCTCACGTGTCTTAGAAACTGTCATCGGCATTTGTATTGCACATTTTGATTAAAACTGTGCGCAAAAATACCGAAAAAAAATAATAACTACCAAAAACATATTTACATTTTATCCAAACTGTTTTCTCAAATGCGGACTTGCCCATGTGACTACTTTTCCCGTACTTGGAATCCATCGCCGGCAAATATACTTTTTCAGCTTTCCTGTCACGAAGATATAAATCTCATTTAACTATTTTCGCACCAACGTTTTTCAGTTCAACATGCCTGTACATATAGCTTGAACCTTGTACGGAAAACAAAATATTTTTATCCGACATTTGCAAAATCCAAAAGGAAACCATACCTTTGCCCCCCGAAATCAGGAAGAAAACAGCAACCGGCAAAGTCGCTTTTCCCTTTCATGACAAGTTTGCTTGTCCCTGATTCATTTCAACCGAACAAGGAGAGATGCTCGAGTGGTTGAAGAGGCACGCCTGGAAAGCGTGTAAACCCCTAAAGGGTTTCGCGGGTTCGAATCCCGCTCTCTCCGCTGAACTTACTGGACAGAAATGGTCAGTAAGCGGACAAAAAGCTACAAATCAATGATTTGTGGCTTTTTTTATTGCCCGAAAGTCCAGCTTCCAAGACTTCAAAAGTCCGGTAAAAGACAAAGTTTCGTTACTAAATCGTTACCTATTCCCTGCCGGACAAAAACGGTAACGATTTGTCCTCAAATGACCTGATAATGACTTGATTAGTCCATAGTCTGCATAACTCGAAAACGAGAGGTAAAAATTAATTTTGCAACTAAAAAAGTGAGTTATGAAATCGACATTCAAGGTTCTTTTTTATTTGAAGAAATGCTGCTCGACGGCAAGAACGTGAAGCTGGACGACCTCGCCATCTTCGGCGTGGGCATACGCGGGAAACCTGCCGACACGTCGAAAGACTGGTCGGTCACCGCCAACGTGGTCGGGCTGCGCCTCAAATGCCGCGCCACGGGGACCCTCGCCATCAACCGGTTGAAACTCGAAGCGCAGCTCAAGGAGCTTTCTCCCTACGACATCGAGGGCGAAGAAGAGAGCGGCAGCGGCGACGAAGAACGGCCGGGAGAACTTTAAGCAATCATTATAAATCATAAACCGTAAATCCACAATTTCATGGAAGAAAAGAACGAAAAGAAATCCGTCTGGGGACTCATCCTCAAAGTAATCATCGTCGTGGCCACGGCCATCGGCAGCGCCTTCGGCGTCACGGCTTGCATATAAGGGACAGGGAGAGACGCACATGAGACGCATCACGCTATTGATCATCCATTGCAGCGCCACGCGCTGCGGGCAGCCCTACTCGTTCGAGGATTGCCGCCGGGACCATATCGCCTGCCGGCGCTTCCGCGACATCGGCTACCACTACTACATCACACGCGACGGCCGGGTACATCCCGGTCGGCCGCTCTCCCTCGAGGGGGCGCATTGCTTCGGCCATAACCGCCACAGCATCGGCATCTGCTACGAAGGAGGGCTGGACGGCGAAGGCAACCCGGCAGACACCCGCACGCCGCCACAGAAGGCCGCCCTGGCGCAGTTGTTGCAGGAGCTGGGCAGGCAATTCCCGGCCGCCCTCACCGTGGGACACCGCGACCTGGACCCCCAAAAGGCCTGCCCTTCGTTCGACGCGGCGAAGGAATACTAAAAAGACGCGCCCCGTGGGAGGCCCTGAAGCCTCCGCGGGAGCGCGTCTCGCTTGCGCGGTTGTTGTTGTGCGCGTTTTTTCTTTACTTTCAGGATCAGATAGCCGGATCAGTCAGTTCCACCTTAAGCGGAGTCAGTTTGTTCTCTGCGCCCGGATAGCCGATGTTCTGGTTGATCACACCGCCGGTATTGCTGGTGATGGCACTTTCAGGGATCGGCCACAAGACATGGTGCGTACTGATACGATACTGCGCTTTCGACACTTCCACGCCGTCGCGGAAGAAGTTGTTGCAGCGCATCATCCAATCATAATAGAAGTTTACGCCCGAATCCTTGCAATTCGTACCTGTCCCGCCCGGTCCGGAAAAATTGTCCAACTTGTAAACCCGTCCGCCGAACACTTCGCAAGGCTTGCCTGATTTTGCATACAGGTAAGAGATACGGACCAATTCCACATGGCGGTTTTCTTCGTAATACAACTCACGGGCACGTTCTGCCAAGACGTCAGCAATCGTAATTTCCCCGCTCAACGATTCGGCTCCGGCACGCTGCCGAACGACATTCAGCATGGCGGCGGCGTTTGCATGGTCGCCTTTCCAATAGTAGCATTCGGCCATAATCAGGTAGGCTTCCGCAGAACGATAAATGTACCACGGCGTTTCACCTCCCTGGAAATCCTGCGTCTGCGTAGGATCGGGAACAAACAATTTGTAGTGCGGCCACATGAACCAACAACGGACGGAATCGTTCGCCAACATATTTGCAGGGCGCACCAAATGTTTACCATACCATTGAGACACATTCGGATCAGCATTCGTCTTCAACCCCGGATTATTATAATACAAGTCTTCCATCCGTTTCCAACTGTCATGGTTATTGGGTCCTCGCAAATCTTCTTTTTCCCTGCTGGTCCAAATGTCATATTGATAGTAGTTGGTCGGGCGGCACGTTCCGATACCGCGTCCGTAATTGTAGTCGTTGTCGATTTGTGTGCCTTTATCTTCATTTGCGGGAGTGATCTGCGTCCCGTTCGGTCCCGCAGGAGTCTTTATCGCGCCGCCATTGGCCCAATAGGGAAGGCCGTTACGCATCGTATAGATGCGTTTGCCCGCTCTATCACTACCTTCCACAATATCCGGATAAGCGACGACATACAAGATCCCTTCCGTATTGCCCATATCCAATTTCGCTTCTACGCTATGGAGGTCATGCATCAGGTTGGTATTCGGTTTGTTTTTGTTGTTCGTGAAACGTTCGGTCATCAACGGATGTCGGCTGACGACCTCTTTGCCGACTTCGATGGCGCGGTCAAAATCGCCCAAAGCCGAGCAAACTTTCATCAACAGCATCCCACAGGCATCTTTGTTGGCTTTGCCGCGGTCTGCCTTTTCCGGCACCCACTGGTAAGCAAATTCCAAATCGCGCTTGATCTGCTCCAGAATACCCCAACGATCATGCGAATAGAAATCCAGTTTCGGACGGGTGATCTCTTCTGTCAGGAAAGGCACGTCACCAAACTGGTGGGTCAGTTTATAATAGCGGTAAGCCCTCTGGAAATAAGCGTGTCCCAGCACGGCGTTGCGCTCCGCATCGTCCTTGAACTTGGCAATGTCCAGACGGTTGATCGCAATATTGGCATACTTGATTCCTTTGAATCCTTCATCCCAATACCATCTGTTCTTCCCCTTCATGTCGCTCTTCGTACGGGAAGGCAGCAACTCCTGGTCCAAATCCACCAATGAACCGCCTTCATCGGTTTTGCCATGCACGGCAATATCAGCCAGATACATTTCAGTCAAGATGGGGGCGCCGTCTCCGAAATATTCATGCCGCATATTACGTTCACAAGCCACCAACGCCGCATACAAACCTTCTGCATTCACGTATGTGTTTTCCGGCGTATAGAAGGAGAGCGGTTTCGGTTCCAGCCAACTATCGCTACATGAGTTCAATAGAGGAAATGCAGCCAATGCCAGAAGCAGGTATTTTTTCTTATTTTGATTCTTCATACTTTTCTATTTTTTACTGACAAGTTAATTTTACAGAGTGAAATTAATACCCAAGTTGTACGTTCTCAATGTCGTATCGCCCCCCTCAGGATCACCGAAGTCCCATCCGGTAATCACAAACGGATTACGGACAGCCAGGGAAAAACGCATATTCTGGATCGAGAACTTCTTCAGGAAGTTCTGTGGCACGTTGTACGACAACGTGATGTTTTCCATACGGACAAACGTTTTCTTCACCCAATGGTCGCCTTTGTTGACAGAACCGATACGGGCATAGTCGTTTGTCGGGTTGTCGACAGTCCAGCGTGGAATATCCACGATCGTGTAGCGGTCGAACATGCCGCCCGTATTGGCCGCACGGTTGAACGTGCCGTACTGCCCCACGTGCGAATACATCATAAACGACAAGCTGATGTTCTTATAGAACGAAAATTCGTTTCTCCATGACCACACATAACGCGGAGTCTTGTAGCCCTGGAACACTTTGTCTTTCGTATCCAAAACGCCATCTCCGTTCTGGTCGATGTATTTGAAGTCGCCCGGCTTGTTGCCGTATTTGGCCGCTTCCTCTTCTTCGCCCAACTGCCATACGCCGTCACCTTCATACGCCCATATCTGCTCGGTATCATGCCCGATGAACCAGCCTTTGCTGAGATCATCCGCCTCTTCATAACCGATCAGATTGCCATTCTCATCCTTCACCTCTTTCATGTCGCCATACAAATGTTTGATTTTCCGACGGTTGAAAGAGAATGTGCCACTTGTGTTCCATACGAAGTTGTCAGATTCAACCGGAGTCGCATTCAAAGTCAATTCCATACCACGGTTGGTCAAAGAACCCAGATTGGCTTTTACGCTGGCATATCCCAAAATAGAAGGCAAAGAACGGTCTACCAACAGGTTGCTCGATTCCGTCATATAGGTTTCCATACTACCGCCAAGCTTGCCGCCAAAGAGAGTAAAATCCAACCCGACGTTATACGAGGCAGCACGTTCCCATTTCAACTCGCTGTTGGGCATGCGGTTGATATAGATCTGGGAAGTCACATATACATTCCCGTTCTGGTCAATATAAGGATGCAAGCCGGAGTTCAACTGGGCCAACGCTTCATACTGGCCGATGTCGCGGTTCCCGTTTTGCCCCCATGAGAAACGAAATTTACCATAGTCCAGCCAAGAAGAGGCTTTTTCCATGAACTTCTCCTGCGTAAACACCCATCCCAAAGCAACAGCGGGAAAAGTGGCACGGGGATTCATCTGACCGAACGCGGAATAACCGTCACGGCGGACAGATGCCGTAATCATGTACTTATCCTTATAAGAATAGAACACACGTCCCATCAAGGCGTCGGCGGTCCTGTAGGTATCGTTGCTGGAAACCGAAGGAACGGAACCGGCACCGATATTGTGAAAGCCCAGAATGTCGCTCGGAGTGTATTTTTCGTTTTTGGCAATTGTCTGCCACCACTGCCCTTTTTCGGCATTGGCAAGGAATGTTGCTTCGACCCGATGGTCTTTCCCGAATTCTTTTTTCCAACGGACGATATTGTCAACCTGCCAGTTGAACGTCTTTTCCAATTTACGTTCGGAGTTCCCTCCTCTCCCGTTCCATTCCGGATGTTCGGAAGACTCATGGTTCATATACTCATACCAATGATAACGCGGAGTAAAGTTCATCTGGTATTCGAGACCGAACGGCAAGTGAACCATCGCATACAAATTTGCATTCAAATCATGGTTGATGTCACGTCTGTCCCGATAAAGATTATCGAAGAAAGGGTTCTTCGTATTGTTGTCTCCCGAAGGATACATCCGATACGGGCTGTCCAAATCGTCGATGTCATTGGTCGTAAACGGAGAGTTGTGTTCACGCTGATCCACATCGGCAGCCAGATACCCGCCGACGCGTGTGGCAAACTGAGCATTTAAACCAACTGTCAGGAAAGAGGTCACTTTCGATTCCATGTTCAGACGAGAACGGAAGTTCCGATAACGGTCACCGACCTTTACCCCTTCGCGATCTGCATATCCCAAAGACCAATAATAGGAAAAGTCTTCTTTACGATTTGAAATGCTGGCCGTATAGTCCTGCTGGAACCCGGTCTGGTACACCACATCGTCCCAATTCGTTTCGATTCCGTTCAAATAATTTTCCATTTCAATAGACTTAAAGTTCAACCGTCCCAACCATGCCTTAAGCAAAGTACTTTCATCAGGCAACGTGCTTACATGCTCTTTTTGGTCATAATTGTACCAAGCCAACAAGTCTGCGCCTTGGCTTGCCAAGACACGCGGATCGGTGAAACGTCCCGGCTGTGCGGCCAATTCGGCTTCCGTCATCTGGCTTTCACCGAACTCCTGGCGGAACTTGAGGAAGCCGGCTCCGTCTACCGTTTTTGGCAAACGGGCTACTTGCACCAAACCAACATTTGTATTGAACGTGATAACCGGTTTCCCGCTTTTACCCTTTTTGGTCGTAATGGCAACAACACCGTTGGAGGCTTTCGCACCATAAACGGCTACCGAACTGGCATCCTTCAGCACATCGATACTTTCAATGTCCATCGGGTTGATATCTTGCAACGAACCGTCATAGATCACACCGTCCAGTACTAACAAAGGAGCAGAACCCGCATTCAACGTATTTTTGCCGCGTACCTGCAAATCTGCCGTACCAGCAGCATCCGTAGACATAGAAATAGACAGGCCCGCTGCACTGGCACGCAACAAATCTTGTACCGAGCGTGGCGCTTCCACTTCCATATTTTCAGCTTTTACGCGGGAGATCGCTCCCGTCAAGTCCTTCTTCTTGGCCGTGCCGTAACCGATCACGACGACTTCTTCCAGCTCTTCCGTGTCTTCTTTCAAAATCACGTCGATCTTGTTTTTCCCCGCAACGGGGATTTCCTGGGACACATAACCGATGTAGGAAAACACGAGGACCGGATTTTTCCCCGTCACGGAAACACTGTATTTCCCGTCCACATCCGTGATGGAGCCGTTGGTCGTCCCTTTTTCCATCACATTCACACCAATCAAAGGCTCGCCGGATTGGTCTTTCACAACACCTGCCACCAACTTGGTTTGCGCAAACGACTCAAAGGCAAACAGCCCCGTCAGAATCGCAATCAAGCTGATCCGTAGTAAAAAATTCAAGTCTTGTCTTTGCATTTTTAATTAGGTATTAAATATTAAACATTAAAATTAGGTACTATTGGAGATAGAAGACAGACTCCCCTGCCATGAGGAGAAACTATTCAAAATGTGTTCGCAAACATATACTCGGCTTTCATGATATTTAGTTATAAAATCTTAGTTCTAACAGAACTATGATACAATGAGCGGGGTTATGTGCATGTGATATGCCTTGGTATGTAAATAAAGGTCCCGAATGTTTGTATTAATTAAAAAAAAATCTGTATGTTTGCGGGCACATTCAAGACAATTCGTAAGGTTGTTAATTTTTTAAGTGAAAAATACACCATAGTTCTGTTAGAACTAAGTCCCCCCCATCCTCACCAAACCATCTGCCATGACTGACGTATTGTCATATATCCTGCCACCAAAACGATCCCACCGCCCTCCTTGTTACTTTGGCATACCATTTGTTGAATGATCAACGAAGCTCGAAAGAGCAAAATATGAAACAAGAAAATAATAACAATAAAAATAGTAACAATCATGGGAAAAATTATCGGTATCGACTTAGGAACAACCAACTCTTGCGTTGCCGTATTGGAAGGTAACGAACCGGTTGTAATTGCAAACAGCGAAGGAAAAAGAACGACACCTTCAATCGTTGCATTCGTTGAAGGTGGTGAACGCAAGGTAGGTGATCCTGCGAAACGTCAGGCTATCACCAATCCGGAAAAAACAATATTCTCCATCAAACGTTTCATGGGCGAAACCTACGACCAGGTCCAGAAAGAAACCGGCCGCGTGCCTTATAAGGTAGTCCGTGGCGATAACAATACACCGCGTGTCGACATCGAAGGACGCCTCTATACTCCTCAGGAAATCTCGGCAATGGTGCTTCAGAAGATGAAGAAAACGGCGGAAGACTATTTAGGACAGGAAGTGACGGAAGCCGTCATCACCGTTCCGGCATACTTTAGCGACGCACAGCGCCAGGCTACCAAGGAAGCCGGCGAAATCGCAGGGCTGAACGTCCGCCGTATCGTAAACGAACCGACTGCCGCCTCTTTGGCTTACGGCCTGGACAAGACGAACAAGGACATGAAGATCGCCGTATTCGACCTAGGTGGCGGTACATTCGATATCTCCATCCTCGAACTGGGCGACGGCGTGTTTGAAGTAAAATCAACCAATGGCGACACTCACCTGGGAGGCGATGACTTCGACCACGTGATCATCGACTGGCTGGCTGAAGAATTCCTGCGCGAAGAAGGCGTCGACCTGCGTAAGGACCCGATGGCTTTGCAACGCCTGAAGGAAGCTGCCGAAAAGGCCAAGATCGAATTGTCAAGCACGACAAGCACGGAAATCAACTTACCGTATATCATGCCGGTAAACGGTGTTCCCAAGCACTTGGTCAAGACTTTGACACGTGCCAAGTTCGAACAGTTGGCCGACAGCCTGATCCAGGCTTGTATCGAACCGTGCCGCCAATCCTTGAAAGATGCCGGTTTGAGCACTTCCGATATCGACGAAGTAATCCTGGTAGGCGGTTCGACACGTATCCCGGCCGTACAGGCTATCGTCGAGAAATTCTTCGGCAAGGCTCCGTCTAAAGGCGTGAACCCGGACGAAGTGGTTGCCGTAGGTGCTGCCATCCAGGGGGGCGTGCTGACGGGCGAAGTAAAGGACGTCCTGTTGCTCGATGTCACTCCGCTGTCATTAGGTATCGAAACAATGGGCGGCGTAATGACCAAACTGATCGAAGCCAATACGACCATTCCGACCAAGAAGTCTGAAACATTCACAACTGCCGTTGACAACCAGCCTTCCGTAGAAATCCACGTATTGCAGGGCGAACGTTCGCTAGCGAAAGACAACAAATCGATCGGTCGTTTCCACCTCGACGGAATACCTGCCGCACAGCGTGGCGTCCCTCAGATCGAAGTAACTTTCGATATCGATGCAAACGGTATCCTCAACGTCTCGGCCAAAGACAAAGGCACCGGCAAAGTACAGAGCATCCGTATCGAAGCTTCCAGCGGCTTGAGCGACGATGAAGTAAAACGCATGAAAGAAGAAGCCCAGGCTAATGCCGAAGCCGATAAGAAGGAAAAAGAACGTATCGACAAGCTGAACCAGGCCGACAGCATGATCTTCCAGACTGAAAAACAGTTGAAAGATCTGGGCGACAAACTTCCGGCCGACAAGAAGGCTCCTATCGAAGCCGCTCTGAACAAGCTGAAAGAGGCCCACAAGGCTCAGGATATCGCCGGCATCGATGCTGCCATGGGCGAACTGAACACCGTATTCCAAGCTGCAAGCCAGGAAATGTATAACGCCCAGAATGCCCAAGGCGGCGCACAACCGGGCCCCGACTTCGGCCAGCAAGCAGGCGGCAACGCCGGCAACAACAAGCAGGATGGCGGTGTGACGGATGTTGATTTTGAGGAAGTCAAATGATTCCGATAAGGATACAGATAATAAACAATAAGCAAAAGCGTGCAGCTCTGGTGAGTTGCACGCTTTTTGCGTTTATAGGGTTCATGGTTGCTATGCGTTTTCTATGGGCTTTTTTATCTCTTATTTGCGACATGTTTGCGACAAGACAAAAAAGTAGATAATGTGGTACTTAATCACATTTATACATACTAATACATACTTAAAAGTAGATAACATGCCAACAATCGGATTTGAAATCAAACGGAAGTGCAAGCTCTGCGGCAAAGTGTTTGTCGCAAAAACACTTGACAGTCACTATTGTTCCCCTAAATGTGGTAAAGTGGCTTGGAAACGCAAAAAGGATGCAAAGGATAGAAACACGAAGTTAGAAGCCATTGCCAAACAAGTATCAGACATCAGAGAGTACATTTCTGTAAAGGAAGCCGTCGCTATGTTCGGGGTGGAACGTAGCACCCTGTATCGCCTGATTAAATTGGGACGTATTCCAACTATCAACATGGGTACAAGGCTCACACGTATCAAACGCTCTGAAATGGAACGGCTTTTTATAAACAGACCGGAAAGTATCGCAGAGAAAGAAAAGCCTGTTCCTAAAACATACAGCTTAGAGCCGGAGGATTGCTATACCATTACTGAGATTTGTGAGAAGTACCATATTAATGACAGTTCAGTATGGGCGCACGTTAGAAAATACTCTATTCCCTCAAGACAAATAGGAAACTATGTGTATGTACCCAAGCAAGAGATAGACCAAGAGGCTTGTATCTATGCCGACAATGTGCGTAAGTTACGCCAGCATGAATATGACAGTGCCATCCTCTACACTGATAAGGAAAACGAAATCGCTGCACAGAATGAGCGGAGCGAACAGGATTTTATCAAGTATTTCAATAGTATTATAAGCACACGTCATCCCAATAGTTCCGATTCGATTATAGTCAATTGGAGGCGTGTAGGCGAATTATTGAAAATGTATTCGCAAGGGCAGCCAATTCCATTCAAGGCGATTTCCGTTAAACTGCTTGAAGATATAAAGATGTTCCTTCTCCGTGCCCCAATGGGAGGGAATAAGAAAGGTACTATCTCACAAAACACGGCATCGACTTATTTCTCTATACTCAAAGCTGGATTGAAACAGGCATTCATTGATGAATATCTGACCGTTGATATAAATGCGAAAGTAAAGGGAATAACAAACATTGAGAAACCTCGTGTTGCGCTTACCATGAATGAAGTGCAAATGTTGGTTGATACTCCTTGCAAGGATGATGTTTTGAAACGTGCGTTCTTGTTCTCTATTCTCACAGGATTGCGGCATAGTGATATTCAAACTTTGAAATGGAAACAAATTCAGCAAACAAGTAAGGGCACATGGCAAGCGGTCGTTGTACAGCAAAAGACAAAAAGACCGGATTACAAGCCTGTCATCCAACAAGCACTTCAATTATGTGGCATACGTCCAAACGATGATGAAGCACTTGTTTTTGAAGGACTGACCGATGCCTCTTGGATTTCTCGTCCTCTGAAAGTCTGGATAGAAGCATCCGGTATCAAGAAGCACATCACCTTCCATTGCGGCCGCCATACTTCGCAAATCTCTACGAATACACTTGTAACTAATTGTATATCAGTATAATCCAAAATGACATAAATGTAGCTACCACTTGAAAAGGGACCCAGGTGGCATTTGAAAATGGGACCACCC
>ERZ777011.934-NODE-934-length-38126-cov-16.659058_pt1 | contig 38126 bp, 39 predicted proteins | sample MGYA00374964_ERZ777011 | MGnify/ENA primary metagenome ERZ777011 (study PRJEB29310, sample SAMD00008975) | mouse gut metagenome | study: EMG produced TPA metagenomics assembly of the Metagenome analysis of fecal microbiota from mouse which was promoted...
TGGTATAATCAGAAGGAAAACCACCTCTGATTATTTACATAATATTTTTCGTTAATATAACATATTAACGAAAATATCAGAATTAATATATTTTAGTATTATCAAGGTTTTTACCATTTTTGAATAATAAAAAAAGAGCATAAAATTTGCTCTTAAAATTTATTATAGAAAGCTTGACTTCTTAGAAATTTATGTGTATCATAGTTTTGTAATAGGTCGTTAATATTGCATATTAACGAAAAAGCAGCCTTAAATGGCTGTTTTTTTATAAAAAAAGAGAGCTATACTTAGTATAGCTCTCTTTCTAATAAATCTATAATCTAGAAGGAAAACCACTTCTAGTTTTTTATAATTCAAGTTCTGGACATTCTACCCATTCAAATGCAGTTTTATATCTGCTATTTGGTTGTTTTCTATCTATTCCTATCCATCGTCCTAAAACTCCATAAGTATTTGAACCTGTTCCCCATACTGTTCCATCTTTCTTTACTGCTACATACCAATTTGGTCCAGCAGCTATTTGTTCTACATCTGTTATTGGTAATTTTTCTGGTTCTGAAATTACATTAGTAGAAGAAGTTCCTTTTCCTAATCTATTTTCTGTTCCCCAACCATACAAATTACCATTTTCTGTTAAAATTATATATTCTCTTCCATTACCAACTATATCTTTTACTTTTTCACCATTTATATTTCCTGTCCATTCTTTATAGTCTCCTGTATTTGCTGGTGCCCCAATATAATTGGCACCATCACCAGAATAATATAATTTCCCATTTTCATCTAATATATATGATTGTCTATCTTTTGGATATAATCCAATTATCTTCGTTGTTACTGAATTTGCTTTTGTAGGGATATTTCCATCTGCATCTTGTCTCCAACTTCTCCAATTTCCAAATCCCCAAATACTTCCATCTTTTTTCTTTATTATTCGTGACAAAGAATGATAACTAAAATCATCTACATCTGTCATAACTTCAACGAAGTCTTTTCTATTTTCAGTAGCATTTTGCCAACCAGAATAATTATAAATTTCGTTATAATAAGCTAAACCAGTAGCATATAATAAATTATCTGTCGTTAATACTGCCAATATACCATTTGAATAATTTACTTTTTTAGCTTTTCCTTTAATTTTTGAATCTGTTATTTCTGTAAAATTCTTTACTTTCATATTTTTATCATAATTAAGACCTATACAATCTGAATCACTACCTGCTACATATAAATTGCCATTTTTATCTATATATGCTGGACAAACTGGATCAAAATATTTTACATTACTTGCAATATGTTTCCAATTTTTTTGCAATACATCATTTCCAAACATTAACTCAGAATTTACTGACATGTATACTTTTCCATCTTGACCTATAAGCAGATTATTGTTATATATAGTCCCTTTACATTGCTGATATTTTACCATATCTCCTATATTACTATTTCCACCATATAAACTATTTACTTTTGGAAAACTTTTAGCATATTCTCCATTACTTAAACATACAAAACCTGAAATATTAGTTGACCAATCACTTCCAAGTCCCATACCAAGATATGAACCTGTTGCATACACACTTTTATCTTTTAACAAATAAAACACATTCCAATTTGTAACTAATACTTCTTCTAAATCAGCAGTATTAAATGGAACATTTTCAAGTGGATTTAATATTCCCCATTCTTTATTAGCATCACCTATTACTCCCACATTATTCGTAGAAACCCCCCATAATACTCCTGTATCTTCCAATAAAATAAATGTTGTACCCCCACACCACATATTTTTAAAAGTTTTACCTTGAATTTCAGTTCTAGTAAAGAAGTTAACATTTGAGCCACCACCTACCCAGCCAGAACCGTTTCCACCTCCACCATATCCACTTTGCATTACAGTTCCATTCGTTAATAAAATCCATGGTGATGCATATGTTGCAGAAATACTTTTAATCTGATGATCATAATCTAAACCATCTTTTCCATCCCATATTCTTTTAAAATTGCTATATGTTGTAGGATTTCCATTATTTATTCCACCAAATCCCCAACCAGAATATCCTGTCCAATAAAATTGGTTATAACTACACCATTCATTGCTTTTTTCAGGAACATTACTTGGTGCATTATTATACCATATACATGTACCATCTCTACATCCATTCATATCAAAAATATTTTGTGGATCTAAAATTCCACTTATTTCAGTAAATTTATATATAACATCTTGATTTCCAAGACCTAATTGCGCTCTATCATTGGCTCCGGCACCATATAATTTATTATCAGTTGTTACTACAAAAAGTGAATTAGAAGCGGTGTCAAATACTTTACTTACTTTTTTTCCATCAACATTTAATTTTATTGCTTCTCTTCCTGTAAAACTTAATTGTTGTTCTTTTGTCAATCCAAATTTATTAGCTCCATTACATCCATATCCCCATAAATTGTCATTTGGGTCTATAAAATATATTGCTCCATTTTCACCAGGTATAATTTTCTTTACACTTCCTACTTCCTTTGGTATAGTAAATTCTTTAAATAGTGAATTATCTATTTTTTCCATATCTGCTGTTGAAGTATTTAATCCGATTCCTTTTATACCCTTTGCATATAAATCTCCATTATTATATAATTTATATATGTTATTTGTAGTAGGATCTGCTATTATTTTAAACCCATATTCATGCTCTGTATTTCCTGCTAACTTATCATCTGTACCTGTTCCACTTATTTCTGATTCTGCAAATACTGGTGCATTTGAACTTCCACTCATTACTGCTGTTGCCATGTTTGAACTATAACAACTTACCCCTTTTAGTTTTACTCCATCAATTGAGTATATCATTCCTGTTGCTATATCTATTACATAAGTTTTATCACTCTCTATACCTAGTACTTCATTATCTAAATAAAACAAATCTTGTACTCCTGCTGGATAATACATCAATTCGCTTTCAAAATCACTATTAAAACTATCAGCTGAACTTAGAACATTAGTTGATGGTACAGTTTCTGTCATACTCCATATTCTATAATATCCTACTTCTCCAACTAATCTTTCTGTTTTAGTTAAATCACTTACTTGGCAAAGTCCCTTGGCTGGTACTGTTTTTGTTTCTTCTCCCATCTGTCCTATTGCTTCTCCTGCTTTCCACATTTGCACTGCTTCTTCTACTGCTGTCATTTCACTTAGAAACGTTGAATATTGTGTTCTACTGATTATTCCATCATCACCTATAATAGCATTTATTGATACACCAGCTAGTATTAGCATTACTATTATTGAAATAACCAAAGCTATAAGTGTTATACCCTGTTGCTTGTCCATTTGTTTTCTTATACATTTCTTACTATGCTTTTTCATTTGTTTTCCTCCTTTTTTATTTGCGAAGAGACTTGTTATGTCAGTTAAAATATTTCAAACAACAAAATTTCTAGAAATTACAACCTTTGTTATAATCCTAGAATTTCAAGTCTCTTCTGTACACAAAAATACAAAAGCGAAAATATTTTTTTCGCTATAATCAGAAGGAAAACCACCTCTGATTATTAATATATATTCATAACTGTATAGTTTTATTCATACTTTTTTGCAAAAAACTATACGTCCGAAACGCTACATTTGAATTATACCGTTTCAAACGTATATTGTCAAGGCGTTATAATTAAATTATAATAAAGTTGTTACACAAAACTAAAAAAGGAAGCGAAAATATGAGTAAATTCGATAATACAATTATTGGTAGTAATTTACCACCAGTAAATGGTAATATTAAATTCCATTTACTGGAACTTTTAAAAGAAAAAAATATTACTAGATACGCCCTTTCAAGAAGAACTAATATAAGATATGATACAATTTGTAACTATTGCAATAGCAATGTTACTTTAATAAATGTAGAATATTTAAAAATATTTTGCACTATATTAGATTGTAATATTGAAGATATTATGACTTTTGAAAAAATAGAAGAAAAGACTTCAAATTGAAGTCTTTTCTTCTATTTTATTATGTAGGAAAGTTAACCAGAACTTTTCGAAATAGCAAGGTTAGTTACATATATTCGTGCGATTGCAAAGCAATCTGCACATTTGACAAAGCCTCTTTTCTTATTTTAATTTCATAGATAATAGTTTGCTAATCCCCTTTTCTTCCATTGTTATTCCATAAACAGTATCAGCAGCTTCCATAGTTCCTTTTCTATGTGTAATAACTAAAAATTGTGTATTTACAACAAATTTCTTTAAATATTCTGCAAATCTATAAACATTAACATCATCTAGTGCTGCCTCAATTTCATCAAGCACGCAAAATGGTGCTGGATTTATTTTTAAAATTGCAAAAAGTAATGCAATAGCCGTAAAAGCTTTCTCACCACCAGATAAAAGCATCATGTTTTGAAGTTTCTTTCCTGGCGGTTGAACTTCTATTTCAATTCCACTCTCCAAAACATTATCAGCATCAGATAGAATTAATTCTGCTTTTCCTCCACCAAACAATTCAACAAATACTTCTGAAAAATTCTTATTAATAATTTTAAATTGTTCAGAAAATTGTGTTTTCATAGTTTCTGTCATTTCACTAATTACTTTTTTTAATTTACTACTAGCTTCTTCTAAATCTAGCCTTTGTTCGCTCATAAAATCATATCTTTCTTTCAATTCTTGATATTCTTTTATTGCATTAACATTTACTGGACCTAAATCTCTAATATCAGCTCTTAAAGAATTCACCTGTTTTTGAACTTCTGAAACATTTGAAATTTCTGGAACTTCTTCAATATTATTTGGAGTAAGTTCATATTCTTCCCACATTTTATTTATAATTTGATTTAGCTCTAAATCTAATTTAGAATTTTTTAAATCCAGTTTTGTAATTTGATTTTTTACGTCAGTAACTCTTGATGTAATTTCTTCTGCTTCCTTTTCTAAGTTTACTATTTTTTCATTCTTTTGGAAGCGTTCTTCTTTTAATTTATCTACTTTTTCTCCACTTTCCAAAACTTCTTTTTCAAGTTCTGTAATTTTTATTTTAGTTTCTTCAATTTGTTTTTCAAATTCTTTATTGTCTGTTAAAATTTTCTCTCTCAAATTTTTCTTATTTTCAATACTTGCTTTATTATTTTCTATATCACTATTTAATCTAGCTAATATTTCATTTATTGAAGTTTCGCTTTCATCAAATGAAGATACTGATATTTTCAAATTAGTAATATCAAAATTCAAATCATCAATATATCTTTGTGTATCTTTATTAAGTTCTGTAAATTCATCAATAACTTTATTTAATTTTTCATTTTCTTCATCAATTGCAGAAATTTTATTATTATATTCTGCTTCTGCATTTTGATTATCATTTTTTTCTTGTTTTAAATTTTCTAAATCTTGTTTTAATTTATCTCGTTTTGCCTCAGCTTTTGTAATTTCTAAGTTTAAGTTTTCTTGTTTTTGATTTTCTGTTGCAAAAACAATTTCTATTTCTTGAAGTTTAGTTTGTTTTTCATCAAAACCTTGTAAAATTTCTTGAACTTCACTTATATATTTTTCCTTGTCTTGAACAATTTTTTCTTTCTTTTCTTCTATCTTTTTAAGTTCTTTTTCTAAGCTTTCAATTTCTTTTCCACGACCTAAAATACTTACAGTTTTCTTTTGAACTGAACCACCACTTATAGCTCCTGATGGATTGATTATATCACCTTTTAAAGTAACTATTTTAAAAGAATATGAATTTTGTTTTGCAAGTGCTATTGCTGTATCCATATCTTCTACAACAACAGTTTTTCCAAGCAAATTAGAAACTATATCTTGATATTTTTTGTTAGTTTCAACAAGTTCACTTGCAACACCTATAACCCCACTAATTCCATTAGTAATTAATTTAGAAATTTTTTGTGGTTTAACTGATGTTATTGGTAAAAAAGATGCTCTTCCTAAATTATTTTCTCTTAAATGATTTACTAATTTTTTTGCTTCTTGTTCGTTGTCTGTTACTATATTTTGAAGAGTTGCTCCAAGTGTCATTTCAATAGCAGTTTCATATTTGCTATCTACTGAAATTAAATTTGCTAATACTCCATGAACACCTTTATTTAGCGATGAATCCTTTTCAATAGCTTGTAATAATAATTTGACACTTCTGCCATAGCCCTCTTTTTCTTTCTCTGTTTCTACTAAAAATTTCAATCTAGAATTTTTTATTCTATATTCTGTATCTAGGTTATTTATTTCTTCATCAAACTCACTAATTTTCTTTGAACTTTCTTCACGTTTTCCTTTTATCTGTTCGAGTTCATTTACCAAACTATTTTTAGTAGCTTCTATTTCATGAAAATGAGAAGCCATATCACTCTTTTTAAGTCTAGCCTCATCTAATTCTGAAATTGTATCTTGAATTTCATTTTTTATTGACACTTCTTTTTTATTTAAATTTTCAAAATTAGCTTTTCCTGTACTAATTTGATTTAAAATTTCATATCTATTATCAATATTGGTTTGAACTACAAGTTTTTTTGCTTCTATCTCTAAGTCTTTTTCTGAAAGAGTTTGAGTATATTTTGAAAGTTCGTCTTCTTTTGTTTTAAGCTCTATATCAAACTTTTCTTTATTTGCTGTTAAGTTAGTTTTCTTTTCTATCTTTTGAGTTTTCTCTTGTTCTAAATCAGAATTTCTTTGTTCTAAATCTTCTATTTCTTTTGCATATCTATCATAATTTTCTATATTATTTGAAATTCTTTCTTGTAAAATTCCAATTTCACTATTATATTGTTCTTTTTTCTTTCCACCTTCAAATCCTAAATTTTGAGTAGCTTCAATCTTTTCTAGAAGTTCATCAACTAATTTTTTTAGATTTTCTTTTTCTTCTTGAACATTATTTAATTTTTCTTCTTCTTTTATTTGTTGTGCTTCAAATACTTCAATATCAGTTTTTATTTCTTGCATTTTCTTTTTGAAATCTTCTATATTATACAAGAAAAGTCCAACTTCAATCTCTTTTAATTTTTCTCTTAAATCTAAAAATTTCTTAGCCTTTTCAGATTGAGTTTTTAATGGTCCTATACTATTTTCTATTTCACTTACAATATCATTTATTCTTAATAAATTAAGTTTAGTTTGCTCTAATTTTTTCTCAGATTCATTTTTTCTTGTTCTATATTTTACAATTCCAGCTGCTTCCTCAAAAATATGTCTTCTATCCTCTGATTTATTACTTAATATTTGATCAATTTTTCCTTGTCCTATTATTGAATATCCGTCTTTTCCAATTCCAGTATCCATAAACAATTCTAAAATATCTTTTAATCTACATGGTGTTTTGTTAATAAAATATCCAGACTCACCGCTTCTATATATTCTTCTAGTAACAATAACTTCATTGTATTCAATAGGCAATTTCCCATCAGAATTATCTATAACAAGAGAACCTTCGGCAAATCCCAAAGATTTTCTGTTTTGCGTTCCAGCAAAAATTATATCTTCTGCTTTTTGACCTCTTAAAGATTTCATGCTTTGTTCGCCTAAAATCCAAAGAATACAGTCAGAAATATTACTTTTTCCTGAACCATTTGGTCCTATAACTGTTGTAATTCCTGGCATAAATTCTAATACAGTTTTATCTGCAAAAGACTTAAATCCGTACATCTCTAATCTTTTTAAATACATTTCTTTTTCCTCTTTACAAATTGCTATACTTAATAATATATTAATTTTACATTTTTCGCAAGTATTTTCTAATACAATAAAATTATCTTTTTTTCTTGACTATAAATTCAATTAAATATACAATAATATATATGTTTATGCAAAAGGAGAAAATATGAAAGAGGAATTTGATTTTTATAGTAAAACGAGTTTAAAATCTTATAACTTAGATGATCGTATTCGTTATCAATTAAAAATGTTAGATAGTCTAGATGCTTATACTAGAAGACACTCTGAAAATGTTGCTTCTATTACTTGTAGACTTTGTGAATATTTAAAATTAGATAAAGGATTTACTATTTATTGTACAACTTGTGCTTACCTTCATGACATAGGAAAAATGTTTATTCCTCCTGAAATTTTACAAAAACCTTCAAAACTTACTGATGAAGAATATGAAGTAATGAAAACTCATACAACTATTGGATATAAAATGTGTATGAATGACCCAAAATTGAGACCTTATGCTGCTGGTACTCTTTATCATCATGAAGCTTTGAATGGAACTGGTTATCCAAATGGCGTATCTGCTAATAAAATTCCTTATGAAGCTCAAATCATCAGAGTTGCAGACGAATTTGAAGCAATTAGCGCTAAAAGACAATATAAAACACATATTGGAATTATTGAAACTTTAAATATATTAATTGATGATACAAAACCAAATCCAATAAAGTCTATACCAGATGGTTTAAAAATTTTAGCAACTGAAACCAGACTTGGAAAAATTGATAGAAAAATAGTAAAAGCACTTTTCAAGGTTGTTATTGATGATACAGAATATGAAATTGCTTCTCGTTCAGATTATTTAGAATATTTAAAAGATGAAATAAAACGATTTGAAGAAGCTTTAAGATATTATAATAAAATGGAATCTGCACCTACTGAAAGCAAAAAAGAATATTTCCGTGAAGGTGCAAAAGCTTTTCTAAGAAGAAATGAAAATGTTGATGCTATTCCTAAAACTTTGGAAGAATTAAAAGACGCTTATCAAGTAAGAAAAGCTCATATTGAACAGCTTTACTTAGAAGTAAAACAAATCAAAAAATTAGTAGTGTAAGTTAGCTGTTTGAACGAAGTGAATTACAGATAACTTATACATTGGAGCAATAAAAACAAATGCAGTGAAGTTTTTATGATTAGCGGAGATGTAATCAATGGCTGTTTGAACGAAGTAAATTACAAATAACTTATACATTAAAGCAATAAAAACAACATAATAAAAAGGAGATTTTTCAATCTCCTTTTTGTTTTATTAAGCATTTAAAGTTTTTCTTATATTTTCCATATTAGTTCTTAAAATGTTTGCACTATTATTTAGTTTCTCTTGATTTTCTTTTGATAATTCTAATTTTAATAGTTCTCTTGCACCATTACTATTTACAATAGCTGGTACACCAATATATATGTCTTCTTGACCATATTCCCCATTTAAATATGCTGATACAGTTAAAATTTCATTTGTATCATTCATAATTGTCTTAACAATTTTTGCAAGTCCAAGACCAATACCATAATATGTAGCTTTCTTTTTATTTATAATTTCATAAGCTGCATCTCTAACTTCAATATGTATTTTTTCTAAATCTGACATATCTTTTCCAGCGTCTTTAAGAATATCTGTAATTTTCTTGCATCCTACATAAGCATGTTCCCAAGGAACAAATGAAGAATCTCCATGTTCTCCCATTATATATGCGTGAACATTTTTATTTGAAACATTAAGGTATTCTCCAACCATAAATCTTAAACGTGCTGTATCTAGTGCTGTTCCAGATCCAATTACACGACTTGTTGGAAATTTTGAAACTTCTTGAACAACTTTTGTCATTAAATCTACTGGATTAGATGCTATTAAGAATATGCCTTTAAATCCACTGTTTACAACTTGAATTGTAATATCTTTCATTATTTTAGCATTTGCTTCTGATAGTTCCAATCTTGTTTGACCTGGTTTTTGACTTAAACCAGCAGTAATAACAACTATATCTGCATCTGCACATTCGCTGTAATCTCCTGCTTTTATTTTCATGTGACTTGATGAACATGGTAAACCATGGCATAAATCCATTGCTTCTCCAATAGCTTTGTCTTTTAATACATCTACTAAAACTAATTCATTAACTCCACTAGCTGCTCCTTGACTAAGTATTGCATAAGCCATACTCATTCCTACAAATCCTGTTCCGACTAATACTAATTTTCTTTTTCCAATCATATAATATCTCTCCCTACAATGATATAATTTTTTCCAATTAGATATTATACTACTTATTTTTCTATTTTGCAATATATTTTTTAATATTGACGACCCCAAATAATCATCTTTTCAGCTTTCTTACCACATACTGGGCAAGTATCAGCCAAATGCTCTTGTTCAAATGGCATACATCTTGAATGTGCTCCTGTAACTTCTTTAACTTTTTCTTCGCAAGCTACATCTCCACACCACATTGTCTTTACATAACCTTGATTTTCTTCTAAATTTTTAACCATTTCATCTAATGTATATGCAACAGTTGTCTTTTCTTCTCTTCTTTTTAAACATTCATTATACATACTTGTATGTATCTCATTTAATAATTCTTCTATTCTGTTTTCCAAATTAGAAAGTTCAACAGTTTCTTTTTCTAGTGTATCTCTTCTAACTAACATTGCTACACCATTTTCAATATCTCTTGGTCCTATTTCAACTCTAACTGGAACACCTCTCATCTCCCAATCATTAAATTTGAATCCTGGTGTATAATTATCTCTTAAATCTAATTTTGTTCTAAATTTTTTCTTTAAATTTTCATATAATTCTGTTGCTTTTTCTTTAACACCTTCTTTATGCATTGCTACTGGTACAATAACAACTTGAATTGGAGCTACTTTTGGTGGTAATTTTAAACCTCTATTATCTCCATGTGCCATAATAACTGCACCAATTAATCTTGTACTAATTCCCCAAGAAGTTTGGTAAGCATATTCTTCTTTTCCTTCTCTATTTTGAAATTTTACTTCAAAAGGTTTTGTAAAGTTTTGTCCAAAATAATGTGATGTTCCAGCTTGAAGAGCTCTTCCATCATGCATTAAACTTTCAACTGTATATGTTGCAACAGCACCAGCAAATTGTTCTTTTACTGTTTTTCTTCCTTTTAACACTGGAATTGCTAATAAGTTTTCTATAACATCTGCATATATATCTAACATTTGAATTGTACGCTCTTCTGCTTCTTTTGCAGTTTCATGAATTGTATGTCCTTCTTGCCATAAAAACTCTCTTGAACGCAAAAATGGTCTTGTTTCTTTTTCCCATCTTAGAACATTACACCATTGATTATATACCATTGGTAAATCTCTCCAAGAGCTTAGCCATTTTGAATAAAGTGTTGAAAACATTGTTTCAGATGTTGGTCTAATACAATATCTTTCTTCTAATTTTTCTCCACCAGCTTCTGTAACCCATGCTACTTCTGGTGCAAATCCTTCAACATGCTCTTCTTCTTTTTGTAGTAAATTCTCTGAAATTAGAACTGGAAAATAAACATTTTCAACTCCAACTTCTTTGAATTTTTCATCAGCATATTTTTGAATGTTCTCCCAAATTGCATATCCATAAGGTCTTATAGCTATGCATCCTTTTGTATCTGTATAATCGGCAAGTTCTGCTTTTTTTACAACATCTGTGTACCATTGTGCAAAATCTTCCTCTATATTAGTTATTTCTTTAACAAATTCTTCTTTTCCCATAAAAACTCCTCCTATTTTAATTATTCATTACTTTCTTGTGCTACTAATTCTTCCCTTGCGGGGTCCGGAGCCTCTGGTTCTTTTGATAAAATAACATCATCAATTACTATTTGTTCATTTTCATCTAATTTATATCTTGGAAGTTCTGGTAATTCATCTAAATTACTTATTCCAAACATTTTCATAAAATTAGTTGTAACTGAATACATTGTAGGTCTTCCAGGTGCATCAAGTCTTCCAACTTCTTCTATTAAATTGTATTCTAGCAATTTATATATTGTACCATCTGAACCTACACCACGAATTGCCTCAATTTGTGCTCTTGTAATTTTAGGATTATATGCAATAATAGATAAAGTTTCAAGCGCAGCATTTGAAATAGTTGGTTTTGCTCTATTATCAAATAATGGATAAATGTAATCATAATACTCTTTTTTAGTACATAATTGATATCCATCTTCAATTTTAATAAGCTCTAAACCACTATCTTCTGCTTCATATTTTAATTTCATATTTTGCATAATTTTTTCAATGTCTTCTGAACCAAGTTCTAGTGCATTCATAATTTCTTTGATTTTAATCTCTCTTCCAGTTGAAAATAACATTGCTTCAATTATCGCTTGCTCTTTTACTAAATTCATTTTTCCTCCTAAAATGTAAGAATGTAACTTTTATGATATCAAAAAAATTGCTTTTTTTCAAGACTTTTTTGACATTTAACTCTTTTTTATGGTATAATGTATTTGGATATATTTTTCAAAAGAAGGAGAAGAAAAATGGATTCAGAAAACAAAGAATTACAAATTGTCATGGGAGATGACACAGAACTTAATATTTCAGAAGTTGGAGATATTATGAATAACTTGAAACCTCATACTTCTGAGAAAAAGAAAAATATAATCATCCCTCTTGTTTCAAAAAAATCTGAGGATAAAGAAAAAGACAAGAATGATAAAACAGAAGAAATTGAGGAAGATGAAAATATTATCGATGAAAATTTAGAAAATGAAGAAGAATAAGCAGCCTTTTTAATAAAAGCTGCTATTTCTTTTTTTATTAACTTATTACTTTTCGTAATTATATATATCATTTACAAAATATTCAATTCTGTCACAGTCTTTATTATATAGATATATGTTTCCTTCTTTACTCTTTCCTGGTTTTATTTCCCAAACACTTCTTGTTTCAAAAGCTACAAGCTCATCTCCTTTATATCCTAAAATTGCTACTTCTACATCATTTAATGTTTCATTTGTATTATTAGTTACTTCAAAAGTTAAATTTGAATTTGCTTCTCCTATCATATTAACATCTACATCATTATAATTGATAATTGCTCTATTTGTTTTAAATGGTTGGGTAATTAAAAAGTCATATCTTTCGAAATTTTCTGGTACATCATAAAGTGTTTGCATATTTTTTTGATTTGCAAATAAAGTACTAATATTCATATCAGAAATATATATTGGTTTATCTGCACCATCATAAAAAATTATCTGCAATCTTATATCTAACATTGTATAATTACTTGTATTTTGTGTTTCTATAAGCAATTCTTTATTAGGCAACATCTTGCTTGAAACAACTATATTTTCTCTCTGTGTTTCCAAATCAGAAACTAAATTTTCATTTGAATAATCATTTGAAATTTCTATATTAGAATCTATATAACTTTCTTCATAATCTTTCATATTTTCTGATATCATGCCATCAGCTATTGTAATTACCAATCCTAAAACAGATTGTAATATTGGTAATATAAAAAAGAAAAATACCAAAAGATATATTACAAATTTTCTCTTTTTATCTATCAATACAATTTGTTTTTTACCTTGATTATAAGAATAATTATATGAATTTTTTCTTTTATTTTCTGCAAATCTTGCATGTTCATATTCTTCTTTGATACTTCCTCTATCGCTTAAATCATTTGAACAATCATGTAAATCACTATAATCATCCATACTATTTATTGAATCGTCTTTTATTAAGTCATCTAATCCAAATCGAAATTTTTTATTTTCTTGAATTGGATCATTATTATTATCTCTCATATTATCCCCCAAATTTTCAAAATTCGACTATATATTAATTTTAACATATTGATATTTAAAGTCAAGGTAAATAACTTGCATAGCTTTCCTTTTTATGGAAATACTTTATATTATTAGGAGGTGATTGCATGACTAGTAAAGAACTTTTGTATGTTGAAGATGCGCTAGGTCACGAAAAATTTATGAAATGTTGTAGTAAGGATACTTCTGCTATGTTACAAGATCCTGCTCTTTCTGCATATATTGGAGGATTAGAAAAAAAACATGAAGAAATCTATAACAAATTTTTAAATTTATTATAAGGAGGAATTATGGAAGATAGAGATTTGATGGAAAAAGAATTACTAATAATTAAAGGTGTTTGTGATTTATACTTGCATGGTACAATAGAATCTTCATCAGCTGATGTCCATGAAGCTTTTAAATGTGCATTAAACGAATCATTAGATATTCAAAACAAAATCTACAATCTTATGGTAGAAAAAGGTTGGTACAAAACTGAATTTGCAGAACAACAAAAAATTGATCAAGCTAAACAAAAATTTACAAACCAAAATTAGCTAAAAAAGAGCACAATCTGTGCTCTTTTTAGTTTAATTTTCTACTTTTATATCTCCACAATTTACATCAATTTTTAAAGTCGATTCTGCATATCTATTATTTTTATTTATTTTATATTCTCCCAAATCAACATTTGCATCAATATAAATATCATTTGTATTTCCTATTTTTACATCTCCCAAATCATTTTTAATTTTGGAATTTTCTTTTAGCTCTATATTCTTTATCTTCAAATCTCCACAATCTATTTCTATATCTAATTTATTTAAAACTGTATCTACATCTATACTTCCATAATCAGAATCAATTTGTAGATTTTTAACCTTACCTAAATTAATATCTCCGCAAGATTCTTCTATATTTATTGTAGCATTTTCCAAATCAATCATATCAACATTTCCATAATCTGATTTTACATTAATTTCTTTATTATAATTTCGAGGCAAATACACAGTAATTTCGTCTATATGATTATTAAAAGAAAATACAACTCTTTTACTTTTTGTATTATCAATCTTTAATTTACCATTATCCACGCTAACATCTATTTGTCTATTTTGCTCTCCATATACTAATACTTTTACTTTTTGGTCATCTGTATTCTCTTCTATTTTCAATTTCCCCGCACTTACTAAAATTTCAATATTATTTATAAATTCTAAATCATAATTTTCATTACAAATAATCTCTGAATTATTGCTCGTATTATAAATTCCAATTGGAATATTAGTATTATTTAATATAACATAAGATAAAAATGCTATTAAGAATATGATTAGAATAATCCAAAATATAATCATAGCAATTATCCAACCTTTATTCTTCATTAGACTTTTCCTCCTTTAACATAAAGATTAATTTGACTATATTACATACAGCTCCACATATTACAAAAATTATCCAAGTTACATGCCAAGCAAAAGTCATAAAACTTACTATAAAATAAATCGCTGTAAATATTGCTCCAATTATACTATTTATTTGTTTTACAATATCATCTTCTTGTTTCTCTTCTTTTGTTTTGTCAAATTTTGGAATTGACATATAATGTTTAATAATTCTAGTTGTTGCTATTGCTATGATAAATAAAAATATTGCTGATGCAACAATTGGATTCATTTTTTGCACTGGTATTGCTATCATAATAAAAACAATTGACAAAATATATAATAATACTGAGGTACTTACAACTTCTGCTGATTTTCTTCTTACTTCTTCTTTTGTCATAGTTCTTTCTTCTAATTTTTCTTTTTCTGCACTTTCTTGCTTTTCATTTTTTTCTTCAACTTTCTTACCTGTTAGTAATTCCTCTGTACTAATTTCAAATAATTCGCAAATTGGAATTATTTTATCAAAATCTGGTGTACTTTGATTAGTCTCCCACTTTGATACTGTTTGTCTTGTTACATTTAATTTTTCTGCAACCTCTTCTTGTGATAAATTTTTTTGTTTTCTTAATTCAAATAATTTTTCTCCTATATCCATTTTTTTACCTTTTCCTTTCTAAAAAAATTATATCTTTTTGATTGGTTGCATTCTACCAATTCAGCTTTGAAATTTGTCAACTAAAATTAACATTTAGCTTATATCAAGACTTTCAAGACTTAATTTTTCACAATATCTATCTAAAATAATAGCATATTTTTTCACAAAATAAAAGAAAAACATCAACTGTTATTGATGTTTTCATTAATTTTCTTTTAAAAAATCTATATATTCTTCTAAGCAAAAATCTAATTCATTAATTTTTTTTGCATGTTCTACTCCCACATATCTCCAATGCCATGGTTCATAATTAACCTTTGTTATATCCTCCTTATCTTTTCTATACCTTAATATAAATCCATATTTTTCAGCATTTTGCTGTAACCATTTAAAACCTTTCAATTCGTCAAAGGCATAATCAATATAATTGAAATCAACAGCTAATCCTAAATTATGGTCACTTGTTCCTGGCTTATTAATTGTTTGTAAAGTTAATCTTTCTGCCTCTTCTTGTGTTTTTCCTTGTAATAAATATGTATTTACTTTTTTATCAAAAATTTCTCTTTGACGAGTAATACTTCTATAAGATGATTGAACCCATATATTTGTTATTCCATCTTTTTTCATAGCTGTCATCATATTAATCAGTTCTTCAATTGCTCTTGCATCAAATTGTCTTGTACTATCTATATTTTTCAGTTCTATTTCATAATTATCTGGCAATACATTTTCATAGTTTACTAGTCTTATTCTCCAATCATCTATTTTCTTTTCTTGTATTACTTCGTTTGTTATATTATTTTCTATTAAATCACCTGTTTCTTTATTCAGCTTGTTAAAATTATTCTCTAAAAACATTCTGCAACTTATTACTATTATTAATCCTACTAAAAATACTATAAATTTCTTCATTTTTTCTCCATATTCTTACTTATATATTTCTATAAAATTCATTAAAAGTTACACTTTTTTTCTAATAAGAATAATGGGTGTTGTTTGTTTTCCTTGTCCTGCTGGATTGTCCCTTATAATTTCTCGCAAAATTTGGTCACTTAATTTTATATCATTTGATTTTCCTAATATTACTTGTCCAAAATCATTTGAATCTACAATCATTGCACTAATTCCTAATTTATTTTTAATTTCATTACAAACTAATTTAGAGTTTTCTGGAAGTTCAATTCCAATATCTTTATATTCATTCCAAGCTCCATCATAAAATCCATCTAAGCCACTTACATCTCGTCCTACAATTTTATAAAACACTCCTTTTATTCCAATAAGCTTTGTAATACCACTTACCAAACTTGCAAATATCACTCTTAAAATACCTACTTTATTAATAGCATATTGCATATTTATAGCCATACCAACACCATATCCACCTCTATTTTTTCTACACGCAAATTTCGACAAAAATTTTGCCCAAAATCCAATTTTTATATCTTCTCTTTTTATAATCTTATTTTGACAAATACTAATAATTTTTTCGCTAATAGAAATAATATCTCCTTCCTCATAAATATCTGATACATACTCTTTTATAACATCTATATAATTATCCTTGTCTGTTATAAATCTCATTTTTATAGCATGTCTTAAATAAATATCTTTACCAACAGATATTTCGACATTTTTCCCCTCATTTGATACAAACTCCATAAGCAACCTCCATTTATATTTCTTTTTATAAATCCTTTTAATTTGTTATGTCAATAAGAAAAGCGGCTTCGCCACATGTACAGATTGCTTCGCAATCGCACGAGTATATGTAACTTAACCTTGTTACTTCTGAAATTTCTAACGAAATTTCCTACGTAATAACAAATTAAAAGTGCTATATTTAGAATATAGCACTTTTACGTATCTAACTTGTATTTAATTTGTAGCTAAAATGTATCAATTTTTAGCTTTTTCAACAACAACTGATTTTATTTTATCAGAATTAGTTATTTCATAATATTTATCAATTGCGTGTATCGATAATAAACATGTATCCATTTTTTCTGACTTTACCAATCCTACAATTAAACCCGCTTTTTCTGACTTTAATCTATCATCTTCTAAACTCCAATCGTCAATAATGTGTAAATCTAAATAATTAACATAGTTTCTCATTATTTGTTCATCTGACATCTCACTATTCAATTCATTTTTGTCAAAAGATATAAATAATATTTTTCCAGATTTATTTTCTAATTCAAATTCATACATATTGCCTTTTAGTATCAATTCTATATTACTAATAGTATAGATATTTTCATTCAATGTATAGCTTCTATCAATTGCTGACATTGCATTATATTCATCATTGTTATTACTATTTTCAATAGCACTCTCAATTGTTTCTGGATATTTTATAATATTATATTCTTGAAGTTTTAATAATTCTTTTGCACAATTCTTAACAATAGACACATTTTCCATTTCCTCATTATTAAATTCTATTATTTTTCCATGTTTTGAAGCATCAGTAACAATTTCAACTTTTGAAAGTTCTTCTTGTATATCATGAATTGCTCTTACTAAATATATCTTTTCTGTTTCAACATCAATCTTATTTTTTCTTTGCTCCCAATAATATGACATTTCCATATTATCTTCCTCATATTTTAAAATCAGTTCTGGCAATTTAAAAGACAACAAAACAATCATTATAACTATAATATACATTATAAAATTATTTAATTTCATCTTCTGCCCCCTTTAAATCAAAATATATTGTTGTCCCTTCTCCTTCAACACTTTCTATATGAAGCGTTGAATTATGAAATTCTAAAATCTTTTTAACCAATGATAAGCCTATACCACTTCCTCCATTGCTCCTGCTTCTAGACTTATCTACCATATAAAAATCTTCTGTTACTCTTGAAATATGTTTTTTGGGAATCCCCTTACCCTTATCTATAACAGAAATTCTATATTTTTTATTTCCTATAATTTCTCCTTTTATATAAATCTTATTATCTTTGGGCTCAGCTTTATTAGCATTTTCAACCAAATTTCTAATAACTACTTCAAGTAATTCTTTATCGCCTTTTATATAATATTTAGTCATATCAATTTCTAATTTATTACCATTTAGATTAAAATCTTCATTATCTACAAAATTATTAATAAAGCTACTTGCTTCAATTACTTCTAATTCAAGTTTTTCATCTGTTAACGACATCAGTTTCATTAATTTTAATGAAACTGTTTCTAATCTCTTAGATTCTGTATAAATATAATTTAAAGCTTTTTGCGATATTTCTTCATCACATTTTTTCAATCTTAATAAGTCTGCATATCCCATTATTACTGTCATTGGCGTTTTAAGTTCATGAGTAAAACCATTTATAAAATCTTCTCTTTGTTTTACTAGCAAATTAAGCTTGTCTACATGATTAGTAACTAGCTTAGCTAGTACAAAAATTATAATAGATGATGCTGATAAAATTCCTACATCTCTAATCAAAGTTTCTTTAAGTTGTCTGTTTCTTTCTTCATATATATTGCTTACATCATAAGCATTTACAACATATATTGTTTTGGCATTAATAGACCAATATGAAGAAAATAACATATAATGCTTATTGCCTATTTTTCGCAATGCATAATTGCTTTGCCTTTCAGTTAATAAAGACGATATATCTATTTTATCTATATCATCAATTGTAGAATATAATTTTTCGTGTTCTTCTGTATATAATGCAACTAGTTCAGAATTATCTTCCATATACTGTTCCAAACTTTTTAAATATTCAGTAATCGTTTCATAAGTTACTTCTTTTCCATCTTGAATGTTTTGAATTATATTACTTTCTAACATATATTTTTCTAATATATTTTGATTATAATTTTGTACACTACTAATATTGTGTATAGAATAAAAGAAATTATTTTTTATTACATAATATCTGCTACAAGCTAGTACTATACTCATAATAACAATTACTAACAAAATAGCTTTTTTCCATGATTTCATATACTCCTCGCCTTGCTTAAATTTTTAACATATATCCTATCTTATATACTGTTACAATTTTATCTTTTAAATCCAATTTTTTTCTTAATCTTTGAATATGCAAATCCAAAGTTCTAGTTTCAAATTCAAGTTCAGTTCCCCAAACTTTTTCAAATATTGTTTCTCTATATAATGCAAAATTTTTATTTTCTACTAGTAACACTAATAAATCAAATTCTTTTGGTGTTAAAAGTACTTCTCTTCCAGATTTTTTCACTGTCCTTGCACTGATATTTATTTCTATATTTCCTATTTTTTTAGTTTCATTGACTTTATTATATCTTCTTAAAACTGCTTCTATTCTAGCAATTAATTCGCCCATTTCAAAAGGTTTTATTATATAATCATCTGCTCCTTCATTTAATCCTTTTATCTTATCTTTTGTTTGACTTTTAGCTGTAATAAATATAGTTGGAATTTGCTTTGTTTGTTTATTATATTCTAACAATTCATATCCATCTACATTAGGCAACATTATATCTAATAAAAGCAAATCGTAATTATTTTTTTCAATATAGTCTGCACCTATTTCTCCATCATTTGCTACATCACATTTATAGCCTTTTGATTCTAATTCAATTTTTATTAAATCTGAAATTGCAATTTCATCTTCTACTATTAAAACTTTGCTCATAATATCACACTCCAAAGTATTATATATATTAAAAATGTATCTAAATTGTATCTAAAAAACACCTAAATTGAATATACCCAAATTATTAGAATATAGTTCAATTTAAGTGTATATACTTATTATTTAAGCAAAAATTTTAATAAAGCATTACAGCCTTCTACAATATCATTATATGTTACTTCAAAATTATTTGTATACCAAGGATCTGCTATATCTCTTGGGTTATTAGAAAAATCTAATAATCTACATACTTTATTTTCATTATCACTTCCAATAATTTTTATAATATCTCTTACATTTCTGCTTTCCATTCCTAAAATATAATCAAAATTTTGATAATCTTCTACTGTTACTCTTCTAGCCATATGATTATCATATTCAATGTGTTCTTTATCAAGTTGTTTTCGTGTTCCAATATGAATACCATTTCCTATTTCTTCATAACTAGTTGCTGCTGAATCTATTATAAATTCATCTTCCATCCCATTTTTCTTTACTAAATCCTTAAATACAAATTCAGCCATTGGTGATCTACATATATTTCCTAAACAAACAAATAATATTTTTTTCATATTAACCTCCATTTTTCTAATATTAATATATCATAAATTTTTTTGCAAAACAAAAGATGACTAAAATGTCATCTTTTTATTATAAATATTATAAAATTACTTCAAATAAGCCAAATGATATTGCCATCATTATTAATCCAGCTGTTAAAACACCTAACATAACTGCTGTTACAGTATTTTTAAAGTTAAGATTTAAAAAACTAGCTCCTAATGTACCAGTCCAAGCACCTGTTCCAGGAAGTGGAATTGCAACAAATGCAAATAATGCTAAAAATAATCCTTTTCCAGCTGTACTTTGTAATTTTTCTCCTGCTTTCTCTCCTTTTTGCAAACACCAAGTAAAGAATTTTCCTATAAATTTTTTATCTTTTCCCCACTCTAAAACTTTTCTTGCAAAAAGATATATTATTGGAACTGGAAGCATATTTCCTATAATACATATTACAAAAGAAATTACTTTGTCTAATCCCATTCCAACAGCTATTGGTATAGCTCCTCTTAATTCAACTATTGGAACCATACTAACTAAAAATACTAAAATATATTTGATAATTATATTCATAAATTTGACCTCATTTTACTTTAAATTTACGCTATATACTTAATAAACGCAGTACTCGTATTATAGCTTTTTTATTGATTTTTGTCAAGTTTATGTATCTTAATTTTGATATCATTTTATCTGTTTTTACTCCAAATTTTTCTAATAAATTTTAAAGATAATGTTGATAAAGTAAAGCCTATTACTGGCACTAATGAACTTAAAAATATGTTATCATAGTTTCTAACTAAATATGAATATATAACAACTACTATATATGTTAAAATACATATACATATTTTTCTTGTCCAACTTGTTTCCCATGCTTTATTTTCTTCCACTATTTTATTTCTTTTCTTAATATTTTCAATTTCTGTTTCTACTTCTCTTAATTCCATAATTAATCTCCTTTTTATTTTCAATTATTATAGTATATCTTTAATTTCTTGTCAATTTATCTGTTTTTTTGTAATTAAATAAGTTTAAAAACAGTTGCTTTTTTTATTTTTTTATGATAAACTTGTACAGTAAACAAATATTAGTTTACTTGAATTTATTTTTAGTCTATATCCCTTCTTTTTGAGTGGTTATACAAAAATATTCAAATCATGAAAAAGGAGGTTTTTATATGGCAGACAAAGTTATAACATGCAAAGATTGTGGCAATGAATTTGTTTTTACAGAAGGTGAACAAGCTTTTTATCTTGAAAAAGGTTTCACAAATGATCCTGTAAGATGCCCAGAATGCAGAAAAGCAAGAAAACAAAACAGAAATCAATAAAAAATAAAAGTAGCAACTTATTGCTACTTTTTATTTGAATAAAAAAATACTGTAAAAGTTTGTTAAATAAACTCTTACAGTATTAATGGTTTTGGTAGCGACGGTGAGATTCGAACTTACGACCTGCCGGGTATGAACCGGATGCTCTAGCCAACTGAGCTACGTCGCCATAAACACAATAATTATTATACTTGCTAAAACTTGTTTTGTCAAGATTTTATAGAAAAAATCTTGAATTAACTTTAATTACCTGCCTTTTGTCTTCTAAAATCATAGTCTAATCTAATATTAATTAGCTTTTTAGTTTTATTCCATAACAATTTTTACTAATTCTGAAACACTCTTTACAACATTTGATGTTATTTCTTTTAATTCTGGAACAGAATCCTCCATACAATAGCCATTAAAATCTCTTATCATTTCCATATCACTATATCCATCTCCAATAGTATAAACATTTTCTTTTGCAATATGTAACTTTTCTAATAATACTGTTATAGCATGAGACTTACTAGTTTTATTAGAAATTATTTCTATTGAATTGCTTGTTAAAAAATATGAATTAACATATTCTCCATATTTGTTATTAATATATTCATTTCTTTCCCAAGCATCTTCTTTATTAGAATATCTAGCTTCAATTTTGGTTAAATCTTTGTACTCAAACTCTACCCTACTCTCAAATAAACTACAACAAAAATGACTCATTGTTTTTTCTAAATTCATATCTTCTTTTATATTATCAATAATACTATTATCTATTGAAACATTAAAAATTATATTATCATTTCCATCGAGTATCGTAGCTCCATGATTTATAATAAGATAATCATACTCTAAATTATATGCATTAGCTTTCTTTTTAAAATCCATATAACTTCTTCCAGTTGCTATAATAAAAAGGTTGCCAGCTTCTCTAAAATTCTGTATATTTTTTTTATTAATTTCAATATCATCATCATTTATATAAAAAGTTTGATCATAATCACTTACTATAATTTTCTTCATTGCTACCTCCTTATTTTAATTCCTTCTCTATCGTTTTATAATTTGGAATATACTGCTTTACTAAATTCCAAAATTCCTTTGAATGGTTCATATATTTTAAATGACAAAGTTCATGCACACATACATATTCTATCGCATTATCACTATACATTACAAGCTTTGTATTCACTTTTATAATTTTTTTACTTGAACAATTTCCCCATGCTCTTTTAAAATTGAATAATCTGTATTCTTTTGGTTTAAGCCCAGTTTTAACAATCATCTTTTCCATTATTGCGGAAATTCTTTTTTCAGCTTCTTTTCTATAATACATTTCATTTTCTAAAAATAACGCTTCTTTATCTTTTCTAATCGATTGTTTCACTTCAACTAATTTTTTATAAATCCAATCTTTTTTCTGCATTACAATTTCTTGTGCCTTATTATCTGTCATTCTTTTTGGACCTTTAACAAGTACAATTCCATCTCTTATAGAAATATATATATTTCTTCGTTTTCCTCTATCTATTTCATATTTAATTATTTTTCCGTTATATTCAAGTTCCATATCTTAAAAATAATACTAAATTAAAATTTAGTCAATTCTTTTTTTCGTATATATTGAATTTATCGTATAAATTTTATATAATACTGGTATCTTATGTATGGAGGAATTTTATGGAAAATATACTTATTAGAGATTTATTTAGAAACTCAGAAAATTATTATTCACAAGAGATTAAAATTTCTGGCTGGATAAAAACAGTTAGAGACTCAAAAACTTTCGGTTTCATTGAAATAAATGATGGAAGTTTTTTCAAAAATCTACAAATCGTTTTTGATAATACACTTCCAAATTTTGAAGAAATCTGTAAATTTACAATTAGTTCTTCAATTGAAGTTACTGGTATTTTTACAAAAACAGAAAATGCAAAACAAGCTTTTGAATTAAAAGCAACTAGTGTAAATCTTGTTGCAATTTCTGATCCTGAATATCCACTTCAAAAGAAACGCCATAGTTTTGAATATTTAAGAACAATAGCACATTTAAGACCTAGAACAAATACATTTAATGCTGTATTTAGAGTTCGTTCAGTTTTATCTTATGCTATACACAAATTTTTTCAAGAAAGAAATTTTGTATATGTTCATACTCCACTTATTACAGGTAGTGACTGTGAAGGTGCAGGAGAAATGTTTAACTTAAACTCTTTCGATTTAAAAAATGTACCATTAACAGAAGATGGACAAGTAGATTTTTCTAAGGACTTTTTTGGAAAACCAGCTCACCTTACTGTTAGCGGACAATTAAATGTTGAAACTTATGCTTTTGCATTTAGAAATGTTTATACTTTCGGTCCTACTTTTAGAGCTGAAAATTCTAATACAGTAAAACATGCTGCTGAATTTTGGATGATTGAACCTGAAATTTGTTTTGCTGATTTAAAAGATGATATGGATTTGGCAGAAGATATGCTTAAATATGTAATTCAATATGTTCTTGATAATTGTCCAGAAGAAATGCAATTTTTTAATCAATTTGTAGACAACACATTACTTGAAAGATTAAACAATGTATTAAACTCTGATTTTGCTAGAATTTCTTATACAGATGCTATTAAAGAATTAGAAAAACATAACAACAAATTTGAATTTAAAGTATCTTGGGGTTGCGATTTACAAACAGAACATGAAAGATTTTTAAGTGAGCAAGTATTTAAAAAGCCAGTATTTGTAACAGATTACCCAGCTGAAATAAAAGCTTTCTATATGAAGCAAAATCCAGATGGAAAAACAGTTGCTGCTACTGACCTTTTAGCTCCTGGAATTGGAGAAATAATTGGTGGAAGCCAAAGAGAAGATAATTTAGAAGTATTACAAGATAAAATGAAAAAACTAGGACTAGATGAAAAAGATTATTGGTGGTATCTAGATTTAAGAAAATATGGTAGCGTACCACATGCTGGTTTTGGTTTAGGATTTGAAAGAGCAATGATGTACATTACAGGTATGCAAAATATTCGTGATGTATTACCATTCCCAAGAACTCCAAAAAATTGTGAATTTTAAAGTATAAAGAGGCAAGTTTAATTTGCCTCTTCTATTTTTTCTAACTCATATTTTAACATTTCAATATCTTTATTACAATTCATCATTTTGTATAATTCACATGCTTTTTTGAAAGCTTGTATACTATTTTCATTATCTTTTTTATATGCATAAATTAAACTTTTTAACTTATAAAAAGATGCTTCATTTCTAATATCTAAATTAATTTGATTTTTTAACATCTCCTCTACTTTATAAATCCATTGTTCTGCTTCTTCTAAAAAAACATCATTGAAACTTTCAGAATATTGTTTAATTAAAACTGCAACTAGAAGCAACTCATAATCTATTGCTGCTCTAATAAAATTTTTGTCTATCATTTCTTGTGATTTTACTTTAAACAATTCTACAACTTTATTTAAGTCTTTTTCTAATTTCAAATAACATCTATTTGACCAAAGATTATTTACTAATCTCCTATATTCACTTATATCCTCAAAATAATTCTTTTCGTTATATTCCCAAAGTTCATAAGCTTCATTATATTTTTCTACACAATTATATAAATATAAAGCTTTAACATGATTATACAAACATAAAATTCTTCTATTAGATATTCCAGTATTTTTTATCTTAGTCGCCATTTCTAAATATTTTTCTGCCTCAGCAGTATTTTTAGATTTAGACATAATATTTATATAATCACAATATGCTTCAAGCTCCTCTTCTCTATCGCCTATTATTTGAGCTACTTTTGCTCTTTTTAAATGTATTGAACCCTCGCCTTTTTCCCATTTACCTCTTACATATATATAGTATTTTAGATTTCTAACTATTGTAATATATTCCTTATATTTTTTAGCTTCATATAACATATTTAAGCTTTGAATTACTATATCAAATTCATCCAATTCATCTAAAATCTTTAATTTTTCAACTTCATTATAACATTCACCTATATATTCTGATAAGTCTACATAGTATTTAGCTAAAATATTGAAAAAGTCTTCATTATCGATAATTTTTTCTTTTGTTGCTCTACTATTTATTAAAGTTCTTATTAAATTATTCATATTTAATCTTGGATTATTAGAAATAATATGATTAAGAAAATCTTTATCATAACATTCATCTAATGCATTTTTCCACTCATTGCTCGAAATACTAATATTGCAAAGTTTAGCTACTAATTTAAAAGATACTGAATACTCAAATTTAGCACATACAGCTAAAATTTTCTTAGAAAGTTCTGACATTTGTTCCCATATTTCTGAAATAATATTTGAAGCTAAAATTTCATATTCATCTTCCTTATATTCTGAATAATTTTTAATAATATCATTTAACGATTCACCATATCTATTCGCTTCGATTATTTTTTTGAAAATATATAATGTTGCAAAAGGAAATCCACCTGTTAGTTTATATACTTTATCCACAAATTCTTCATTATTTGTTAATATTGGAATAAATTCTTTATTAGAATATAGCATATCTGTGAATTCTTTTTTACTCATAAAACCAATTATTGAAAATTTTTTACTAATAAATAATAGTTCTTCCTCATATTTTTCAAAAGGTACAGAAGAAATTATAATAATTTTAGAGTGAGTACTTAGAATTTTTAATATACTTAACATCTCTTTATCCATTTTAGTTTCAGCTACATCAACTGCAATTATTGTTTTACTGGTTTTCAAAAAATTCTCACAAATTTTTTCTTTAAATTCATCTTCAATATTACTAGCTTCATCTGATGCAAACATTAATATTGTATCTAAAATTTTTTGCTTGCCATCATCTGCTTTCTTCAAATCTAGCCATATAATATTTTCATATATATTTTCGTTCATAATATCATACAAATATGCCATTACAGACTTAGTTTTTCCAGATAATTTATATCCATATATATATGAAATATTTATATCTTCTTCTATAAAACTGTTTAAAAAATTAGTCAATTTTTCAGTTCTTATTATAGATGAAAAATTTTGAATAGGCATATTTGTTTTAGTTCTTAGATTATTTACATTGCTTAATATTACTGAGTTACAAGACTCTGTATATTCTTTTACAAACATATTTATATATTCTTCATCAAGCTTAACTAGCTTTGAATATTTAATAATTCCATTTAAAAAACTAGAAATATCCTTTGGAATACTTCCAGTTAAGAATTTTCTAATACTTACTTCTGAATAATAAGTATAATCAGCTAGTCTGCTATATATATAAGTTTTACTAGCATTTTCCCTAGGTATTTTATTAGTTGCAATAGAAACTTTAATTTTATTAATTAAAGCTGTTAATAATGTTATTCTCTTTTCTTTTAAAACATTTTCTTCTTTCATTTTACACCTACCTAAATTTAATTATAGCGTTAGCAATATTTAAAGTCAATTTACTTTTATTTCAAATTGATAAAAAAAATATCAATTTTGATAAAAACAGTGTTTTGAAACCTTGTCTTAAAGCACCTATAATAAATTATGTAGCTGTGTTAAAGGAGGTTTTTATGATACATAATCTAAGTTTTAATGATGAAACTCAAAAAGCAATACTACCACATTTACAAAAGACAGAATTTTTACTAAATAAAGTAACTTCAAAATTATCTAAGACAGAAAAGGAATGCAATATTTATGTAATGCCCGACTTGGGTCTACCTCACAATTCTACTCGTATGTTAGGTGGCTTTTATACTGGTAGTTGTTATGTATGGCATTGTGATATACCTTTTATTCCAATCGATACTACCGTAAACGTTTGCGGAACAGCAGTATATAAATTGTCTGAAAATATATCTGTTCAAGAATTCAAATTTCGTTTAGACAATGTTCTTAATAATATTAGCAAATATGATTGGAATTATGACAAAGGAAATCATTTTGTAAGTTTAGCTTCATCAGATGGAAAATACGGTTTTGATAAAGGTTTATATATGGTTGTTCACGCTTCTGCTTCTGAATACAAAAAACAAAAGTCATTAGGTCTGTATCCCGAAAAAGATAATTGGTATTACAATGAAATTAAAACTGAATATTTAGAAAATGATTTTAGATACCTAAGATATATAGAAGGAAAAACTGCTGAAAAATTCTATGTTATAGCTAATTTTTTAGAACTATTTAATTTAGAAAGAAATAGATATTTTTGTGAAAAAGTTTTAGGAAACTTATTAGAAAAAGAAATTTTAAATACTTCTCATTATGGAATGCCAAATAAAAACTCTGTATGTATTGGAGTTCAATGGAAAAATGAACCATATACTTTACTTACAGCACCAAGCAAAAATATTTATATTGTTAATCCTATTGAAAAGGCTGGAAAAAATAATATTTCTAATAACATTTTACTTAGCCCTCATGGTTTAGGATTGCAAATTACAAGTAAAAATAAAAAAATAGAATATTTAGAAAACGCTTTCAAAATTGATAATAAAGTTTTTCATAAAGAAGATTCAATAGAAATTGGTAAATATAGTAAAAATCGTGGAATTGACTGCACTTACAAAGAATTAGAAAATACCGTGCACAAAATATTAGATATTTGTCCTGGTTCTATAATTGGAGAATTATCACAAATTTGCACATTTTCAAAGAAAGGATTTGAAATATATGAAAATAACATTTCTTAGACATGCTCAAACAACTGCAAATAGAGATGGTTATTTTGCTGGTAGACTTGACTGTCATATAACTGAAACTGGATTTAAAGAAGCTTCACAATTATTTCCAAATTCCAAGTTTGATGCAATATATTGCTCACCTCTTCAAAGAACTTCTGAAACATTGCATGCTTTTATGCCTACGGCTAAACCTATTATAGATGACAGAATTACTGAAATGGATGTTGGTGTATGGCAAGGGCAATATAAAGAACAAATAACTGCTCCATTAATTAAAAAATTTTTAGATGGAGAATATTTACCAGATGGTGCTGAAAGTATTTCTGAAACTGATGCTAGAATTTCAGATTTCGTATCAGATATGTTTGATTCACACAATGAAAATGATAATATTTTAGTAGTAACTCATAATGGTGCACTTCGCTCTGTAAAAAGACTTTTTGCTAATGGCAATAACCCAATTATGTCAAAAAATCTAGAAACTTTCACTATTGATAGTTCTGATTTTCAAAAATATAAGAAATAAACCCAAAAAAGACGCTTTTAGCGTCTTTTTCTATTTAATCTTATTCCAATAAACAAATTCATCAATACTATTTCTTTGAGTATGTAAATCACTAGGATGCGCATCTTCTGATGGATATCCAATTGGCAATATTGCGACTGGTTCTAAGTTATTAGGAAAATTATAAACTTCCTTTAATTTTTCCGGGCTAAAAGATCCAACCCATGTAGTACCTAAACCAAGATTTTGCACTTCTAACATCATATGAGTAGTTACAATACTTGCATCCACTTCTCCACCTTCTGCACCATCTTGTTTTCTTTTCCAAGATACTTCTTTATCATAGCAAACTATCATTATAATTGGTGCACCCCAACCATAAGCAGTACATGCACTAAGTTTTTCACGTTCTTCTTTTTCTGTTAAAATTAAAATTTTTTGTGGTTGGAAATTTCTACCTGTTGGAGCTAATCTACCTGCTTCTAATATTAAATCTATCTTTTCTTTTTCCACTTCTTTTTGTGAAAAACTTCTACAAGAATATCTTTGTTTTACTAATTCTAAAAAATCCATAAATGCCTCCTAATCTAATTTTTCTCATTTTATCATAGCTTTACTATCAATACAATAATTTTATATAAAATACAAAAAAATCCTACGAAGATTTTTTTCTTCGTAGAATTTATATTAGTTATTCTTCTAAACCGAAGCTTATACCTATTGCACTATTTACTTTTCCCATTATATGTGTGTCATCTATATGTCCTATTTTTTCTTTTAACCTACTTTTATCTATTGTTCGTATTTGCTCTGCAAGTACTACTGAATCAGCTTTTAAGCCATTTCCATTTGAGCCAATTTCTATATGCGTTGGCAATTTATTTTTTCCTGTTTGAGAAGTAATTGCAGCAGCAATTACAGTAGGACTATATTTATTTCCTGTATCGTTTTGAATTATAAGCACAGGTCGTACTCCACCTTGCTCAGAACCCACAACTGGACTTAAATCAGCATAGAACATATCTCCTCTTTTTACTACCATAATTTTCACTCCTACTAAATAACATATAGAATTGTTGATCTTATTTAATTTCTATACTAATATAGTTTATGCAAATATTGGTCTTTTTGGTATTATCTTTGATTTCTAATTTTATAGGCTTTGAAGTTTGCATATCTACATATAACTTTCCAAAATTTGGAACTTCAAAAACAATATTGTTTTCTTTCATATATGTAGTAGAATTACTTTCTTTAAACTTCTTGATAAATGTATTTAGAAATAAAGTATTATTTGTTAGTGGCTCATAGTTTTCATATATTTTATCTAATTTTAATTCTGTATTCTGAATCTTTAAATTTCTATCTTTCATTTCTATTTTGAGCCCATTAATTTTTCCTTTACTCAATACTTCTATGCTACTATAATTTTTTGAAACATTTTGTTTCATTTTGTAAATATTAGTTGTTTTATTACTTTTAACAGTTACTTCAATTTCTGCTTCATATTCGTTTATGTTATTTAAAACATAATCAACAATTTTATTTTCATTTTTTATAACTATATTATTTCCAAAAATTGAAGTATTATAATAACAAAATGCAAAAATTATTAGTAAAATTATGACAAAAAACAAAATTATGTACATCTTTTTCAAAATAAAAAACCTCCCATCAGTTAATTTTATGAGAAGTTTTTTCTATTATGTATTTTCAAAATATTCTTTCAAAATTTCTTTAAATTCCTTTGTAGTTTGAACTTGATTTATGCTATCACGCATCACACTAGCATTTGGCAAACCTTTTACATACCAAGCAATGTGCTTTCTTATTTCCCTAGTAGCAGTATATTCTCCTTTTTCCTCTTCTAGCAAATTGTAATGTTCTAATATAACTTCATATTTTTCTTTATTTGAAATTTCTGGTGCTTTTTTTCCATTTTTTAAAAAGTAAGCTATATTATTAAAAATCCATGGATTTCCTAATGCTCCTCTTCCAACCATTATTCCATCTACACCAGTTATTTCAAACATTTTTAAAGCATCTTCCTCTGATTTTATATCACCATTTCCAATTACTGGAATTGATACTGCATCTTTTACTTTTTTAATAATTTCCCAATCTGCACTTCCACTGTAAAATTCTTCTCTTGTTCTTCCATGAACTACTATTGCATTTGCACCTGCTTGTTCAATAATTTTAGAAGCTTCTATTGCAACAATGTTTTTATCATCCCAACCTTTTCTTATTTTTACAGTAACTGGTTTTTCAGAATTTTTTACAACTTCTTGTACAATTTCTCCAACTAAATCTAAATTTAATAAAAGCTTACTTCCATCTCCATTCTTTACTACCTTAGGAGCTGGACATCCCATATTAATATCTAAAATATCTGCTATTTGGCTTACTTTTTTTCCAGCCTCTCCCATAGTTTTAGTATCACTACCAAAAATCTGCATTGAAATTGGTCTTTTTTCTTTTTCCGTGGTTAGCATTTGATATGTTTTTTCATCTTCATAAACAATTGCTTTACTACTTACCATTTCATTACATACTAGTCCTGGATTACCATATTTTTTACAAATAATACGAAAAGGCAGGTCTGTAACTCCTGCCATTGGTGCTAATATTATGTTATTTTCTAATTTAACATTTCCTATTTCTAATTCTTTTAAAAACATATTAATCCCTTTTTAACGATACAAAAATTATTCAACAAATATAGCTCTTTGACGTCTACTACTAATATTAAGAAGTAAACCAATACATATAAAATTCGTAACTAGCGAACTTCCTCCATAACTAACAAATGGCAATGGAACACCTGTAATAGGTAATAAACCAATTGTCATACCAATATTCTCTACAAAATGGAAAAAGAATATTCCAGAAATTCCTATTGCTAAATAAGAACCTATATTATCTTTTGCTGTTTTTGCTATATAAATTGATTTGGTAATTAGTACAATATATAAAATTATAATACTACCAGTTGCAACAAAACCTAATTCTTCTCCTATTACTGAAAAAATAAAGTCAGTAGTTTTAGGATGTAAAAATCCTAATTGAGTCTGATTTCCTTGCCTATATCCCATACCAAAAACTTGACCTGCTCCTATTGCAAGTTTTGACTGTCTAATATTATATCCTGCACCTCTTGGATCTAGTTCTGGATTTAAAAATACTTGTATTCTTTTTACTGCATGATCTGGCAATACATATTTATATACAATTGGAACTGCTACTGCTACCAATAAACATACTGCTATAATATACTTTTTATCTATTCCTGATACAAAAAGCATAAATACTATTGCTGTTAAAAAAGCTGCTGCGGTTCCATAATCTGGTTGCTTCATAATAAGTAACACTGGTATCATTGCAAAAACTAAATAAATAAATAATTTCCATATTTTATTTATTTCTTTTCTACCTCTTATTTGTAATTTGTTTAGCATGAAAGCTAAAAACAATATTACAACTATTTTGGCAAGTTCTGATGGTTGAAAAGTAAAATTTTCACCAATCTTATACCAACTACTAGCTCCACTTATTGGTTCTGTAAATAAAACACCTACAAGTAATGCTAGAATAACCAAATATGCTAATGAAGAAAACCTAACAATTACATTATAATCAATAGATATTGCTAAAATTAAAAATGGAACACTTATAATAAGCCATTGTAATTGCTTTTTGAATTCACCGTATTCAGTATCCTGAGTTGCTGAAAATAGTGAAAAAAGTCCAATTACTACCAAAGCTAAACTAACTATAAGAACTGTCCATTCCATATTTTTAAGTAATTTTTTCTTCATTACTTACTCCTATCTTTTCTTTTTCTTACCAGTTGATTTCTTTTTCTTAGATTGAGTTTTCTTTTGGTCTACTTTTTCTTCTACTTTATTTTCATTATCCTCTTTTTCATTATCCTCTTTTTCAGCATCTTCTTTTTCTATTGTTTCATCTTCATTATTGTTTTTTTCTTCGGATCCTTCTTGATTTTTTATTAATTCTTCTTCCTCTTCGGCTTTTTTTAATAAATCATCAAAAGTTACATCTTCTTCGTCTTCATCATCTAACTCTGATTCTTCTGAAAAATTTTGAACTTCTTCGTCTTTATTTTCTTCAATTACTTCTTCTGAATTTTCTAAATCTGTATTTTTTTCGATTACTACATCTTTTTCTGCCGTAGTATCTTCTTCATTTTCAACATTAACAGATTCTACAACATTTCCTGTAACTTCTTCTACATTAGGACCTAATTCTATCACAGTATTTTCTTCATCTTTTTGTACTTCTTCATTTTGATTTTCAGAATCTTCCTCTTGAACAGCATTCTGATAAGAATCAATATTGTCTGATTGTTGCATTTCTGTTTCTACATTATTATTCTCATATACCAAAGTTCCATCTTTTATTTTTTCAGCTTTTGCATCATTCTTTATATTTAGAATTGGAATATTTGCATATAGAGATGGTGCACCATTTGTGCCATCTTCATTTTCTTGATTTGTAAGCCTTACATCTATTGCATTTTCATCTACTTCAATATATTTCTTTATAACATCTATTATTTCTTGCTTCATAAGTTCTAAAAAGTCTACTGATACATTTGCTCTATCTTGCATTAGAACAAGATGTAATCGCTCTTTTGCAGCATCTTTTGAAGTAAGTTCTTTGACTTCTGGCTTTATCATTTTATTAAAAAAGTTTCCTATTTTCTCAAACATTTTCTCTCTTTTACCCCTTTTAAATACTTTATTTTAAGCTCTTCCAAATATTTGCTTTAATTTAGCGAGAAAACCAGTTTCTTTTCCTGGAACTGTAACTTCAATATTTTCACCTAATAATCTTCTAGAAATTTCAATATATGCTTTTCCAGCTGGTGCTTTTTTATTTGAAATTACTGGTTCACCTTTATTTGTTTGAGTAATTATATATTCATCATCAGGAACAACACCAATTAAATCTATTGATAATAAATCAACAATATCATCAACATCCATCATTTCGCCTTTTTTAACCATTGATGGTCTTAATCTATTAACTATAAGCTCAGGATTTTTTATTTCTGATGCTTCTAATAAACCAATTATTCTATCAGCATCTCTAATTGCTGAAATTTCTGCTGTTGTAACAACTAATGCTCTATTTGCACCAGCAATTGCATTTTTAAATCCTTGTTCAATACCTGCTGGACAATCAACTAATATATAATCGAACTCTTCTTTTAATTTATTTGTTAGTTCTCTCATTTGTTCTTCATTAATAGCTGTTTTATCTTTTGTTTGAGCTGCTGGAAGTAAGAAAAGCTCTTTAAATCTTTTATCTTTTATTAAAGCTTGTCTTAATTTGCATTTTTCTTCTATTACATCTACTAAATCATATACAATTCTGTTTTCTAAACCCATAACAACATCTAGGTTTCTTAATCCTATATCTGTATCTACTAATGCTACTTTTTTTCCTGCTAATGCTAGGGCTGAACCTAAATTGGCTGTTGTTGTCGTTTTTCCAACTCCACCTTTTCCTGATGTAACAACGATAACTTCTCCCATTATTTTCCTCCTTAAACATACTATTAAAATTACTATTTTAATTATACTTTATATATCTTATATTTTTTTTCAAAAAAAGTCAATGTAAAATATGCTTTTTTTGTAATATTTTTGTAATATTGTTATTTTTCGAAAAATGCGTAGTCTTTTTATACATTTTATGGTATAATACTATTGTTTTTAAGGAGGACTTTTTATGAAAGATTTAATAGAAATTAGATGGCACGGGCGTGGCGGTCAAGGTGCTAAAACAGCCTCTCTTCTACTAGCTGATGCAGCTTTTAACACTGGAAAATATATTCAAGGTTTTCCAGAATATGGACCTGAAAGAATGGGAGCTCCTATCACTGCTTATAATCGAATTGGTAATAATCCCATTACTGTTCATAGTAATATTTATGAACCAGATTTTGTTGTTGTTGTCGATGACACACTTCTTGAATCCGTAGATGTTACAGCTGGTCTTAAAGAAGATGGAGCTATTATTATTAATACAACAAAAGATAATGAATATTTAAAATCACATTTAAAAAATTATAAAGGAAATATTTATAAAATTGATGCTAGAAGTATTTCTGAACAAACATTAGGAAGATATTTTCCAAATACGCCTATGCTTGCAGCAATAGTTGAAGTAAGTGAAATTATGTCTAAGGAAGATTTCTTAAAAGATATGGTTGACTCTTTTAAACACAAATTTGCAAAAAAGCCAGAAGTTATTGATGGTAATATGAAAGCATTAGAAATGGCTTGGAGTCAAATAATTAAAGTTAATTAAAATTGCCTAAGAAAGGAATGATATAATAAATGACTGAAAATGAAATAAATCCAAAAACACCTTATCAAGATTTAACAATTGGTGGGAATATTTATACAGCTGGTAATGCAAAAGAATTCAAAACTGGTGATTGGAGAAGTACTACTCCTGTTTATATTTCAGAAAAATGTAAACAATGTGGACTTTGTTGGCCAGTTTGCCCTGATGATGCTATTCCAGTAAAAGATGGTAAAAGATTAGATTTTAACTATGATGCTTGTAAAGGATGTGGCGTATGTGCTAAGGTTTGTCCTTTTAAAGCTATTGAAATGAAATAGAAAGGAACAAAAATATATGAGTATAAGAGAAAGATTAAGTGGTAATGAAGCTGCTGCAATCGCTATGAAACAAATTAATCCAGATGTAGTTGCTGCATTCCCTATTACTCCATCAACAGAAATACCTCAATACTTTTCAACTTTTGTTAGTAATGGTACTGTTGATACAGAATTTGTTGCAGTAGAAAGTGAACATAGTGCCATGAGTGCTTGTATTGGCGCAGAAGCTGCTGGTGGAAGAGCTATGACAGCTACTTCTGCAAATGGACTATCTTTAATGTGGGAAATGCTTTATATAGCTTCTAGTTTAAGACTTCCTATTGTTATGTCTTTGGTTAATAGAGCTGTTTCAGGTCCATTAAATATCCACTGTGACCATTCTGATGCAATGGGAGTTCGTGACAGTGGTTGGATTCAAATTTTTTCTGAAACAAATCAAGAAGCTTATGATAATTTAATAATGGCACACAAAATAGCTGAAAATAAAAATGTACTTCTACCTTTAATGGTTTGCCAAGATGGTTTTATAACTTCACATTCAATTGAAAATATTGAGCTTATTGAAGATGATAAAGTAAAAAAGTTTGTTGGAAAATATAATCCTGAACATTATTTACTAAATGATAAAGAACCAATAGCTATTGGTCCTTTGGATCTTCAAGCTTATTTATTTGAACATAAAAAACAACAAGCAGATAGCATGAGAAACGCTAAAAAAGTTATTTTAGAAGTAGCAGAAAAATTCGAAAAAATGACTGGAAGAAAATATGGTCTCTTTGAAGAATACAAATTAGAAGATAGTGAAATAGCCATTGTATGTATGAATTCAACAGCAGGTACTGCAAAAGCTACTTGCGATAAATTAAGAGAAAATGGCATAAAAGCTGGTGTTCTAAAAGTTAGAGTATTTAGACCATTCCCAGCAGAAGAAATTGCAAAAGCACTTTCACATTTAAAAGCTATTGCAGTTTTAGATAGAGCTGATTCTTTAAATGCTACTGGTGGAGCCTTATTTGAGGATATAACTTCTGGAATGTTTGTAAATAATATTCATGTTCCAACAGTAAATTATATTTATGGAATTGGCGGTAGAGATACTACTGTCAAAGATTTAGAAAAAGTATATAATGATTTATCTGAAATAGTAAAAACTGGTGATATTAAAAATCCTTATAGATATTTAGGTGTAAGGGGGGAAAATTAATGGCATATAATTTAAAAGAAATAATAGAAAATAGACCATCAAGACTTACATCTGGTCATAGAATGTGTGCTGGTTGTGGTGCTCCACCTGTTGCCAGAATGATACTTCGTGCAGTAAAACCAGAAGATCATGTCGTTGTAGCCAATGCTACTGGTTGTATGGAAGTTTCAACTTTTATTTATCCATATACAGCTTGGACAGATTCTTTTATTCATACTGCATTTGAAAATGCTGCTGCAACACTTGCTGGAACAGAAGCTGCTTATAAAGCTATGAAAGCTACTGGAAAATTAGATGAAAATAAAATCACTAAATTTATTGCATTTGGTGGTGATGGTGGAACTTATGATATAGGTATCCAAAGTTTATCTGGCACAATGGAAAGAGGTCATAATTTACTTTATGTTTGTTATGATAACGGAGCATATATGAACACTGGTATCCAACGTTCTTCTGCCACTCCTAAATTTGCTGATACTACAACTACACCAGCTGGTACAAAAATACCCGGTAAAATGCAATCTCGTAAAGATTTAGCTAAAATTATGGTAGGACATCATCTTCCTTATGTTGCACAAACAGCTGCATATCTAAATTTTAAAGATTTATATGAAAAAGCTGAAAAAGCTATTTATACAGAAGGTCCTACTTTCTTAAATGTTTTAGCTCCTTGCCCAAGAGGTTGGGGGTATAACACCGAAGATTTAATGCTTATTAATAAATTAGCTATCGAAACTTGCTACTGGCCACTATATGAAGTAGTAGATGGTGTTTATAAAATTTCTTATAAACCTGCAAAAAAACTTCCAATAGAAGAATTTTTAAAACCTCAAAAAAGATTTAAACACATGTTTAAACCTGGAAATGAATGGATGATTGAAGAATTTCAAACAGAAGTTGATAAGAGATGGCAAGAACTATTAGACTTAGAAGAAATTACAAATAAAGCTTAAAATAAAAAGAAGATGGTTATAAACCATCTTCTTTTTATTTTATTAATTAATCTTCACTTGGTGCTTCAACT
>ERZ777011.937-NODE-937-length-38009-cov-3.186173_pt1 | contig 38009 bp, 33 predicted proteins | sample MGYA00374964_ERZ777011 | MGnify/ENA primary metagenome ERZ777011 (study PRJEB29310, sample SAMD00008975) | mouse gut metagenome | study: EMG produced TPA metagenomics assembly of the Metagenome analysis of fecal microbiota from mouse which was promoted...
TTTTCCCAACTTTCAACATTGGTAACTAAATCAAGATTACCGGCTTGTGAAAAGTTAGTTGAAGCAGTGTAATTTGGAGCAGCTTCTTGACCATTTTCATAAGCATAAATGATAGTTTCATGGATGGTTTTAGAATTACTTAAAGCTCTAAGTTCATGAGTGAAATGAACTTCATAGTTTTGATCGTCAGGATCTTCATCATTATCAAATACCAGTGTTTGTTGGTTAGTTTGATCAGATACTAGAGCGTAATGTTGAGATAGATATTTATCAATTGTCTCCTTAGTAGAATAGTTAGCACTAGTATTTGGTTCACCAGATAGTTTCTTAGTTTCTAGAACTTTACCTGTAGTGTCATCGATGTAAGTTACCGTAATGTTTTCACTAAGTGCATAAGGAACTTTAACTAGATAAGTACTATTATCTTCAAGACTATCGATTAAACTTTGGTCATTCTGTGCGTCAAAGTTCAAAGGAGTGATTTGATTGTTATTAATTTCAAATTTCTTAGAAGCAGGAGCTCCTTGTGTAATATTTTGTGGATTAATCTTGTAGATCTTAGAAACTACAAGAGGAAGAGAAAGAACCTTTCCGTTATTTTCAACAGTCCACTTATTCCACGAAGTTTGATTAGTAACTAAATCTTCTTGTCCAGTTCTAGTAAATTTAACGTTACCTAGATTTAGAGTGTTGAAAGTTTGACCTTGTTTAGGACCATTTTCTGCGTAAAGAATAGCTTGTTCAGAAATGGTCTTGTCTTCACTAACTTGGTTAAGTTCATGAGTGAAATGAAGGACAAAATCTTGATTCTTAGTTTCATCATCATCAAAATTCCCGTAAGAAATCTTTGAATAATCAGTGTTAGTGCTTGAACCAAGTCCACTAACGCCTGCAAACTTATAGTGTTCATCGTTTAAAAAGTTAACAATTTCATCAGCACCTGCAAATGAAATAGCTTGTTCAGCATAGATATCACTTAATGAAGAATTTTGATTATATTGAATTAGGTAACTATCTAGATACTCGTGATCAGTATCATCGTAGAAACGGAGAGTAGCTTTTTCTGGAGCATAATACTTTACAGTATAATTTAGAGGAACATCATTTTGAGTAGTAATCGTTCCATTTGAACTAATATTTAATTTAATTGCTGGTATATGCTGGGGAGCAACTAAGCTATAAGTTGAATCAGTAGCTTTTGGAGAAACTACAGCATCTAAAGCAGAATCTGGTGTCCATTCACTCCAATTAATCTCATTAGTTACAAGATCTTTAGTTCCTTGTCGAATATACGTTACTTTATGGGTGTATGGAGTTGCTGCTATTTGACCTTTTTTTGTTCCATTAGCGTAAATATAATTAATATTTTCGATTACTGAAGTTGTCTGGGTTTCAGATTGAGAACTAGTATTGTGATAAAGATAAACATAATACTTTAGTGAATTAGTAGAAACATCGATATTGTTACTATCATAGTTAATAAAGTTTTGCTTAGCAGGATCAAAATTAACTAAATGTTTAATACTATTTTGACCCTTAGTTGCAGCTTCATCCACTTTATATCCCTGACTTTCAAGAGTCTTAATTATATTTGGAGTTGGATTAGTTATTGAACTATTAGGAGAAGCAATAATATCACGACTTGTATGAGCAATTTCTTGATCAGTATTTTCGTCAATAAAGTAAATATTAACCATTAAATCTACTTTAGGATCGAATTTGAAATTAGTATAAGTTTGAATAAAAGAATTAGTAACTCCCGAGCCATCTAAATTCCATTCATTCTTTATTGGTGTAGTAATAGATGGACCCTCATTAGGATTATTAATCCACTCTGGAATATAGTTAGTATCAAGTTGTGTATCTAATTGAATAAAATAAGGTCCTTCCTTAGAATAATCTTGCCCATTAACGGTAAAAGGTCCTTTTTGATCAATAACAATTTGATGATTATTATCAGAAATTGATTTTCTTAAAAAGTCTTCAAAATTAGTATCTTCTAAGCTTGGTTGATAATTAACAACTTTATTGTAGTAATTATTAATATTTGTCCGTTGACCATCAGCATCGATTATTTTTACATCATTAGGAATTTTAAATACTTTAATGGTAGATGGAAGAATTTTTTGATGATCGCTAAATTTAATATGAGCTAAAACATCGGATAAGGGATTTAAAGGTGAATTTCCATTAGCAACTGAGCCATAGTTCCAGTCAATTCCATATTGCATTAATCGAGCATCTTGTTGTTGATCAGCTGGAATGTCGGCTGCTGCACTAGGTTCAGGTCCCGTATAATTTGCACCATTTTCAGTATATATACCATCAGTGCCAGGATTACCATCTTGACCTGGCGTCCAAATAACTTTAGGTCCCATGATAAATCCATGTAAAATTTCATCCTTTACAACTTTATCTTCATAAGGATTAATTTTAATTGGAAGAGTTTGAGTATAGGATTGGTCATTGGGTAAGGTTACAGTAATTGGTAAATTGAAATCCGGATATGCGCCATTTTGTTCATGGTATACTTAGGCAGCTGAATTAACGGCTACAAATGGAAAAGTTGCATCAAAACCAGATAAAACACCGTTATCACTTCCCGTATAGGTAAAAGTGAAGTTTTTAGTACCAGAATTATTATTAACGCCAACATCAAAATTGCCAATTTTAGTTGCATTAACATCAAATTTTAGCAAGTTATCAGAATCTGCTACTGAAACGTTGACTTGCTGATTATGATTGATAATGATTGGATGACTTGAATCGTTAGCAACATGAACGCTAAAGCTGCCTTGAGTTACGTCAGCAATCAGAGAAGTATTGGTTGAGCTTCCTGTAATTTGTACTGGAGCCGTAGCTTCTTGCTGTAATGTTGGTTTATCGTTTTTTAAATTATTGGCCGTATTTTGGTTAGAATTGTTTTCGTATGAAGAATTCGTCTCATTGTTTGAAGAGCCTGTAGTATTATTCGCCGTATTTGTTGTTTCTGATTTTTGAATAGTTAATGTTCGAGAATTATCAGGATTGGCAGAGTTTTGATTAATAGTTGTATTTTGCTGAGAATCGTTATTAGATTGATCCGCAGCCTGTACAGTTTGTCCACTTTCTAAAAAGAAGGTGGTACCTAAAGCAACAGTAACTAATCCAACTGAAATTTTTCTAAAACTAAACTTTTCCTTCCCATTAAGTTTAGTAATAAAAAATAAATCATTTTTATGTTTCATTTTAATTCTTTCCTCGATTATGAATGATTTTTTAATAAAATAACATTTTAGCTTTCTAAAAGAACATTATACTCCAGATTTAAATAATAGATTATTATATAGGGAAAATAGTCTATTGCTAACAGTGAAAAGATCTAGCTAAAAGTAAAAAAACGACTTTAAAAAGTAGCCATAAACACAAAAAAATACGTGATTTATTCAAGTATAAAAATAAAAAATATATAAAAATGCAAATAAAAACAGTCAAGATAATAAAGTAAGCGCTATCTAAAATTTGAATAACACTTACCCGCATATTTAACGAAAATTGTAAACTCTTGTTTTCAATTTATTAACTACTATACTAGATACAGATGCTTTTTTGAGAAAAATGCGGATAAGGCACAATATATTGTGTGACCTAATATAAAGAAAGAGGAGTTAATAAATGGACAATTCCACATCATTACAAGAAGATCATAAAGAAAGAAAGGATAACTATTTCGTTTGGCTATTTAAGCAATTGCACGGATGGCCAGTTCAAAATTATATGCTTTGGTTCTTTGCTTTCGGTTTCCAATTAGCTATTTTGATTCAAAATAAAATCACTGCTTTAACCGTTATTACTTTTATTGGTACATTGCTTGGAACTTTATGTGTTTTAGCCATTAATGCAACTAAAGCAATTAATGGATGGTTAGGCTTGATTTCTGCAGCTTGTTTTATTTATGCAGGACTAGCTGCTAAGAATTATCTTTCAATTTTTGAACAAATTGCTTATATTTTAACTTTAGATTTACCAGTTATTATTTCAGTTAGATCTTGGAATGACGATACTAAGAATCACTTACGTAAGTTTGGTGCTAAAGAATGGATTGTTGCTATTGTTGGTACATTAGTTGTTTATGCAGTATCTGGTTATTTAATTGGTAAGTTTACTAACGATCCACGTCCTTGGATCGATGCTATTAGCTTTGCAATTTCATTAACTGCTGGTATTATGTGTTTTTTACGCTACAATAACCAATATTTCTGGTGGACTGCTAGTGGAATTTTCCAATTAATTCTTTGGGGTGTCACTTATGCACAGGGAGATGCAACTTTAGCAATGGCTGTTAACTCCTTAATTTACGTTGTTAATGACGTTTTAGCCTTTACTGTTTCACCATGGTTCAACATGGGAAGAAAGCGTGAAGGGTTAAAAGCTATTAAAGACTAAATGTAATTAAATACGTTAAAATTAGCATGTCGAGTTCGACATGCTTTTTTTATTTGTGAGGTATCAAAAATGAATGAAAATTGGACTAAAAATTATAAAAAAGCTGCACAAGGTAATGACTATGTAAAGTTAAATGCGGGACTAATGAAAGTAAAAGACCTCGATAATTATCTTTCTTCGTTTCCCAGCAATTTGCTTAGTTTTAATAAGACTGGAGAATTTACATATTATAAACAATTACCAGGGATGAATTATAATCCGCCAGAACTTGGAGAAAATATTACGTCTCTTGGCCAAACAGAGAGTGAAAAGAAGCAATTAACAGAAGTATTCCACAAGTTAAGCACAGGTGAAGCAAAAGAATTGCATTTTGTAGATCAAACTAATACTCAAAAAAGATTTATGGTAGACACATATCGGGCTATTTTTGATAAAGACCATCATTTTGCTGGAATTAATGAAACTGTTCAAGATATTTATCCACTTGTGGAATACTACTTAAAAGAAACTGGACAAAAATTGGTTGATGATTCCAATAACCCTAAAGGAGATATTTATCGTAAAAATCAGAAAATTGATGCAGAAAGTGGAGCATCTGAACTATAGTGAATTGACAGAAAACTATTTTTTCTTAAAATATAATTAAAAATAGTTTGGGGATGGTAAAAATGCCTGAAATCGATCAAAAATATATTCAAGATAAATTTATAGAATACTGTAAAGTAAATACTCGTTCAGATGAACAAAGTACAGCTGTGCCGACGACTGCCGGTCAAGTTGACTTGTTGAAGATTATTGAGAAAGAATTAGAAAAACTAGGCTTAGAAGATATCTCTTTTTCAGAAGAAGATTCATATTTAGTAGGAAAACTAAAAAAGACAACTAATAAAGAAGTAACTCCAATTGGTTTTGTAGCACATGTAGATACGGCTGATTTTAATGCAGAAAATATTAAGCCATTAATACATCAAAACTATGATGGAAAGGATATTTTCTTAAAAGAAAGACGTGTCTTATCCACAAGTGAATTTCCTAGCTTAAAAAAACATTTAGGTGAAACTTTGATTACCGCTGATGGCACTACATTACTTGGTGCAGATGATAAGGCGGGAATTGCTGGATTACTAGGAATGCTCAAATCTTTAAAGGAAAATCCTGATCTTGAACATGGAGATATTTGGGTTGCTTTTGGTCCGGATGAAGAAATTGGTAAGGGAGCTGCTCGTTTTAACGTGGAACGTTTTCCTGTTGAATTTGCTTATACATTAGATAATGGCGATCCAGGAGATATTGCCTTTGAAACTTTCAATGCTGCCGCTGCTACGATTGATTTTCATGGGACAGTAGTTCATCCTGGGGAGGCATACGGGCTTATGGTTAATGCAGCGTTGATGGCTAGTGAATTTATTCAAGCTTTACCAGCAAGTGAGGTGCCTGAAAATAGTAAAGATTTTGATGGCTATTTTATGATTTTATCCAATAATGGGAATGTGGATCATGCAAAAATTCGGTTGATTATTCGAGATTTTGATACTGATGGTTTTGAACAAAAGAAAAAGTTAATCACAAGTACAGTAGATAAATTGAATAAAAAATATGGAGCAAATCGAGTAACTTTTGAAATGCATGATCAATATCGCAGTCCGGGAGATTTGATTAAGGAGCATCCCTATGTAGTAAATCTAGTTTTACATGCCTATAAGTCCCTTGGACTGGAGCCAAAAATTATCCCGTTTCGGGGAGGAACAGATGGTGATTTTATTTCGGAAAAGGGAATACCTACACCTAACTTATTTAATGGTGGGGCAAATTTCCATGGACCATATGAATATGTAACAACTGAAAGTATGGCTCTTTTAGCTAAAACATTAATTGAAATTACGAAGCAGCATGTTTTATTAAATGATAAACGTGACGAAAGTCCATTAAAGAGAAAGTACTAGATTTAAATGAATTTCTATACGATAAATTACATTCAGAATCATCAAAATACAGATCGAACAGCTTTATATATTTTAATGATTGTTGCTGCTAGTGCGATGATTATTTTTACAATTTTATATTTACGTGATCGTTTTAATACAAGATACAGAGATTTAGGAATAATTGCTCTTTTATTCTTATTACTATTTGCTGGCACACAATATGAAAAGTATGTGCAAAATAATGAACAGAAATCAAAAGCTGCTCAAATCGTTCCCTTTATTAAATCAGTTGCTGATGATGAAAACGTTAAAGAAAGCGATGTAATGGTCAGTTCGATGAGTCTACAGGATGGAATGATTGTTCGAATTGATTCAAAGAATGAAGACTATCAATTGAATTTAAACGAAGACAATAATAGTTATATCTTAAATCAGGCGCATGTGATTGATCATCATGTATATGTACAAAAGTAGGTAAGAGATGGATTATACACAATTATTTATTAAGTTTTCTCTAGGAATGTTAACCCTGATCATTCAAATTAATGTTTTTGGAAAAAGTAATTTAGCTCCAACAACAGCTTTGGATCAACTGCAAAATTATGTACTGGGCGGTATTATCGGTGGTTTAATATATAATCAAAGTATTACCGTTCTTCAATTTTTATTGGTGTTAATTGTTTGGACTTTAGTAGTTTTTATTTTGAAATTTGGGCGCGAGCGCAGTAATTGGATTCGTAATTTGATTGATGGAAAACCGGTTCAAGTAATTAAAAATGGTCATGTGTTGGTCGGAAATTGTATGAAAGCTGGTATTTCTGCCAATGAATTAATGTTTAGACTTAGAAGTCGCGGAATTTATTCAGTTGAAAAAGTGAAAAATTGTATTTTTGAACAAAATGGCCAATTAACGATAATTGAAAATGATGAAGATAATATTCGCTTTCCGATTATTAGTGATGGGCAAATAAATGAAGACGTTTTAGATTTAATTCATAAATCTAATGCTTGGCTTGAACAGGAAGTAACTAAAGCTGGTTATAATAGTCCTGATGATGTCTTTTTAGGAGAGTATATTAATGGACAGTTACGTCTGATAGGATATTCTGAAAAATAAAAAGGAAGAAATGATCATGAAAGATTTTAAAGAAATAAAAAAATGGTTAGCGGATGCCGATGCGGTTATTGTGACTGCAGGTAATGGGTTTGCGCAAATGGAAGGCCTTGATATGTTTGACAATTTGGCTTTTCCGATTGAATATAAAAATATAAGTGAAAAATATCATGTAAAAACAATTGCGGATGCTCTAGATAAAGATTTTGATTCTTGGGATGAAAAGTGGCAATTCTGGAGTCAACTAATTAATGAGTATTCAGTTGAATACGAACCAAGTAAAGCAATGAAGCAATTAAAGGAACTTTTAAATGGAAAGAATTACTTTATTGCTACTAGTACTTTTGGCCATTTCTTTGAAAAGACTGGTTTTGATCAAGAAAAAATCTTTAATATTTTTGGTGACTGGACAATGATGCAGTGTTCTAGTGGTTTAAATCACGGTACACGTTCTGATTTGTCAACAGTGAAGAGATACGTTAATGGCCAAGGTGAGGTGCCAAGATGTGAGGATTGTAATTCACCAATGGAACCTCATATGCCGTTAAATGCTCACTTCTTTCCAGATGAAGATGCAAATACGAGATTTCGTTGGTTTTTAACAAGAAATCAGACTAAGAAGGTCGTAGTGCTTGAACTAGGAGTTGATCCAACTAGTCCTCAGCTTCTTGATCCAATGATAAAACTAATTGAACAGTTCAAAGATTGGCATTATATAGCAGCAGACTTAAGTCAAGAGGAATTGCCGGACGATATCCAAACAAGAAGTGCCGCCCTAGAAATGTCCCTTCCTGAAGCAATTGAAAAGATTTCAAAATAATGAAAGGTAAAAAATGAGTATTTCAGTTATTCAAGGTGTTTTACGAATTCCAGCAGCTCAAGAAAAAATACGTCAAAAAGGCATTGAAAAGCCCGGTTTTCCTGATAACTATACCTTAATTGATGTGGAAACTACCGGTCTTAGTCCATATCGTGATCGGATTACAGAGATGGGTGGTTTAAAGGTTCGTCATGGAGAAGTAGTTGCAACTTTTTCAGAATTGGTGAAGTTTCCTGATAACAATAAAGTGCCTGCTTTTATTACCAAATTAAATGGAATTGATGAAGCGACAATTGAAGAAAAGGGCCTACCTGTTCAAGAGGCAATAAAGAAGTATCGTGAATTTATTGGTAGTGATCCAATTGTTGGATATAATGTTAATTTTGATTTGAATTTTGTCTATGATCTAGCTGAAAAATATCACTTAACTGTCTTAAATAATGACTATGTTGATGTTTATCGTTTAGCTCGTAGTTTTTATCCACAAGAACAACACAATCGTCTTTTAGATTGCATGCACCGATTAGATATCGCAGAAACGCAAGAGCATCGCGGTTTAGATGACTGCCTAGATACAAAAAAGGTTTTTGACGAATTTCATAAGTTGTTTAAGCAAGAACATATGCTTAGAGCACAAGAAATGGTTAAAACACTAGATCTAACTAGTGAATGGCCTGAGATTGTTAAACAAAGCCAAACTTTTCGCAGTCCTTTTGCTCATAAGAATGTTGTAATTGCTGGTGACTTAGATGTAGATGAATATGAACTAGCTAATGCTGTAAAGAATTTAGGTGGCTTTATTCGGGATGAAGTTGGTCAAGATACAGACTACATTTTAGTTGGAGACCATGATTTCTTTAGGAGTGATATTGTTGAATTAAATAAGGCGAGAGCATTAAAGAAGCAAGGACAAAATATTAGAATTTGGTCGGAACAATTTTTCTTAAATGTTCTTGATAATTGGGCACGTAGTTAAAATAATTTTTATATTAAAAAAGGAATCCTAGAGCAGGATTCCCTTTTTAATATGGGGAAAATTTACATGTACGAGCCAGCTAATATTAATTGAAACAATAATAAAAGTGAGAATAGTAATAACTTCAAAGCTTGACCAGATGAGACAAGAAATAGTTCCAATTGAAGTTGTACTAATAAAAAGAAAAATAGTTGATTTTTTTAACTTAAATTGCAGTTTATTATAATAAGTCGAAAATAATAGTCCTAAATAGAATAACCCAATTCCACAATATAAACATAAAACAGCAAACCATGAGTTAGCATCCGATTCATGAATGAATTTTATACTTACAGTAATTAAACTAATGCCAAAGATGATTAAATAGTGAAGATAGATTAGTATATTACCCGTTACATCTTCTTGATCTTCATTAATTAATTTATCGAATTGTAGTGCATACGTGAAAAAGAGCAAGGCAACAGTTAGAAAAATAAGGATAGAATAGAAGGAAAAAGTTTTAGGTTGAAAGTAATCCGCAATACCAATAATTGTTTCACCGAAGATAATAATTACTAGGAGATTCAGTCGTTCAAGTAAATGAGGAAAAATAATTGGATGCCTAAGGGTATATTTTGTAGTGAGAAGCGGCATTAACCAGCTTAATATGATGCCAATAACAGCTAAAATAAAGCCAAAAATATTATCTAAAATTCCCCCGATAATTAAGGTAAGGGCTCTAAAAATCAAAATCATGAAAAATGCCCGGGAAATATTTTGATCGACGGGATTTTTAACCTGAAAATAATTAATTAAATAGTGGCTGGCTAGAGTAAGAGATAGTAATCCAGCAGAAATAAATAGAACTTTCATCTCTGTTAGATTATTAGTATCAAAAGAATTAGACATGTAAAGTAAGATCATCATATCAATAAAGTAAAAAGCAATGTCAGCCCAACTACCGATACCATATCTATTAGTAAAGACAGTCTGAATCATCCATGAATTAATAAAAATAATTACAATCAATGCAAAAAGAGCAAAAGAGGTAGGTGAAACTAATCCATGCTCTAGATGATGAAGAATCTCGGTTGTTTTAGATATCATGTAGACAAAAACAAGGTCATAAAACAAGGCAATTTTTGAGACTCGCTTATTTAATATATTTTGCATCCAGCCTACCTACTTTCTAAAATTCCTCATGTTCATTAGGATCAAATCTTCTTGCAGAAATTTTATCTAAATTGATAAGCTTTTGAACTTCTTCAGGAGTTAATTTGAAATCAAAAATATCTAAATTACTAATTTGATGTTCATAGGAACTAGCTTTAGGAATAGGAATAACATTAAGTTGAGTTTCCCATCGTAAAATTATTTGAGCTGGTGACTTATGGTATTTTTGAGCTAACTCAATAATTTCTTTTTCTTGAAAGGCTTCACCAGCACGCTGCAGGGGACTCCATGCTTCGGTAATGATATTATGTTTATCATCATACTCACGAATTGTCTTGCTGGACCAGTAGGGATGAAGCTCAACTTGGTTAATAGTGGGCATAACGCCTGTTTCACGGTATAAATGTTCAATATGTGTTGGTTCAAAGTTAGAAACGCCTACTGAGCGAATTAAGCCAAATCTTTGGGCATCTAGCATGGCTTGCCAGGCTTCAAGATAATGATTCTCCTTTGGATTTGGCCAATGAATAAGATAGAGATCATAATAATCAAGGTTAGCCGCATAAAGGGATTCCTGAATTTGTTCTATAGCTTCCTGGTATTTATGATGACGACCTGGTAATTTAGATGTTATAAAAATATCATCACGATTTATACCGCTATTTTTAATAGCACGACCTACTGCTCCTTCGTTTTCATAATTAACAGCAGAATCAAGTAGACGATAACCATTCTTTAATGCGGCTTGAATAGTAAAAACTCCACGAGAACCATTTAATTTATAGGTTCCGAAACCAATCTTAGGAATTCGATTTCCATCATTTAAATTAAAGTATTCCATTCTTAATCTTCTTTCTGTTTTCAATATACTTATTACGTTTATTGTAACAGTCTGAATAAACAAAAACTTATTAATTGCATTGCAAACGTACGTTCAAATATCTATACTGAAAGAAATAATGTTAGGGGAAAAATAAATGGCAAAGAGAAGAAGATATCGAAAAAAACAGACAAATACAATAGCAAACTGGATTATAGCGCTAGTAATTATTATTTGGGGTGGTTGGTTTAAGCTTAATTCTTCTAATCAAGTAGCGAATCAAAATCAAAACCAAGATAATTCCCAGCAAGTAGTAAAGAATGCTACAACAGCGGATACCAACTATGGCGGATTGTCCAGTACTGACTATCAAAAATTAGCTAATTTAGACTTTAAGAGCGGGGACAAGGCCTATGTCTATGTAAATAATAATAAGTCAACTTTGATCAAGAATGCCTGGAAGGTTAATAAAGTAATCTATTCTAATTTAGATAATTTGAATAGAACTTCCCATTCAAATACTGCCTTCTTAGAGCCAAGAAATGTGGCAAATGATTCTTTACGTGTAAGACAGTTCATTAATCCAACTGCATGGCATTCTAATCGTGAGAATGGGACTCAAATTTATAATCGTGGACACTTAATTGCTTATTCAGTTTCTGCAGGAATTGATCAAGATGGAAATTATAATCCTAATAATCAATCAGGCGATCAAAATAATCCCAAAAACCTATTTACGCAAACAGCTTTTTCTAACCAGAAAATTCAGACTATGTTTGAGGGAAAAGTACGTAATGCCTTAAAACAAGGAAATAAGGTTATTTTTCAGGCAACGCCAATTTTTAGGGGAAATGAATTAATGGCACGCGGTATTAATTTGCAGGCTATAAGTTTAAATAATAATTTAGATTTTAACGTCTATATCTATAATGTGCAGCCTGATTATGTATTTGATTATAATAATGGTAGGGCTAAAATAGATCGTGATATGGTAGTTAATCAATAGTTAATTTTTATATTTATATGGGAGCTGATTAACTGTTAACAAAAATATAAAAATTTATAGAAGAAAATGGAAAAATTAGCTTATTTAGAAAGTTAAACATGGAAAATAAGCTTTAATTCAATACTTACTTGTTTTGCTTTTCTCCTTTAGGTAAACTTATGTTTGCATTCTGGGAGGTGAAGCAATGATTAAAACACAAGTAGTAAAGCTAAAAGTTAATAAAACCATGCAAAAGCATCTCGATGCTTTATGCGACTATCGCCGATACTGCTGGAATAAAGGCTTAGAAACTTGGCAATTAATGTATGAAGCCCATAGCTTGAACAAGCAAGATAATCCAAGTCCCAATGAACGCAGAGTCCGTGATGAACTAGTTGCTAATAAAGCTGACTGGCAATATGATTTGTCTGCTAGATGTTTACAATTAGCTGTTAAAGATTTAGCTAATGCTTGGAAGAACTTCTTTGATAAAGCTCAGTCTGATTGGGGTAAACCTAAATTTAGATCTAAGAAAGCACCTAGACAAGGCTTTAAAACTGACAGAGCTAAGATTGTTAATGGCAACCTTTGCCTTGATAAACCAAGAAGCATCTCAAAAGAGTCTTGGTTTGATCTAGTAAGTTATGAGTCTTTAAAGATGAGTGAAGTCAAAGTAGTAAGTATCTTCAAAGAAAAAGGGAGCTATTATGCGGCTTTGACTTATGAAGAAGAGATTTCAAGTAAAGCTAAAACTCATCAAAAGACAGCAGTTGATATTAATGTTGGTCATTTTAACTATACCGAGGGGCAAATCAATGTTTTGCCAGCTAAATTGCAAAAACTGTATAAGCGCATTAAGCATTATCAAAGAATGTTGGCACGTAAAAGAGAAGTTAACGGTAAATTGGCTACCAAATCAAATAATTACTTTGCGGTGAGAACCAAACTGCAAAGGGATTATCGTAAAGTGGCTAATATCCAAAATGATCTTTTACAAAAGTTCACTACTAAGCTTATAGATAATTACGACCAAATTGTAATTGAAGACTTAGCGGTTAAAGAAATGATGATGACGCACGTAGCCTCCAAAGGAATGCAGAGATCGTTATTTAGCAAATTTAGGCTGATATTAACTTATAAGTGTGATTGGTATGGCAAAGAATTAATCTTAGCTAATAAAACATACCCATCAACTCAAAGATGCGCTCAGTGCGGTTATGTCAAAAAAGGTGATGAAAAAATCACTTTGCAAGGCAATCAAAAGCATGGTACAAAGCATAATGAGTATATTTGTTATCAGTGCGGCTATAGTAATGATCGAGATGAAAATGCAGTTTTAAACCTTTTAGCTTTAGCAGAATAAAAAAGATAAATGATAACGGGGCTGGCTAAGCCCTTAAACTGTAAGAGCTGGTCAATGTGATTACTCCTATTTGGAATATCAGAATACTAGTGCAGACGACAGTAAATGAAACAAAGAAGGGAAAAATATATCTTTCTGATATGTAGAAAATTCGTATTCTTCTACATATTTCCATGTTTTATATAGCAGAAAACAATGAACAAAAGCAAGGATAACTGTACGGCAATGATTGTCGGAAAAAAGGCTACAATTGATGGTTCAACCATTATTGCTCGTGATGAAGACGGTTATGGCGGCATTAATGAAAAGACTTTTGTTGTCCATGAAGCAAAAGATTATGATGAAGAATATGTTTCAAAATATAATGGTTTAAAGCTTCATTTAAAGGGACATGGTTGTAAGTGGACTGCCACTCCAACAGCTGATGAATCAGAAGGTCGCTGGGATGAACAAGGAATTAATGAATATAACGTTGCTATGTCGGCTACTGAAACGGAGGCCACAAATGCACGTTGCTTAGGTCATGATCCATTAGTAGAAAATGGAATAGATGAAGATTCGATGGTTTACCTGGTCTTACCGTTTGTTAAAACTGCACGTGAAGGGGTAGAGCGTTTAGGTAAATTAATTGAAAAATATGGTACTGGTGAAAGTAACGGTATCGCTTTTTCTGACCACGATGAAGTTTGGTATTTTGAAACTGGTGCTGGCCATCAATGGGTAGCTCAAAGAATTCCTGAAGATTCCTATGCAATTTGTCCTAATATCATGGTGATTCAAGATATTGATTTTGATGATCATGATAATTTTATGTATGCATCAACTATTCGAGATTTTGTAGAAAAGAATCACTTAAATCCAAGTACTGATGGTAAATGGAGTTTTAGAGATATTTTTGGTACTAAAGCAGAAGCAGATAGTTACTATAACACTCCAAGAACTTGGTATGGGCAAAAGCTTTTTAATCCAAGTATTGAGCAAGATCCGTTAAGTCAAGAAATGCCATTTATTAGAAAGCCAGAAAAGAAGATTGGCGTTGAAGATGTAGAATTTTTCTTATCTAGTCACTATAACGGTACTGAATACGATCCAATGGGATCTTTTGCTTCAGGGGATGATAAGAAGCAAAAGATGTTTAGATCAATTGCTTTCGACAGAAATCAATCTAGTTGTATTCTTCAAATTAGAAATGATGTTCCTAAAAAAATAGCAGGTATTCAATGGGTTAACTTTGGTTTTTATGCCTATAGTCCTTATGTACCTTTCTATACAAATATTGATGACACACCATTAAATTATCAAACGGCTAGTCATATGGTTACTCCAGAGTCTAGTGCATATTGGTTGTATAAGAGTTTGCAAGTTTTGGTAGAGCCAAGATATCATCAGTTTATTTACCAAGTTGAGAACTTTAGAGATGAATGTCAAAGTTACGCTGTTAGCCGCATTTCAGCAACCGATGAGAAAGCAGGAGAATTGTCTGGAAAAGAACAAACTAAATATTTAACTGCTGCTAATGCTGAAACTGCTGCGTATATTACTAATGAAACCAAGAAATTGATAAGTGATTTGACGAGACAAGCACTAAATTCTTCTAAATTTCAATTTGAACGTGGCGACAATTTGTAATTTTTGAAAAACACTGCACAAGATGTAGTGTTTTTTTATTGTTCGACTTTCTCTATCTTGTATGTTGGTAAAATAGATCCCAAGGGCACATCTAAAAAAATGCAAGATGTAAAATACGATTTATTTTTACTTTTATAGAAAAATTGTTCCTGAAGTAATATTATTATCCACATCTTATCCACAAAAAAGCAACAAAAATTCACAAAGTACGAATTATTTATTGAAAAAATATTTGTGATTTTGTTGCTTTTATCATAAAATTTGTGATGTAGTATGATTTAAATCTAAATGTAGTAGTGAGAGATATATGAACGAAGATAAATTCATTCAGGTAAATAACCTAGAAAAAACTTATGAGAATGGTTACCAAGCGATTAAGTCTGTTAGCTTTTCTGTAAAAAAGGGCGACTTAGTGTGCTTGTTGGGTCCTAGTGGTTGTGGAAAAACTACAACTTTAAATATGATTGCCGGACTATTGAATCCGACCGGTGGAGATATCATTGTAAATGGTAAGTCTCTTCTTAATGTTGCGCCAAAAGATCGTAATATTGGCTATGTATTCCAAAATTATGCCTTATACCCACATATGACTGTTTTACAAAATGTAATGTTTCCAATGACAGTGGGAAAGAGCAAGAAGCCAAAAGATGAAGCTGAAAAGATTGCTCAAAAATTTATGAAGTTAACCCATATTGAGGAATTAGCGGATCAAAAACCAGGCAATCTTTCTGGTGGACAACAGCAGCGTGTTTCGATTGCACGTGCACTAGTGCAAGAACCACAAATTTTGTTAATGGATGAACCATTAAGTAACCTAGATGCCCGCTTACGTTTAAAGATTCGTGAAGAAATTCGTAATTTGGTTAAGGAAGTAGGAATTACTACTTTATTCGTTACCCACGATCAAGAAGAAGCACTCTCAATTGGTGATAAGATTATTCTTTTCCATAATGGAGTGATTCAACAAGATGATAAGGGTCAAGACCTTTATCTTGAACCTAATAATCAATTTGTTGCTAACTTTATTGGTAATCCAGTAATTGATAATTTTGATGTAAAGGTAGCAGACAATAAGATTGTTGGGACAGACTTTGAGATTCCAGTTGAAAAATTAGATAGTGCAAAATTTAGAGGCGACTTAGTAGCCGGAGACTATACATTGAGTATTCGTCCTGAAAACTTAAAATTAAGTGATGAAGGCGAACTTTCCGAAGTAATTGATGATGTCGAATTGATTGGACGCGAACGAGTATTGAAATTTACTCATGCTGGAACAAATCAACGTGCATTGATTAATTTAGAGCAAGAAATAAAACCTGGAGATAGCGTAAAATTCAAGATGAACTTAGACCGCGTTTACTTATTTAAGCCAGATGGGGAGCGAATCTATTAATGAAAGATAATCAGAAAAAAGCTTGGTTATTTTTAGCACCGGCCATTATTTGTGTGACGGTATTTAGTATTTGGCCAATTCTACGTGCTTTTACGATGAGTTTTCAGGGTGGACCATTAATTGACCTACAATTTAATGGCCTTTCTAACTATCAGTATATTTTTAGCGATCCAGAATTCTGGCGTGCAATTATGAATACGGCTATTTATGCATTTTTAGCCGTGCCCATTGCCTTAATAATTTCTGTTGCGTTAGCATGGTTTATCTTTTCAAAGATTAAACATACTGCCTTCTTTGAAACTATGTTTTTTATGCCATATGTTACCAGTACAATCGCAATTGGAATTGTATTTCGCTATATCTTTAATGGTGAATACGGTTTATTGAACTTCTTATTAAAACTTGTTCATTTACCACAACCTGATTGGTTAGATAATCCGAGTCTAAGTCTTGTTTCATTGATTATCTTTGGTGTTTGGTCATCTTTGGCATTTAATATCGTTATCTTGATGGGTGCGTTAAGAAACATTGAACCAAATTACTATGTTTTAGCTGATATGTATGGTGCAACAAGTAGGGAAAAGTTCTGGCGCATAACCGTGCCACAGTTAGTTCCAACTTTAGCATTTCTTTTAACTGTAAACTTAATTGGGGCATTTAAGATCTATACCCAAGTTTATGCATTATTTAATGGACAAGCTGGTGTAGGTAATTCGGCAATGACGGCAGTTTACTATATCTATAATAAATTCCAAATTGTTGGTACGCCTGGTGTAGCAATGGCTGCAACAGTAGTCTTGTTCCTATTTATATTGTTCGTAACTTTCTTACAAAGAAAATTAATGAAAAAGGTGAACAGTTAGAATGAAGAAGAAAAAACTACGTTGGGGAATGATTTTTGTCTATCTATTCATTGGAATTTTTGGCATTATAACTGTTTTCCCATTTATTTATATGATCTTAGGTGGATTGATGTCCTATCAAGAAACTACTACTATTCCACCAACTTTAATCCCAAAGACTTTGAGGTGGAGTAACTATCAAAAAGTATTTGAGCAAGCACCATTTGCAAGATACTTCTTAAACACATTTATTACAGCGGCAACTACAACAATTGTTACATTGTTTACTTCAATTCTCGGTGCATTTGCAATGACCAACTTAAAATTTAAGGGAAAAGGATTTATTCAGTTAATTTTTCTTTCACTCTTAATGGTTCCGGGAGAAGCAATAATTTTTACTAACTACAATACAATTGCTCATTTAGGCTTATTGAATACATATTTAGGATTGGTTTTACCGTTCTTAACATCTATCTTTTATATGTACTATTTACAAAGCTACTTTACAGCAATTTCACCAACAATCTATAAAGCAGCCATGATTGACGGAGCTTCTGACTGGGAATATATTTGGAAAATTCTAGTTCCAATGTCTAAAGGTGGATTAATTACTGTTGCGTTGCTTAGTTTTATTTCAGGATGGAACTCCTTCTTATGGCCATTATTGGTAACAAATGAAGACAAGATGCGCTTATTGAATAATGGTTTAGCTGCTTTTGCTTCTGATGCGGGTGCTCAAACGCAACTTCAACTAGCAGCAGCGACTTTAACAGTAGTACCTGTTTTAATTGTTTACTTCATTTTTAGAAAGCAAATTATTCGAGGAGTAGTACGTAATGACCTCAAAGCCTAAAACTACAGTTACTTTTTATAATGGGTTAACGACTATTGGCGGCCCAATGATTGAAGTAGCTTATGATAAGTCACATGTATTATTTGATTTAGGAGAAGTGTACCGTCCAGAACTGGGACTAAAAATGGAAGATGAAGATTTTTCAACTCTTCTTAAATATCAATTGATTGGTGATGTACCGAATTTCTATGATCCAAAGATTACGGGAAAAGAAATAGATCATGAACGTTGGCAACACAGCGCAGCTTATATTTCTCACCTTCATCTAGATCATAGTAAAGCTATGAATCTTTTAGCGCCAGAGATTCCATTATATGCTGGTCCATTAACTGCGGCATTGTTACCAGTGTTGAATCGGGATGGGGAATTTTTATTACCAGCAGCTGATAAACCAAAGAATTATACTCGTCCTATAATTGCAGCTAAATTAAACCAACCAATTAAAGTTGGAGATATAACTTTAACAGTTGTTCCGAGTGACCATGATGCTTACGGAGCAACTGGGTTAATCGTCGAAACACCTGATAAAACAATCGTTCATACTGGAGATATTCGTTTGCATGGTTATCATCCCGATTGGGTGCGTCAATTTATGGCGACGGGTAAAGGATGTGATATGCTAATTATCGAAGGTACTGGTGTTTCATGGCCAGAACGTAGTGAAGGGGATAGTGAAGAGTTTAAAGGCGTTAAGAATGAGGTTGAGCTTACTGAAAGAGTAGTTAAATACCAAAAAGATAATCCAAAGCGTCAGTTGACTTTTAATACTTATCCTACAAATGTAGAGCGAATTTTGAGAATTATTTCAGATTCTCCTCGAAAAGTAGTCCTTCATGCTAAACGTGCTGAATTATTAAAATTGGCATTACAGCAGGATGTTCCTTACTACTACTTGCCAGAAGATGAAAAGATTGATGCGCTCGATCCAAATCTTGAAATCAGTTATCAAGATCTTCTAAAAGACGATCATCAATATTTCTGGCAAGTAGTGGGTCATTATGATCAACTACAAAAAGGTGGCTTATACATTCATAGCAATGCTGAGCCTCTTGGAGATTTTGATCCAGCTTATGCTCCGTTTATTGAAAATATTGAAAAGCGTGGAATTGAATTGATAACTCTACGTTGCTCAGGACATGCGGACGTAGCTGAATTAAAAGAGATTATTGCGGGTTTTGAGCCAAAAATTTTGGCTCCTGTGCACACATTGCATCCAGAATTAGAAGAAAACCCATTTGGAGAAAGGATTTTACCTAAGCGCGGAGAGGTATTTACGCTTAGTTAAAATTAAAATTTTATTTTGTTGTTTGTTTTATTGGGAGGAACATATGAAGTTCACTAAAAAATTTGCAGCAGTCGCAGTTGCTGCTTTAGCCCTTGTAGGCACTACTGCTTGCTCAAATTCTAAGAGTAATGATAGCTCAAGTAGTAAGTCAGCTGATATTCCAACTAAGATTACCAAGAAAACTACTGTAGTTTTCTGGCATGGTATGACTGGAACTCAAGAAAAGACTTTACAAAGCTTGACTAAGGATTTTGAAAAGAAGAATCCTAACATTACTGTTAAGCTTGAAAACCAAGGTAAGTATAATGACTTACAAGCAAAGATTAACTCAACTTTGCAATCACCAAATAACTTGCCTACAATTACTCAAGCTTATCCTGGCTGGCTTTTAAATGCCGCTAATAGCAAACGTTTAGTTGACATGACGCCTTACATCAACAATAGTAAGATTGGTTGGGGTTCAGCTAAAAAGAGTGACATCCGTGAAGAATTATTAAAGGGTGCACAAATTAAGGGGACTCAATATGGTATTCCATTTAATAAATCTGTTGAAATGTTAACTTATAACAAAGATTTATTAGATAAATATGGTGTTAAAGTACCAAAGACAATGGCTGAATTAAAAGCAGCATCTAAGAAGATTTACGAAAAAAGTAACCACAAGGTTGTTGGTGCTGGATTCGACTCACTTTCAAACTACTACGTTTTAGGTATGAAGGATGAAGGCGTAAACTTCTCTAAGAACATCAACTTTACTGGTTCTAAATCTAAGAAAGTAATCAACTACTACGCTGATGGTATTAAGGCTGGTTACTTCAAGACTGCTGGTTCAGCTGGTTACCTTTCTGGTGACTTCTCTAACCAAAAGGTTGCAATGTTTGTAGGTACTAGTGCTGGTGAAGGATTTGTTAAGATGGGTGTTGGTAATAAGTTCCAATACGGCGTTGCACCTCGTCCTTCTAAGTACAACATGCAACAAGGTACTGATATCTACATGTTCAACAAGGGTACTGCAGAGCAAAAGGCAGCTGCCTTCATGTACATTAAGTACTTGTTAGGTAAGAATCAACAATTGACTTGGGCTGATCAAACTGGATACATCCCTGTAACTAACAATGTAATTAACTCTAGTGCTTACAAGGACTCAACTAAGTCTAAGGTTCCTGCTCAATTAGATAAGGCAATGAAGAACTTATACAGTGTTCCTGTAGTTAAGAACAGTAATGCCGCATACACTCAGTTGAATTCAATTATGCAAAACATCTTTGCACAAGCAAAGAAGGGCCAAAACTGGAATTCACAAATTGATGCTGGTAAGACTAAGTTCGAAAGTGCTTGGAATCAATAAAAACAGAATATTAAGTAAAAAATGAGGACTGTCATTATGACAATCCTCATTTTTTATAGATTTTTTAGAAGAAAAGTAGAATGAAGGCAATTAATGCAGGTAGCATTTGAACAATAAAAATCTTTTTACTTGCTGTAAAACCACCAAAAATAGCAACAACTACAACAAAGGCAAGTAACAGTTGCCATACAGTAATTAAAGTTGGCATTCTGAAAAAGAAAAATACAATTAAGATTAAAAGGCCTAGCATTCCATTATAGATACCTTGATTAGCTAAAGCTGTTTTTGCGGCAGGCTGTTTAACAAAATCTACATCCATGTCAAATGACTTAGCTTGTAAATCGGGCTTACCAAAAATTTCTAACCACATAATTCCAATATGCTCGATTCCAACAATAATTGTTAGAAGAATTCCAATATTTCTTAAAATCATTTTATAAGCTCCTTTATTTAACTATTCAGATAGATTTTACTTATTGTTAACATAGAAATCAAATAGAGTAATAATCATTTTTATTATTGTCGCATTTGCAACAATAGTCACATATACTAGAACAAATAGGAGGGATAGACATAAAGATGGCAGAAGATATTTTGAGAGAAATTGGTTCAATTTCACGAGCCTTGGATTCGATTGCTAATATTGAGTTTAAAGATTTGGAATTAAATCGTGGTCAATACTTATATTTAACTCGCGTTTTTGAACACCCAGGTATTATTTCTGATCACTTAGCTACATCATTAAATATTGATCGTACAACGACTGCTCGTGGAATTAGAAAATTTGAACGAGCGGGACTTATTTTTAAAGAAGATGATGAAACTAATAAGAAAATCAAACATTTATTTGTAACCGACACAGGTAAAAAAATTAGCTAAAGAAATAGAAAGAGAAAATGTCTATTCAAATACGTTAGTAACAAAAGGCTTAACTAAAGTTGAACAGGCTCGGTTACAAAAATATCTAAGTGTTCTCGAGAAAAATGCACGTGAAAATTGGAATTTTGTAAAGAATGGTGGAAAGAGGAAGTATTAATATAACAGTAAAATATGAGATTAAAGAAGTACTAGCAGATAATAGTAGAGAATTACGAGAAATTTCAAGGCAAACATTTTTAGAAACGTTTGGATCACAAAATAGTACCGAAAATATGAGAGAATTTTTGGATACAGCATATGCAGAAGAAAAATTAAAAGATGAAGTTGAAAATGGGAATAGTAGTTTTTACTTTTTAACTGTAGATAATAAAGTGGCTGGCTATCTAAAGGTGAATGAGGGAGATGCGCAAACAGAGCAGGTGGTTCCTAATGCTTTAGAAGTCGAAAAAATATACTTGAAGCAAGATTCTCAACATCAAGGTTTAGGATTAGTGCTAATCAAATTAGCTGAGAAAATAGCTAAAGAAAAAGAGAAGGACAATATGTGGCTTGGAGTTTGGGAGAAAAATTATCAGGCTCAGGCTTTCTATGAAAAAGATGGTTTTAAAAGAGTTAGTCAACACACTTTTGTAATTGGAGAAGATCCACAGACGGATTTGATTTTAGTTAAGAGGTTGAAGTAATGAAATTTTGTTTTAAGACAATTGATGAAATGACTGGATATGAGGCTTTTTGCGTCGAAAGGCTAAGAAATGAAGTTTTTGTTAGTGAACAAAAAATTACCTTACCTGAAATAGATGATGAAGATTTTCATGCAATTCATGTTTTTAGTTTAAATGACGGAAAAGATGATGCTTTAGCTACTTGTCGAATTTTTAAAGATGAAAATGGAGATTGGTATTTAGGTCGAGTTGTGGTCTCAAAAGATGCACGGGGAATGCATCTTGGAAGTAAAATGATAAAAGAAGTTCATGAGTATCTAAAAGAAAAAGATATTAATAGGTTATACTGCCATGCGCAAATGACGGCCAAGCCTTTCTATGATCATCTTGGTTATCAAGTTAAAGGCGAGACATTTGATGAGGGTGGTATAGAACACGTATTAATGTATAAGGATCTATAGATAAAAAAAGCACCTCGGAGATCGAGGTGCTTTTATAGTGTTTAATTTAATTATTCATCATCGTTATGATTAGTGAAGTAGCGGTAATCTTTGCTCTTATCAAAAATTACACCACGTGCGTTTTCACCGTTTGAAACGCTAAATACTGCGTCTGGGTATTTTTCTTTAACTTCTGCTTCCATGTATGAACGCATCATAGCGTTGTTTGAAAGAACTGAACCAGTTAAAGCAACGCGCATTGGCTTAGGATCTTCATAACGGTCTAAGCACATGATAATGTCACGAGCCAAAAGATGTGCTTGATCTGCAATGATCTTACGAGCATCTTCATCACCGTTATCTGCTAACTTAGCAACTTTAACAGCTTTTGAAGCAACTTCTGGACTAGTTAAGTTGTAGAATTTAGCAGGAACTTCGCCCATGTTATCAACATTGAATTCTTTAACGAATAAATCAATTAAAGAATTCTTTTCACGCTTGTCCCAGCTAAGAAGAGCGGATTGAAGAGCAGCCTTGGTAATAGCATAACCACTACCTTCGTCTCCAAGTAAAGAACCGTAACCACCAACAGCGATTAAAGAGCCATTTTGACGGCCGTTAACAACGGATCCAGTACCTGCAATAACTAAAGCCCCATCTGCTCCTTCAAGACCATTGTAAAGGGCAAGAAGTGAGTCAGTAATAGCACGAGTTGGAATGTTACCAACCATTGAAGAAATAGTTGCTGCAACTTCTGGTGCATTACCAACAACAGATAAACCAGCAATTCCGGCTAAAACCTTAATACAATCGCCATCAATCTTGTCACGCAATTCATTAACTGCTTGAGCAATATTTTTGATACCGAGTTCGTAGTCATTGTTGATTTGACCTGGGCCAGATTCAGCACGACCTAATTCTTTACCATTTTCGTCATAAGCGATTGCCGTAGAGTGTGTACCACCTGCGTCAATACCGATCATATATTTCAACATAAATAATAATCCCTCACTGTAAATATTAATACTGGAATTATTGTACTAAAAAAAGAACAATTTGTGAACGCATTCAGCAAATCCTATATAAAGAAAAGATAATCTTAAAAAATAGAATAATCCTTAGTCTTTAAACTTTTTTAGGTATTAGCATGATAAAATAAAAAATATGTGATTAAGGAGATTTTTAATGAAAAATAAAATATTTTTAGGAGCGATTTTATCCTCTTTTTGTGCATTAGCTTTTTATATGACTAGTATTAATCGTATGAAGACACAAACTTTAGAAATTTATGGAAACTCAACAGCCAAAGTAGCTCAAAAAAGTAAAATGAAAGAGGGCACTAAACAAACTCGTATTACTAGTGGAGAAAACGAGATTGGAGAGGCCGCTATTTCAAAAAATAGTAATAAGAATTTGGCTAAAGCCATTGTTAAAGCTAGTTCAAATGTTCAAGGAAGTTATCAAGTGAGTGTAAAAGACTTGAATAATCCTAAAATATTTGTTGATTTAACAAATACTAGTCAAGATAATTTAAATGCTGGGAATGTTTTAAAGTTATTTGTGCTGCTGGCTTATTACAAGGCAGTTCAAGATAAAAGCTTAAACTCGGCAACTCCTTATAAAGTTAAATCAAGTGACTTAAGTGGTGGAGATAAGGTATTAAAGACTGATATGGCTTATTCCTACACCTATTTACTTGATTTAATGATGCGTCAGCAAAATAATAATGCGGCTAATATTATTTTAAATAAAATTGGAAAAGAAAAAGTAAATCAAACTGCAAAAGAATTTGGTGCAACCCATACAGAGATTACTGAGAATTTTGGTAAAGATTTTGTTGGAAAAACCAGTAGTAGTGATTTAGTTAATACTATGCAAAAGATTTATCAGGGAAAAATTTTAGGAACTAATGTGGATAATCAAATTTTAGGACAATTAGCTAATTTTCCTGAAAAAGGCTTAGCGAAAAATATTAATGGTGTGGTTTATAAAATAGCTGATAAAAAACAAGGAGCAGCTATAATTCAAGAAGATGGGAAGACTTATACTATGGCAATGGTTAGTGAAGAAGATGTCGATCTAGCCAAAATTGGGGATTCAATTAATAATTGGATGATTAAACAAAAATAGATTTAAAGGAGTTTTATAGCTCCTTTTTATTTTTTTCAAAAAGTAGATAAATTTCTACACATTGTAGATTGTTTTCTACACATTGACGTGTTAAAGTATATGAGTACACAAAAAGAAGGTGATTATCTTGGCTAAAAAAAGAGCTTTGGACCGCTCAAAAGTAATTGATCAAGCTATAACAATTATTAGTGAAAAAGGATTAAGTGAATTAACAATGCCAGCTTTAGCTAAAGCTTTAGGGATTAGATCTCAATCTTTGTATCACTATGTTGCTAATCGTAATGATTTATTAGTTTTAGTTTGTGTTAATAGACTGCAAGTTTTGCGTCAGCACTTAACAAAGAAGATAATAGGCCATTCAGGTCTTGATGCTTTGTTTAGATTTGCAGATGAAATACGAGACTTTTTACTACATGATAAGGCTATTTCTAGTATTTATTATGGACTAAATGAATATGTTCAAAATGAACAAATTCGTGAAGAGGTTTTAAAGATAGTAGATCTAGGAGAAAAGCTCGATGTAGGCAAGAAGAATGTTGTCTCTTTGCATAGTTTACTTGGAGCTGTTTTGGGTTATGTTTTCTTAGATCGATATGTAATCGATGAAACAGAAAAGGAAGCTGACGATAATTACCATGAGATGCTTTTAAGACTTGTAGCACCAAAACTTCAAGTTGAAGGTACAAAATAAGGGGAAAGGAAAGTAGCGCATGAAATTGCTGAAAAATCATCTTGGTGCTTTGATAGCATGGATAGCAATTTTATTAATTGCTGTCTTCTCGTTGCCAAATGTGGATGCATTGACACGTCAGCATTCAGAAATTTCACTTCCTAAAGATGTTCAAAGTTCTATTGCAACGAATATCGAGAGTAAGTGGGGGCATGGACAAGATAATACCTATGTTGTAGGGGTAGTTTTTAATAAAAAACACGGGAAACTAACCTCAAGTGATAAGGAGAAAATTAACGATACAATTCGCTTTTTAAAGGACAATAAGAAAAAGCTGGGTATCAAGTCAATGATGACTCCTAATGACAACTATGCAACAAAAGCACAATTAATTTCTAAAGATAAAACAACAGAAATTGTGCAATTAAATATTGCTAATGATCATTCGACTGTTTCTAACGTTAATAAGACTTTAACAAAGGCTGTTAAAACCCCAGGAGTTAGAACATATGTAACTGGGGTTAGAATTCTTGAAGATGATTTCTCTGCTTCTGTTCAAGATGGTATTAAAAAGACTGAATTAATTACTATCTTCTTTATTTTCATTGTTTTAGTAATTGTATTTAAGTCGCCAATTGTGCCAATAATTTCATTATTAACAGTTGGTGTTTCATTTATTACTTCATTCTCAATTGTTACTAATTTAGTAGAGAAATTTAACTTTCCATTTTCAAACTTTACACAAGTTTTCATGGTTATTGTTTTGTTTGGTATTGGTACTGACTACAATATCCTGCTGTATGATAAATTTAAAGAGAACTTGAGTAAGGGGATGTCGAACCATGAGGCAACAAATGATGCGTTGCGTAAAGCTGGTAAGACAATTCTTTACTCTGGATCTTCAATCTTAATTGGATTTAGTGCATTAGGTTTAGCTAACTTCTCAATTTACCGTTCAGCTGTTGGGGTCGCTGTTGGGGTTGCTGTATTATTAGTAGTACTTTTGACTTTAAACCCGTTCTTTATGGCTGTCTTAGGTAAGAAATTATTCTGGCCAGTTAAGAAGTTTGAAGGTGAAAGCAACTCTAAATTATGGCATGCTCTTTCAAAAGGGAGCTTGACTCATCCAATTATTTACTTAGTTGTAATGGCAGTTGCAGTATTGCCATTTGCCTTATTCTATTCAAATAATTTGAATTATGATGATGCAGATGAAATTTCTAATTCTACACCATCAAAAGCTGGATTATTAGTTTTACAAGATCATTTCTCAATTGGTACTCCTGAATATTCAACTTTATATATTCAGAGCAAAAATAAGCTTGATAATGAAAAAAGCTTAAAAGAAATCGATCAGATTGTTAAAAAGATTCAAGCAGATCCAGATGTTAAATTTGCATCTTCTGTAACTGAACCAAATGGTAAATCAATTAAACGTCTTTACGTTGACAACCAATTAGGCACTGTTAACTCAGGTGTGAATACTGCTAGAAATGGTTTAGGAACTTTAAGTAACGGTAGTAAACAAATTACTAATGGTGCTGTTCAACTACAAAATGGTGCAAATCAACTTTCTAACGGAACTGGCCGTCTGCAAGCTGGTGCAAATCAATTAGCTAGCGGAACTACACGTCTTCAAAATGGTGCAGAAGCTCTGAGATCAGGAACTATGCGGTTAGCAACTGGTGCTGGTCGTTTAGAGAGTGGTACTTTGAACTTACAACAAGGTGCTGTACAACTTGAAAACGGAACTATTAAGTTGGCTAATGGGGCTGCAAGTTTACAAAGTGGTACTCAGAGTTTGCAGGATGGTACTCAAGCCTTAGTAAATGGTTTGAATACGATGAGTGCACAATTATCTGGACAAATGAATAGTGCTACTAAGGCACAATTAGAGGCTCTTCAAAAGGGATTGCCTCAAATTAACAATGGTATTCAACAATTGAATCAAGCATTGGGTCAGTCATCAAGTTCTGTAGATACTGCTGGCCTAAAAGCTAATTTAACTGATGTTGGTACTCAAGCCAAAACTATAGGCGGTAATTTAACTCAAGCAGGGAACACTTTAAAAGGGTTACAAAGCTCAGGTGCTGGTCTTAGCGATAGTGAAAAAGCTGAATTAACACAAGCTTATGCTCAAGCTATGGATAGCGCTAAGTTAAATGACCAACAAAAGCAGGCTATGAGTGCAGCCTTTAGCCAAATTTTAGGTAAAGTAGAATCTGCTTCTACTCAAAAAACTCAGAATCTTACATCAAGCTTACAAAGTGTAGCTGGTAATATTCAAGCAGCTGGTGAAGCAGATAAGAAACTTGGAGAATCAGCAACTAATGTAGGAAATACTTTACAAACCCTTCAAGGTTTAATGGGTCAAGTTGATAACTTGAAACAACAAGTAAATACTTTAGCTACTGCATCAAACACTGCTTTACCAGGCGCAACTACTGCTTTGAACCAATTAAGCTCAGGCTTAACTCAAGTTCAAGGTGCTGTAGCTCAAGGCGCAGCAGGTGCTAGTCGCTTAAATGATGGCGCAGCTCGCTTAAACAGTGGGGCAGGCCAACTTGCAAGTGGCTTACAAGCAGGGGTAGCTGGTTCTAGTCAGCTTGCAAATGGTGCCGGTCAATTAGCAAACGGTGCTGGTCAATTAAACACTGGTTTACAATCTGGTTTAAACGGCACTAACCAATTGGCAAATGGTATTGGTCAATTAAACAGTGGTGCTGGTCAATTAAGTTCAGGTATTGGTCAACTTAATGGCGGTGCAAACCAATTAGCAAATGGTGCTGGTCAAATTGCATCAAATAATCCTAAGATTACTGCCGGAATTGACAAAGTAAATAACGGTTTAGGTGCTGGTCAAGAATACTTAACTGGCTTAGCTGATTCAGCAGCTGGTAAGACTTTCTACATCCCAGCAAACATGATTCACTCATCTAGCTTTAAACCTGCTCTTGATAACTACATGAGTTCAGACCTTAAATCTACTAAGATCATCATCATTCTAAAGATGAACCCTGCTTCAACTGAAGGAGCAAAGAAGGCTCATGAAATTAGTAACATGGTTAAGAAATCAGTTAAGGGTACAAGTCTTGCTGGTTCAACAGTTGCTATGGGTGGACAATCTGAAAAGATTTACGATACTCAAGAAACTGCAAGTAGCGACTTCTTAAGAACTGCAATTATTATGTTAGTAGGTATTGGTATTGCTTTGATCTTTGTTACTAGATCAGTATTGCAACCAATGTTTATCCTAGGTACTTTAGTAATTGCATACCTAACTTCTTTATCAATTAATCAATGGATCGTTAAGGCCGTTTTAGGTAGATCATTATTGGCTTGGAACACCCCATTCTTCAGTTTCATCATGATTGTTGCTTTGGGTGTTGACTATTCAATCTTCCTAATGATGCGTTATCGTGAATTGGGAGAAGTAAATCCTGGCTGGAGTACAAGTAAACGAATGCTTGAAGCCTGCGATATTATCGGAACAGTTGTAATATCAGCAGCTATTATTCTTGGTGGTACTTTCGCCGCCTTAATCCCATCTGGTGTACCAACTTTAATTGAAGTTGCATTATGTGTGGATATTGGATTATTACTTTTGGTATTCTTACTTCCAATTAATATGTCTGCTGCTATGAAGATTACTTATGAAGGCTTAGGTAGAAAAAAGAATAAAGAAGAGGCTAAATAATATTTAGTTCTCCGAGACAAAAAAGATTGAAGTTTATCCTTTTGTTAATGAGGATTAAAACTTCAATCTTTTTTAGTTTAGTTAGAAATTTTATTTAATACTGTAGCAATTCCATCGTGATCATTATCAAGAGTTATTGGAATGGATAAGCTCGCTTTCAAGTCTTTTGGAGCATTTCCCATTAAAATGGGATGGCCAACTGAATTAAACATTGATTCATCATTGTAATTATCGCCAAAGGCCCAAGCGTTGCTTTTATCCATTGCAAAGCTATCAAGAACAATTTTAACTGCATTTCCTTTATTAACACCCTTAAGAACGACTTCTAAAAGATGGGGTGCTGATTTAACAAAAACTAGGCTAGGAAACTTAGATTCAAGGCTAGGAATAATTTTATCTATAAGAGTAGGTTTGCCGATAATGAGCATCTTATGAACTCCCTTTAATTCTTTTATTTGCTCCGTAGAAACTGGCAAGGATTTAACTCCTATTGTTTCTTCCTCTTTGGCAATTAATGGTTTTTTATTAAGAGAAGAAAACCAGTTATAGCCACTATAGACATTCCAGGCAAGATCATTAGTACCAAGTGCTTCAATTTCTTTAATTAACTTAAGAGCAAGTGAAGCCTCAAAGAATTGTGAATTAAGTGGACGCCCCATTTCATCTAAAACTAGTGCTCCATTATAGGCAATCATTGGACAGAAGTTGGTGATTTTATCTACTACATTCATAATTCCTTTAGGAAAACGGGCAGAAACTGGAATAAATAAATTACCAGCTATAATTTGCTTACGTATTGCTTCGATAGTGTTAGAAGAAATGGTACCCTGAGAAGTAATAAGAGTTCCATCTATATCACTAAAGATAAGTTTTGCGGACATTTTTTCCTCCTTTTGAGATAGCTTTATTTTTACTATTATAATACGATAAAGTATAAGAACGAATGGATAATAATAGTTTTGATAATTGGTTTGAAACGTGAAAAAATATGATTATGTGATATGAATTTAGAATAAATGAGTGAAATAATGACAAAAAAATTGAGAAAAATATTATTTATAATCTGTGGGATTTTAGCAGCAGGAATTTTATTATACTTGCTTTATCGTGACTATCGCCCTGAAATTGATTTGTTAATGCACCCAGGGAAGGATATGAAAACAAAACTACTCTATTTGCTTCGACAACATGAAGTACGGGATGGCTTATTTTTACTAGGACTAATAACCATCTTAAATGCGATTCCGGGAATGTCGAATTCTGTTTTTTGTATTTTAGCCGGCCTTTGTTATGGTCCGTGGATTGGATTAGCCATTAATTGGTGTGGAAATATTCTTGGAAACTGTATCGTAGAAAGTCTAATAAAGAGAGTTAGTTTTTCGCACAAGTTTAAGAAAAATAGATTTCTTAATTGGTTAATGGATCAGAAACATCCCACTTTGGGAATGACTTTAGGTTTCATGGTGCCAATTATACCAAGCGTGTTAGTTGATTATACGGCTGCACGACTAGAAACACCGCCTAATAAGTTTTTGTCAATGGTGATTGTGGGAATGTTTCCTACTTCATTTATCTATGCCTTTGGAGGGGATGCAATCTTCAATGGTGATATCAAAAAATTAGTTGGTGCGTTAATTGGGATCGCCATTTTATTTATTATGGCTTGGTGGTTAGTTAACCGCGCGTCAAGAAAAAAACAGAAAGCAGCATAACGATGCTTTCTGTTTTTTTAGTTTAAGGGTTAGAATGCTATAATAAGCTAAAACAGTTTATGAGGGAATAGAAAATGAAGTGTCCAAATTGTGGAGAAGATGTAAAGACAACTGACAAGCAGTGTCCTAATTGTCACTTTGACCTAGAAAAGTTTAGAAATGAATTCTTTACTGGTCAGAATACTACACGTAATGAAAAAAATGATGATCATCAGAAACAAGAAACACGTTCTGTTAAGAAAGTTGAGCCAAAGAAACAAAATTCTACTATTGCGACTATGATTAATTGGATTCAAGTGAATTCAATGATTGTTTTTGTAGTTGGAATTATTCTTTTGATTTTAACAAGTTTTTCTCCATCTCTAGGATGGTCTTGCTTCTTTGCTTTATTAATTTGGTTATTTATAGTTTCTGATAAAAATAAAGGAAAGAAAACTGAGCAGTATACGGTCGATCAGCGATTGACGGAACACGTTAATAAAGTGGGCTCAGATGTAGTTAATTCTTTTGAAGAAGGAGAAAATAAGGTAAAGGCTCGTCGTCAAAAGATTGATGATAAATTGGGACGGGATCCAGAAGCAATAAAGAAAGTTATTAGGCAAAAAAGAACTGCAACTCAATTAGGCGTAATCTTAATTGCAGTCTTAAATCTTCTATTAGTCTTTAGTGGTCCTTTTTCCTCTGGGATGAATGGCTATCAATCTGCCTCTATTTCTAGGACTTTACTATCAATTGGAAGATTTAATGGAAAATATATTTTTATCGGTTATGGAATGTGGTTGCTTTTAGTGGGAGTACCAATTGCCATCATTATTTTAACTATTAAAAATGGCAAGAATAACAAGAAATTAGTTTTCTTCCTTTCGTTAATTGAATCAATTATTCTAGTTGTGTGTGCTGTCGAATTGATCTTTATGAATGCAGGTTTATCTTTAGGAATTACTAATAATCAAGCGATAAATAGTATGGAGATTCAACGCATTGTAACTAACGCAATTTCTTTTGGAGTTTCGACATATTTATTATTTGTATCAAGTATTCTTTTAACAGTAGTTGCTTTTCGTAGTATGAGACAAAATTAAAAAGGGCTCAGATCATGATATATGATCTAAGCCTTTTTTGTACACTTAAAAACCTATTTTGAAACGTCGATAACTAAATGTTCATTTACAAATGACATCAAGCCAAGTTCACTAAGTTCACGGCCATAACCAGATTTTTTAACACCACCGAATGGCAATTCAGGAGCAGTAATCCAGCGCCCGTTAATAACAGTCATCCCAGTTTCGATTTCACTTGCAACTTCTTGGGCATGAGTTCTATTTTCAGAAATAACACTAGATCCTAAACCAAAACTTGAGTCATTTGCTAGGGCAATCGCCTCTTCTTCGTTTTTGACCTTGAATACTTCAGCAACTGGGCCAAATAATTCTTCGTCAAATAATGGGTTCTTCTTATCAATATTAGTTAAAATCATTGGGCGGAAGAAGGCACCAGAACTTTTTATTTCAGGATATTGATAAGCAACTTCTGCGCCATGTTCAATTCCTTTTTTAACTTGCTCAGCTAACTTATCAGCAGCTCTTTGTGAATTCATTGGCGCAAGACTAGTATTCTCATCTAAAGGATTACCAGGTTCAAGTCCAGCAAATGTATGATGCAAGATATTCATTACTTCGTCATAACGAGATTCAACAACAATAATTCGTTTAGAAGAAGTGCAGACTTGACCGCAATTATAGGTTCTGGCATCACTTAGTACATTCTTTAATACAGTAGAGTCAGCATCTGCCAAAACAATAAATGGATCATTTCCACCTAATTCCATTGTCGATTTTTTAATATTTTTACCAGCGGCTTCTGCAACACTACTACCGCCACGTTCTGAGCCAGTTACTGCAACGCCTTGAACACGTTTATCAGCAATCACATCGCCAATTTGAGCATAAGACAAGAATAGGTTTTGCAGGCTTCCCTTTGGTGCACCAGCTTTTTCGATAATTTCTTCGGTTAATTGTGCTGAGCCTGGAACATTATGAGCGTGTTTTAAGATAATAGGATTTCCAACCATAAAATTAGGAGCAAAGACTCTAATTACTTGATAAAGTGGGAAGTTCCATGGTTCGCAAGCCATGATAATACCTGTAGACTGTTTTAGATAATAGGCATTTCCTAAATCTGTTTCTAAAGGGGTAGGTTCTAACATTTCCGGAGCCTTATCAGCGTAATAGTTACAAATATTTACACATAGATCTACTTCTTCAAGTGATTCACGATATAATTTTCCCATTTCTAAAGTCATGGTTTTTGCCATTTCTTCGCGATGCTTTTGAAAATTATTTGCTATCTCATGAAGTAATTTGCTTCTAGTAGCTGGTAGCTGATTACGCCAAGTTAGATATAACTTTTCTCCGGTTTCAAGTGCTTGCTCAATTTCTTCTTGAGTTGCAGTTGGATAACTTTTAATTAATTGGTTTGTATATGGATTAATTGATTCATATTTAGACATAAAATTTCCTCTTTTCAATATAATATATTATAAAGCGCTTTCTTATGGATGTATATAAAAATCACTTCTCTTTAGTAAGAAACTAAAAGAAGTGATTAGATTTATAATAACTTATTAATTTTTTCTAATAAAACATGATTATTATTCAGACGAGCAAGGGCGGCAGAATCATTTAAGTATTGAGCAGTCTTTTGCGACGATCCATGTTGAGCAATATTATTTTGAGCTAATTGATAAAGAATGCGAGCAGCAAAATAAATTACATGTCGTTTTTTGCATAGATCATATCCCATATTTAATAACTTATCCGATTGTTCATAATCTTCATTACGACCATAAAATTCCCCACCATTACAAAGAATAGAAAGAAATTGCAATAAAGAATCTTCGTCTTCAAGCGGAACATTGGATATTGAAGACAAGATGATGTCATAATAATGTCGTGCTTTATGAACATCGTCTTGTAAGTCATAAACTTGACTACATCCTTTTAGAGCAAGAAGATAATAAATTTTATTTCGTTTTGATAAGTTTGCATCTAAAATTGAATTGAAATAATAGAGTGCGTCAGTTTTAGCATGATCTAGATTTAAGGCTAATAGGCCGCGTAGATAATAATAGTGAAGAACGTCTTCTTGCCGCACTAATTCGTCTCTATTAATACTACTTAAAATTTGAGCAACTTTTGGAAAATCAAGTTGAATAACTGCAAAGTCTGCCTCGAATAACTTGTGAGATGTTTTTTTGTTAGAGTCAACATCCATGATATCAGCTAAATTAATATTCATTCGGTCACACAGACTATTTAAAATTTTTAGAGAAGGGATACGGCCATTATTTTCAAATTTACTTAATGTAGATTGAGTACAAATTCCATTGCATAGTTCAGTTTGAGACAAACCTAATTTTTTACGAATGGAAACAAATTTGTTAATGTTGATCATTCTTCTTCTCCTTGATTGTCTGATACAAAAAATCTAAAGATTCATCAATATAATCCATGGCGTAATCCATTGCATGCCCATGACCTTTAATGACTAATAATTCAACCTCATGATCTTCGTTAGCTAAAAAGTCGATAAATTTTAAAACACCATTTAGTGGAACTAATTCATGGGCAGAATTAATCATTTTTATCCTTCCCAAGTGGCTAAGATCGTAATTTTCGACATCCATTTTTTTTAAAATAGATTGATCATTTTTACCAGCATAGGTTTTTACAAAAAATTTATAGAATGATTCAAAAATATCATATAAATTTGTTAGTTTTAATTCATTGGCACCGTATCTTGATGGAATAACATCTTTATGACTTTTCATCCAGTTCGAGAAGTCTACCGATGCTGACCACGTAACCGTAGGAAAACCGTAAATTCCAGCAATATATAAGGCTAGTGTGCCGCCGACACTTGCACCAATTTGTACAATATTTTGTTGATCGTCGTCATCGGTATAATCAGAATCTAAAAGCCATTCAACAAATTTCTTACTATCTTGGTGAGCAGCTGGATAAGTAAAAGCGGGTGCTAGCCGATAATCGGGAATTAAGGTCATAAAACCAGCGTTTGCTAACTTTATTCCTAAGTCCTTAACATCATTTTTAGACCCGGCAAACCATCCTCCTCCATGCCAAAAGATTAAGAGTTTTGTTTGCGAAGTAGTATCATTTGGAAAATAGATATCACTCTTCAAATTGTTATTTTCATCATAAATTATATCTTTTTTTATAACAACCATAGTTACGCCTCTTAGTTATTTTATAACACACTAATATTATAGAATAAATCTTAATAAATAAGTCATATTTGATTTTCTTCTATAATTAAGTTTAATTTGTAGGTTAGAGCGCCTATTTTACCTTGTTTTTGTTATCATTAATTTAACATACCAAGGAGGGCAGAAAAATGTCTACTAAAACGAGTCGTAAATTAATTAATATTTTTACTATTGTTACTACAATTATTTTAATTTTGCTAAGTATTTACTGGTATAGGCTGGGGATTTTTACAAGTCAAGAAAAGATGAAGGCCTATTTAGCAGACAAGCAAGTTATCGGTCCTTTGATTTTTACATTAATTCAGGTCATCCAGGTTGTAATTCCAATCATCCCTGGGGGAGTTTCATTACTTGGAGGAGTAATATTTTTTGGTCCAGTATGGGGCTTTATTTACAATTATGTTGGGATATGTTTAGGATCTATTATTTTGTTCTTTTTGGCCAGGCATTATGGAAAACCTTTTATATTGCATTTGGTTTCAGAAAAAACATATGAAAAATACATGAAGTGGACTACGAATCAGAAGAAGTTTAATTGGTTTTTTGGACTATGTATTATTGCGCCAATGGCACCAGATGACATTTTATGTATGATTGCTGGATTAACTGAAATGAAGTTTTCAACATATTTATGGATAATTTTATTAGGAAAACCTTGGACAATTGCAGCCTATAGCTTGGGGTTAGTTTATGGTGCAAAATGGTTAGTAAAGTTAGTAGGCAAGTAATGCTAGAAACTGAAAGAATTATTTTAAGAAAAATTGAACCTAAAGATGCTCCTACTCTTCTTAAGTGGGGACAAGATAATATTTATCACAAAAGTGCGGGCTATCAATATTTACAAGATTTAGATGCAGCAAAAAAAAGTGTCCTTCAATATCAAGCACGTCCTTATAGTTACGGCGTAGTCTTAAAGAAAAATAATCATTTAGTTGGTTTAGTCGAATTATATGAACGTGGACTAGATGAATATAATGGTTTGTTACTAACAAAGGATCTTGGTTTTTTGTTAGATAAAGAATATTGGCACAACGGTTTAATGAGTGAGGCATTAGAATTAATTATCGATTTTGCTTTTAAAGAATTAGGGCAAAATCAAATTTGGGCAGGTACATTTGTTTCTAATACAAATTCACAAAAATTGTTGAAGAGACTAGGGTTTAGATATGTTTATACTACTGATTATTCGATGGTTTCTTCACTTTTTAATTATCAAGAAAAATATTATTTGTTAACACCACAGGATTGGCATGATATAATGCAAATAAACATGAAATCCTAAGACTAATTTCAGAGAGCTCATGGTTGGTGTGAATGAGTAAAAAAGTCATTTCCAGATTTCGAATGTGGGTAGGTAATTCTACACGGCTAGCCCCGTTATCGCTTTTTGAGTGTGGTATTTTTAACCAAATTTGGGTGGTACCGCGAACCGTGTAAGCCGATTCGTCCCAGTGTAGGGATGAATCGGCTTTTTGTTTTATTTTTAAGGAGGAAATATGTTAGATATAAAAGTAATTCGAGAGAATTTAGACTGGTCAAAGAAAAAATTAGCTACACGAGGAATTAAACCAGAAGAATTAGATAAATTAGTAGCTATTGATAAAGAAAGACGTGAAGCTTTAACTAAGACTGAACAATTAAAGCAAAAGCGTAATGAAGTATCTGATCAAATTGCTCAAGCTAAACGCAATAAAGAAGATGCAAGTGAAGCTATTAAAGCAATGCGTGAAGTAGGTAAAGAAATTAAAGATTTAGATAAAGAAGTAGAAGATTTAACTGAAAAACAAAACTATATCTTACTTCGTTTACCTAACTTCCCAGCAGACTCAGATCCTATTGGTCCTGATGAAAGTTACAATGAAGAAGTTCGTAAGTGGCATGAACCTACTAAACTTGATTTTGAACCAAAACCTCACTGGGAAATTGGAACAGAATTGAATATTTTAGACTGGGATACTGCTGCTAAAGTTTCAGGTGCCCGCTTTGTTTATTACAAGGGTGCCGGTGCATTACTTGAACGTGCAGTTTCAAACTTTTTCTTAGATGAAAATACTAAAGATGGATATACAGAAGTAATCCCACCATACTTAGTTAATGATGCTTCTATGCAAGGAACTGGTCAATTCCCTAAGTTTACTGAAGATGTTTATACAATTGTAGATAATGATGATCCTGATAAGCCACGTGATTTAACTTTAATTCCAACTGCTGAAGTACCTTTAGTTAATTACTTCCGTGGCAAGATTTTAGATGGAGAGCAATTACCAATTAATGTAACTGCATTCTCTCCAGCTTTTAGAAGTGAAGCAGGATCAGCTGGACGTGACACTCGTGGATTAATCAGAATGCACGAATTTAGAAAAGTTGAAATGGTAAAAATTGTTGATGAAGAAAGTTCATGGGATGAATTGGAAAAATTAACCCATAATGCTGAACATTTACTTCAAAAACTTGGTTTACCATATCATGTAGTTGCGCTTTCAACTGGGGATGCAAGCTTTACTAGTGCGAAAACTTATGATTTAGAAGTTTGGATGCCAGCACAAGACAAGTATCGTGAAATTTCAAGTTGTTCAAACTGTACTGATTTCCAAGCTCGTCGCG
>ERZ777011.940-NODE-940-length-37992-cov-53.919814_pt1 | contig 37992 bp, 35 predicted proteins | sample MGYA00374964_ERZ777011 | MGnify/ENA primary metagenome ERZ777011 (study PRJEB29310, sample SAMD00008975) | mouse gut metagenome | study: EMG produced TPA metagenomics assembly of the Metagenome analysis of fecal microbiota from mouse which was promoted...
GTGCAAAGGTAGGCACTTTCCACGAACCCTCCAAATATTTCATGATGTTTTAACAAAATTTTAACAATTAAATCTTCTATCACACCCCAAAACCCGCATACCACATTATTATATAATAAAAGAAAGCAAGATTATATAATAAAGAGAGTAAGGGGATACAACCCTAAATGGTTCTCCATAGAATACGTGCACGACATAAAAAAGCTCGGATTGAAGCTAAAATCAAACTTCAATCCGAGCTTTTCTATCTATTTTATGTCAATCTTATCAATTAATATTTATGGATTTTCCCGAAGACAATGTTACTTTTTTAGAAATAACACCCGTGGAAGCAGGATAAGCTACATTAGTAGAGCCACCGGTCGGGGATGTGATAGTCGCCGACTGAATCACACCATCCTTCCAAGTCATGTCAACCACGAAACCACCTCTTGCTCGCAGACCTTTAACAGAACCGCTATTCCATTCCTCAGGCAGAGCCGGCAAAAGGGTTATAGATTCAGGAGTAGACTGAATCAGCATCTCAGCCACACCGGCTGTACCGCCAAAGTTACCGTCAATCTGGAAAGGCGCATGTGCATCAAGGAGATTAGGATATGTACCGCCTCCACTACGCTTATCAGGACCTTGGTAATTATCAGGGCTTACATATTGAAGCAATCGGCGATACATGTGATATGCGTTTTTGCTGTCACGAAGTCGTGCAAGCAGATTCACACGCCATCCTGTGCTCCATCCGGTGGTATTGTCACCTTTTATTTCAAGAGTCCGTGCGGCAGCCTTTGCCAAATCAGGTGTTGAATCCACTGATATATGGCGTCCGGGATACAAACCAAACAGATGTGACTGATGACGGTGGGTTGGATCCTGATCATCCCAATCGTAATACCATTCCTGAAGATTACCCTTCTTCCCTATCTGATACGGCTGAAGACGTGGAAGTGTTGACGCAATTTCCTTCTGCAAACCGACGTCCACGCCAAGCACCTCGGCTGCGTCACGTGTGTCCATAAGACATTGACGTATCATAGAAAGGTCTGCGGAACCGCCATAATAAGTAGGACCGCAATAGCCATCAGGTGTCACGTAACGGTTCTCGGGAGAAGTAGACGGGGAAGTGATTAACTTGCCATTTTTCTCCACAAGCCATCCAAGACAAAACTCAGCCGCACCTTTCAGCACGGGATAGTATTTTGCAAGATATTCTTTGTCCTGAGTGAACAGGTAATGTTCCCATATATGAGTTGCAACCCATGCGCCACCCATGTTCCAGTTCGCCCAAGTAGGGTCACCGCTATTTAATCCCACAGGATTTGTCATAGCCCAGATATCGGAGTTGTGTCCGAGACACCAGCCACGGTCAACGCCATAATAGTGACGGGCGGTCTGCTCACCACCTTTCGGCAGATTAGCGATCCAATTTATCATTGAAGTCTCATGCAGTTCACCCAAACCAGTCACCTCTGCGGGCCAATAGTTTTCCTCCACATTGATGTTTGTGGTGTAGTTGCTGCTCCACGGCGGAAGCAGATGTTCATTCCACAATCCCTGAAGATTTGCGGGAACACCCTTGGTTCTTGCCGAGGATATCAGAAGATAGCGTCCATACTGGAAATAGAGTTCTTCCAAGTCAGGATTAACTTCCTTCAGGTCAGTGTAACGTTTAAGCTGCACATCGGTAGGAAGTGAAGCTATGGAGTCAGGCGTAGTCCCGAAATCTATAGAAACACTATTAAACAGGTTATGGTAATCATCGAGGTGAGATTTCAGGATAGCATTGAATCCCTTTGCCACCGCCTTATTGATACGTGCCTGCGCAAGAGCCTCATAATTACGACCCTCTTTAACGGGGTCACGGTCAAAACCGTTAAAGCTGGTGACATTGGTTATGTAAAGCACCACATTTTTACAACCATTCAATTCCAAACCTCCGTCGGCGGTAGAAGTAACCTTCCCGTCAGCAGCCACAGCATCAACTATGGTGCAGAATCTGACACCTCTTTCAGGATCATACTTGATCTTCTCTTCAAACGGGGTGTAACTCGGCAAAGAATGATATGCGGCATGACCCATTGACTTTATCTCTGTACCACTTGATGTGACCTTATGAGGCAACTGGGAATCGAGCGAGATGACAGCGTTGATTGGTGTCTCGCTCTTTATAGCCACCACAATCACCGAATCAGGTGCGGAAGCAAAATATATCGCATCCTGCCCCGCACCGCTATTGCGGTAACCGGTGTAAGCGATGGCATCCTTTAAATCAAGTGCACGTGTATAGCCCTCAACTTTTTCCGGAGCGTCTTTGTATTTTATCATCAACGTTCCGAGCGGCTGATAGCTCTCGCTGTAATGACCTTGCACCTTCTGTTGCAACGTATTTGCAGTCTTGTAATCCTCCTTGTCAAGAGCTGCACGGATCTCAGGGATAGCTTTATAGGCATCCGGGGTGACAACTCCCTTTTCAGGCTCTCCTGTCCAGAGCGTTATATCGTTAAGCGATATACGGTTATCCTTGACACCACCATAAATAATGGCGCCAAGGTTACCATTACCGATCACAAGAGTTTCCTCAAAAAACTCAGCGGGGCGGTCATATTTCAGTGCAAGCTTGTTAGCAGAAACAGAGAATGTCACCGCAGCTAAAGCCACAGGCAATAAAAATTTCCTCATGGTATCAGATTTTTATATTAAAAATTCGTATATACAATTACACATTAAAGAGGAAGTGCATTATATCACCGTCCTGAGTGACATAATTCTTACCTTCGATAGCCATCTTACCGGCATCACGTACAGCAGATTCGCTTCCAAGAGATACAAAATCATCATATTTTATCACCTCGGCGCGAATAAAGCCTTTCTCAAAGTCAGTATGGATTATACCGGCACACTGCGGAGCTTTACTGCCACGGATGAAAGTCCATGCACGAACCTCATCAGATCCGGCAGTGAAGAATGTCTGAAGATTAAGCAAAGCGTAAGCCGCACGTATAAGGCGAGCCACACCCGACTCCTCCAGTCCGATTTCAGCCAAAAACTCCTGACGTTCCTCAAAAGTGTCAAGCTCGGCAATCTCACTTTCAGTCTGAGCAGCCACGATAAGAAGTTGCGCATCTTCATCCTTGATGGCTTCCCTCACAGCATCCACATACTTATTGCCATTCACAGCCGATGCGTCATCCACATTACATACATACAACACCGGTTTACTTGTGAGAAGGAACAGATCATGTGCAAATTTCTGCTCGTCAACAGTTTCAAGAGTCACTGTGCGGGCAGGTTTACCTTGCTGCAAGGCTTCCTGATATTTTTTCAGAACTTCATATTGCATTTTAGCCACCTTGTCGCCACCTGTCTGCGCCTGCTTCTGTGTCTTGGCGATACGGCTCTCCACAGTCTCAAGGTCCTTGAGCTGAAGCTCGTAATCTATTATCTCCTTATCGCGCACCGGATCCACGGTGTTGTGGACATGGGTCACATTATCATCGTCGAAGCAACGTAACACGTGGAGGATAGCGTCTGTCTCACGGATATTGGCTAAGAATTTGTTGCCAAGCCCCTCTCCCTTGCTTGCGCCCTGCACAAGACCTGCTATATCAACGATTTCGACTGTCGCAGGAACTATGCTACGTGGGTTGCACATTTCCACAAGCTTATTTAGACGTGAGTCGGGCACTGTGATCACACCAACATTAGGTTCGATAGTGCAAAACGGGAAATTTGCAGACTGCGCCTTAGCGTTTGACAAACAATTAAAAAGAGTGGACTTTCCAACATTCGGAAGTCCTACTATACCACATTGAAGTGCCATTATTTATATTTCAATACTTATTTTAATGATTGGATTGACTATAACACGGCTATAAAAAGCCGATTTCTTCCGCAAAGGTAATGAAAATTTGCCACTTACATTAATTTACACACCACAATTTTCATTTTGCGAGCCACGCCGCATACATCCCAAATCGCCAAATATCCCTTAGTAGAGTCTTAAAATATTGGTTGTAAATAACATCGGGCGCAAAATCATCGTATGTCAATGACTATATCCAAACCTTCCCAATGTGCTATCAGGTTTTCCTTTACGTTCGCAAGTTTGTTTTCATCGTCATAGTCCACAGGATAGAACCGGCAACCGGTTCGCTGGGCTATAGCACTTCCCTGCTTTGAATCCTTGTCACAAAACGCCACCTTACAGCCAATCGAACGGAATAATTTGAGCAATTCCAAGCCTGTGTCTTTAAGACAGTCGCCAACGACAAGCACACGTTTCGTCCCAAGCAATTCCGTATCATACCCCGTAGCCGGGATGAGAGTGCTTCCCCGATGCTTCATGGAGGTTTTGCCCGTCAATTTCCCTGCCCGATACTCCTCCATCTTTCGTTCCAGATAATTATCAGCCATTGTTTATTCTATCAGCAATTCAAAAATGTAAACTGATCAGACCTCAGTTTCGCAAAAAGTTTACATCAGTCCAATTTATTATCTGCAAACTTAATGAAAAAATGTGTAATTTTGCAAGTTTTAAAAAATTACTTAAAAATATATGAATGCCGCATCTATACGTCAACGGTTAAAACCATGGATGTTACCTATCGCCATGCTCGGTGGCATACTATTTCATAACTTTATAGACAATATAGCATTTATTGCGCCATACCTCATCTTTGTGATGCTGCTCATCACATTTTGCCGAGTGAAGCCGAAGGAATTCAGAGTCACCACTCTATCCTACGGTCTGCTCACAGTGCAAGTGGCAGGATCGCTCGCACTCTATTTCCTCCTGCTGCCGTTTGGCAAGGAGATAGCCGAGGGCACTTTCATCTGTGTGTTCTGCCCCACAGCCACTGCCGCACCGGTAATCACAGGTATGCTCGGAGGGAGTGTCCCCCGATTAGCTACATTTTCTATAATCTCCAATATCACCGTCGCCTTCCTCGCCCCCATACTTTTCACCATGATGGGTTCGGAGACACAAATACTGTTCACAGAATCACTCCGCATAATCGCAATGAAGGTGGTGCCGCTAATCATACTGCCATTGGTGGTCGCGCTTATAATGATGCGCCTAACACCAAAGCTCCATCGGACCATAGCCAGCCATCAGTCCCTGTCATTCTACATTTGGGCTGTATCACTGTTCATCGTGGTAGGACGTGCGGTAAGTTTTGTTATGAGTGAACCGGCAGAAATGATACCCGAAATGCTATGGTTGGCATTGCTTTCAGGAATCGTTTGCTGTGCGCAATTTTATATCGGACGTAGAATCGGCAGACGTTGTGGCGATAAAATAGCGGGAGCGCAGGGATTGGGACAAAAAAACACTGTGCTTGCCATTTGGATGGCGCTGACCTATTTGCATCCCATATCATCAGTAGCTCCGGCAGCATACGTGGCTTGGCAGAACACCATAAATTCCGCCCAGCTCTACTATAAAACCAAGAGGGAAAGCAAGCATATATAAATGTTAACGGCAAAACTAAATTCTCCCAAAAAACGTTAATATAGAAATTAAGATTTAAAACCATAAATATCAATCTGTCACCATGGCTCTCAATAGCATGTATGAAAATCTGATGCAGTTGCCTCTTTTTAACGGAGTCAGCTATAACCGCATCTCGGAAATTGTCGGCAACACAAAACTTGCATTTCTAAAGTATCTCGGAAATGAAAGGATAATAACTGCCGGCGACCCTTGCACGCATCTGGTATTCATAATCGGAGGCAAAGTGCAATTGAGCATAAGCAATTACAATGACCGTTTCCACGTCACTCAAACACTTTCAGCCCCCTCTGTAATTTCGCCCGACTTCCTGTTCGGACGCAATACACTGTACCCAGCCACTGTGACAGCAATCGACACCGTATCCCTGCTGCAAATTGCCAAGAATGATTTCATCTCAATCGTGCAGTCCGATGAAGTCTGTCTATACAACTATCTTAATTTCATATCCACCAATGCCCAGAAGGCTGTTGACGGGGTGATTGCATTGACCTCAGGCTCACTTGATGAACGAATCGCATTCTGGATCATTGCCCTGACCCAACGAGATGCCACCGACATCGTATTCTCATGCCGCCAACGTGACCTTTACACGCTTTTCGGAGTCCAACGCTCGTCATTCATAGCCACACTTGATTCAATGAAGGAGAAGGGTATCATCGACTATTCATCAAACGAAATTCGAGTGCTTTCACGCCGAGGTCTACGTTCTATATTGCTGAAAACACCTGACTAAATAGAGATAATTACTTTTATTATACAGAGATACAAGGAAGCGGCTAATAACTCGCAAATTTGCATGTTATTAGCCGCTTCCTTTGTGGAATTTATTTCTTGATTTGGCTACTTATCGGCGGTTAAACGAGATATGACTCTCAATATCTCTCCGACCCAAAGCACTATGGATGTTCCGAGCACTATTATCACCCAGTCTGAGAATTTCAACGGAGTCACAGAGAAAAACTCACCACCGACAGTCACTATAAATATCTGCCCGACAAATATCAGCAACGCAATCATCACAAATTCGCCACATTTGCCTAAATGCACCGCACTGCGATGGGTGGCGTAGGCACGTGCGTTGAATAGGTTCCAAAACTGGAGCATGACAAACGCTGTGAATATCAAACTCAATTCGTAGGGTGTAAGACCATCCTTGACTCCGACATGAACACTGAATATATCCATTAGGCTGGTCACATTAGCATGTTCAAACAGATATACCATACCCAACACTATGGCAGAAAACAGCAGTCCGACACCACCGATAAACCACCACATATCTTTAGTGATTATAAAATCTCGTCGGTCACGGGGTTTATTCTGCATCACTGAACGTGACGGAGGCAAGGATGCAAGAGCCATGGATGCGAATGTATCCATTATAAGATTTACCCAAAGCATCTGTGTCACTGTCAGTGGCGATTCAGTACCCATGAAAGCACCCGCAAGAACCACAAGACAAGCCACGACATTAACCGTCAGCTGGAACAATATGAACCGTTGCAGATTCTGGAAAAGAGAACGTCCCCACATCACTGCCCTCCCTATAGAGGCAAATGAATTATCCACAATGGTTATATCGCTGGCTTCTTTGGCAACCGATGTGCCGTCGCCCATCGAAAGTCCCACATTAGCAGCCTTAAGGGCAGGCGCGTCATTTGTTCCGTCGCCGGTCACAGCCACTACCTCTCCCCTCTTCTGCAATGTCTCCACAAGGCGTTTCTTATCCATCGGACGGGCACGGGCTATAATCTTGAAATCGCCCACTCGCTCCAATAGCTCTTTGTCGCTGAGCGCTCCAAATTCAGGACCGGTGATGATGTTTTTATCATCATCACCCTCAGTCCATAGCCCTATCTGACGACCTATCTCCTTAGCTGTACCCGGAGTGTCACCGGTGACCACCTTTATGGCAATACCCGCATCAAGACATTCGTTAATTGCGGCAGGAACATCTGCTCTTACCGGATCGGCGATGGCTACAATTCCGAGGAAGGTGATGTCCGATGCCGTTACTGCCTTATCCCCAATTCCGGGATCCCCCTTTGGCAATTTCTGCACGGCAAAACCGAGAGTACGCATCGCCTTCTGCTGATAACCGGCAAGCTGTTCATTTATATACTTTTCCGACACATCACCGCTGACATGCTTACACATCGCAAGCACTATCTCAGGTGCGCCTTTAATATATATTGTCTCGCTGCCATCCTCCTCTGCAACAACCGTCGCCATATACTTTCGCTCGGTGGTAAAAGGCAACTCCCTCGCCACCTTTACATTCTCACGGATTGTGCGATAGTCAATCCCGTTCGCCCGCAGCCACAGCAGCAACGCACCTTCGGTAGGATTTCCCAACACCTGCGGATGCTTTTCATCCGACAGGTCGAGCTGTGCGGTGGAATTTATGGCAATACCGGTCTCTATCTCCCGGCTCATCTCGTCATCACCCAACTTCTGTTCCGACAACCCATAGAAATTTGTCTCTGCTACACGCATCTGATTCTGCGTCAGTGTGCCGGTCTTATCGGTACAGATAACAGTGGTCGCACCCATTGTCTCACAGGCGTGCATCTTCCTCACCAAATTATTGGTCTTGAGCATACGCCTCATACTGTAAGCCAGACTCAGTGTCACAGCCATAGGCAATCCCTCAGGCACGGAAACCACAACCAAGGTCACAGCTATCATTATGGTCTGTAGGAAATATGCGATGAACGGGAGCCATTCGAAGGTGGGATTTTCAAGCAGATACATCACAATGCGCCCGACCATCACGGCACCACCCACCAAGTAGCTACCATTGGTCACCAAAGCGCCTAATCGTTCAAGCTGCTCTGTCAACGGAGTCTTTTGCCCGTCATCAATACGTGCAGCTTCATATACCTTGCCGTTTTCCGTGCTGTCACCTACGGCAAAGACCTTCGCCACACCATGCCCCTCCATCACACGTGTGCCGCGCATCACATGGTCAGAAGGAAATGTTGCCTCATCATCGAAATGCGCCGGGTCAGTAGTCTTGCTCGCCATAGGCTCACCGGTCAAAGTTGACTCATCGACATTAAGCGAAGTGGCTTCAAGCAGTTCCGCATCGGCAGGAATCTCTTCTCCGGTGTTCAATATCAGTATGTCACCCACCACTACATCCCTCTTGGGTATCTGCGTAGGGTTACAATTACGAATCACCTGCACAGGCTCATCATCATTTACCTGATTCAATATCTTGAATTCATCCTCAGCCTTCTTTTCGAAATAAAAAGAAAGACCTGTGGCAAGAAAAATAGCCATGAATATACCCACAGGTTCAAAAAACACTGTGGCACCCTGATGTAGCCCATAAAATTCATACAGCGAAATCAAAACTGACAGGACTCCGGCTACAAGAAGCACTATGATTAACGGATCCTTAAATTTTGCCAGAAATAATTTCCAAAGTGGTTCTTTGGCAGGAGGGGTTAGCACATTTTCTCCATTTAAACGACGGCTTTCCTCGACCTCTTTATCAGTCAGTCCGCGAAACGTGGGGTTGTTCTGTGACATAATTTTATTACGTGATTTTTTCGGAGTGCAAAGTTACAATTATATTCTTAACACTCTTAAGATGCTTGAGGTTTATTTAAATATATAACATATTGATACATTTTATCTTGCTTTTACCTCTTAAAGTTAACATATTTTAAGCAACCTGTGCACCATACCACACCCATAAATGCTTAATTTTGTAAAATAATCACAAACTAAACTCAAATAACATACACCCATGCAAAACATCATAATAGAGCGTATCGTCGCTCTTCGCAAAGAGATGAAACAATCGGGAATCAACGCTGTGATTCTACCTCGTACTGACGCTCATCTCAGCGAATACATATCCGATCATTGGCATATCGTACGCTATCTCAGCGGTTTCACCGGCTCTGCCGGCACAATGGTAGTGACTGAAAAAGAAGCCCTCCTATGGGTTGACAGCCGCTACTTCCTTCAGGGTGCGCAACAGATTGAGGGCACAGGTATAATCCTCATGAAGGATGGTCTGCATGACACCCCATCGATAGTGGAATATCTGTGCGAGAACCTCCCGAAAGGCGACACTGTTGGCATCAACGGTATGCTCATGTCTATCGACGACACTGCCGCTTTGCGCTCACGCCTGCATGAGGCAGGATTGAAACTTGACGTGAAGTTTGACCCCATTGACCGTATATGGAACGACCGTCCTGCCCTTCCATCTGATAAGATTTTCGTTCATGACGAGAAATATGCCGGCGAATCAGCAGCCCATAAGATTGAGCGAATTCTCGCTGACACCCGTTCAAAAGGTGCCGACGCTCTCTTCACATCCGCTCTCGATGAAATAGCATGGGTTCTCAACATCCGTTCAAATGATGTACCGTGCAACCCTGTTGCCACATCTTTCTTATATCTCGCTCCCGAGGGCAGCACTCTGTTTGTCGATGAAGCCAAGATGACTCCCGAAGTCGAGGCTCACCTGAAAGAAGCAGATGTCGCAGTGGCCCCATATAATTCGGTGCAGAAATTCCTTTCCGATGTTCCCGCCAATGTCACAGTGCTTCTCAGCGGCAGCCGTGCATCGGGTGCCATCGCTGAAATTCTTGACGGACATTTCGTGAAAGGCGACTCTCCGATAGCCATCCCCAAGGCGGTTAAAAACGATGTTCAGATTCAAGGCATACACGCTTCGCATATCCGCGACGGCGTGGCTATGGTTCGTTCTTTCATTGAGATTGAAAAGACTATCAATGAAGGTAAGAAGCTCACTGAAATCGGTGTTGCCGACATCCTACTGAAGCATCGTTCAGCCAACGACCTCTACTTCGACCTGAGCTTTGAAAGCATCTGCGGATTTGGCGCGCATGGAGCCATCGTGCATTACTCTGCCACACCTGAAAGCGACATTGAAATCGAAAAAGGCAATCTGTTGCTTATCGATTCAGGAGCTAACTATCTCGACGGTACCACCGACATTACCCGTACCATCGCAATAGGCACACCCTCTGAAGATATGCGTCATGACTTCACACTCGTGATGAAGGGACACATCGCCATTGCCACTGCAATATTCCCCGAAGGCACACGTGGCGCACAGCTTGACGCTATGGCTCGTATGCCTCTTTGGAAGGAAGGCAAGAGCTACCTCCACGGCACAGGTCACGGTGTGGGTCACTTCCTCAATGTGCATGAGGGTCCACAAAGCATCCGTCTTAACGACACCCTCGCGCCTCTCACTCCCGGCATGTTGACCTCAAACGAGCCCGGTGTATACCTTGCCGACCGTTACGGCATTCGCTGCGAGAATCTTGTGCTCACCATCCCCTACGAGGAAACCGAATTTGGCAAATTCTATGCGTTTGAGACAATAACCCTCTGCCCCTTCGACCGCACATTGTTCCAGACCGAAATCATGACCCCGGAAGAGATCGAGTGGGTTAATAATTATCACAAGACTGTCTACGACCGTCTCGCTCCGGCTCTCACCGAAGAAGAACGTGAATGGCTCGCTGCCGCAACAGCTCCGCTTGTAAAATAATAAAATCGGCATATATGGCACTTATCATACCTGTACGCGGTTTTAATCCTGAAATCGGGCGTGACACTTTCCTCGCTGAAAATGCTACCATTATCGGCGATGTGGTCATGGGCGAAGAATGTAGCGTATGGTTCAACACCGTCATTCGTGGCGATGTCAACTCCATACGTATCGGCAACCGAGTTAATATTCAAGACGGCTCTGTGCTCCATACACTCTACCAGAAGTCAACCATCGAAATAGGGAATGATGTCTCTATTGGCCACAATGTAACCATACATGGTGCTAAAATCCATGACTATGCCCTCATAGGAATGGGTGCTGTGGTGATGGACGACGCAGAAGTTGGCGAAGGCGCCCTCGTGGCAGCCGGTTCCGTGGTTCTGTCACGCACAAAGATCGGTCCTAACGAACTTTGGGGCGGCGCACCGGCTAAATTCATCAAAATGGTTGATCCCGAAACCTCCCGAGAGCTTAACAAAAAGATAGCCCACAACTATCTGATGTACTCCCGCTGGTACACCCACCCCGACGCTCCAAACGAACTGGATTAAGCCTCATTCTATATTTGAACCTACAAAACGCACTCTCGTTTTAACCCATTCGAGAGTGCGTTTATTAAAAATTTGCGCAAACTATTGCTCGTGTGAAAAAAAATATCTACCTTTGTCCCCGTCAAATCTGACAAAACGCCCAGATGGCGGAATCGGTAGACGCGCTGGTCTCAAACACCAGTGGAGCAATCCATCCCGGTTCGATCCCGGGTCTGGGTACGAAAACTCCTTGATAATACACTAATTATCAAGGAGTTTTTCTTTTTCAATAAGCAACCAATAAGCAACCATATCAGGTCAGCAGATTAATCCGGGAAATTTATAAGATCGAAATACATAGCCCTTGTGGGAGTATATTTGTCTTTCTCGGAAAGGAACATAAATCCGCATTTTTCATAGAATGGAACCGCTGCGGCGTATGCATCGACAGTGATGAACCTGCAAGCACTTCTACGCATCGTCGCAAAAATATGCTTGACTTGAAGAAGAATCGCCCTGCCTATTTATTTCCTTGCATAGTCTTTTGAAATGGCAAGACGACCAATTTTAACTGCAGGATATTCCTTGCGTCGCTTGGAGTTGGCGACACGGCGGTTAAGACGGTTCCATAATTTCTTTTCATCAGGATCGAAAACAATCTTGTCGTTGAGTAGACTGTAATATGCAACGGTCTTGTCCGCCTCGTTGTCTTCAAGCAGATAGGTCAATGCCATCATCGACTTGTAGTAGTTGACGGCATCAGAAATTAAAAAGTCATTCAAATCGGCATCACCGCAATCGAATGACTTTATCTGTGTATCGGCATCTATCTGCCGGAAAGTGAATTTATCAAAGTCCATAATTACATCTGGAATGTGCTTATGGCTTTGAACATCTCATATGCCTTTTTCGCCGCTTCCTTCTCAGCTTTACTGACAGGGGCCGGATTCGACATTCTCTTGGCGAAATTTTCAGCGTCTTTACCCCTTAACACCGGGGTTTCTTTGATAGGTCGTGCCATGCAAGTACTCCTTCGGTTACTATTAGATTTCAAAGGTACAACAAATTTCTGACATATAGAGTTTTAAAGACGATAAAATCCACTTTAGCTTTATTTAACTTGTCACACTCGGTGCATTTGTTTTTTTTAACTTACTGAATTACAATTCATTGCAAAACAATATCTAATTTTGTATTCCAATTTCCAAACACCAATCATTATATTCATAAAACACAAACACGAACTATAAGAATGAAAAAATTAATAACATTTATATTTTTTGCAATCTCCACAATTTGCGCCTATTCCCAAACGGACGCAATCAATCCCATCCAAACAGATCAAACTGTCACAGAATCAACCATCCACAATCAAGAACAGCAACCAGTGTCATCCTTACTTATGAAGGATGCCTACAAGAATACCCCCGAATGGGGCAAATATAAAGCATTGCGTGCCGTAGGCTGGACAACTTTTGGAGTTGGGGTTACCGCAACCGGTGTAGGAACCATTGTATCCCTCGCTTTAGCCAGTATCCACGGATCTAACAGTGATAAAACAAAAGCGGGACCCATCATCCTATGCTCAGGTCTTGGATTGACTGTTGCAAGTATCCCGATCTTATTCAGCGCCTATCACTACCGTAACAAAGCGAAAAAGATTGGCATGAGCATGGGCTTAACACAGATTAGCAAACCGACTATTAATCAAAACCTATCCTACACCCCGGCAATGAATTTCACCATAATCTTTTAGCCTACATAAAAGCTCTGCCTCCAAAATCCACATACCCTGATTGAGTTTGCAAACCTACACTAACAAAATGATCTAACATTTTGTTTTACCAACAAATAAATCGTAAATTTGCATTATAAATCAAATTCCGGACATCATGACACAACTTGTTTTGAACATAGAAAATCCTGCAATACTGCCAAGCTTAAAAAAAGTGCTAAGTGCTCTTGACGGTGTTTCAATAGCCAAACCGGTGAGGAAAGCGAAGCGTAAGACTGAACTCGAAATGGCAATAGAGGAGGTAAGAAACGGAGAAGTGACCTATTGGGAAAGTGTAGATGCCCTTATTGACCACATAAATCATATTGACAAATGAGTTATGACGTCATAACCAGCAAACGTTTTGAAAAAGCTTTAAAACGATGTGCCAAGAGGGGGCTTGACTTATCGAAACTATCAAAAGTTATTGGCATTCTGGCGAAAAACGGTTCATTGCCGGCTGTATACCGCCCACATAAACTTTCAGGCATTTACGTGAACTGTTGGGAATGCCACATCCAATCCGACTGGCTTTTGATTTGGGAGCAAAATGACACGGAACTTAAGTTGCTTTTCATCGACACAGGTTCTCACTCAGATTTATTCTAAGAGGTTTGTGTTTTTCCATCTATTTAAACAATCCACAAAGGATAAATGCCTGAGCATCCGACTGATGCTCATTTTTCATTCACATTTGTTTTTAAACAAGCTCTAAATCAAATCATTGGCTATGAAAAACTTGATACACATACTATCGTTGGCGGTTTTGGCGATAGCCATAAGCTGCTCCCACAAGACATACCGAACTCTTTCTGACGATAGGGGCACGAATAATCCCGTTGCTACGCAAAGTGAAGAGGAAGTTGCGGTTCAAAAAGAGGTATTCGACTCTCCGTTACTACGGTTTAAGCGAGCCGACAAAGTAGGAATTATCCTTGACAAAGAAGATGTTGAGGTCAATGAAAAGCAAGCCGACGAGCAGTCTTATATCGAATATGAGACTCCTCCTCAGTTCCCCGGAGGAAAAGTCGCAATGATTTCTTATATTTACGACAATCTAAGGTTTCCCAAACAGGCATACGATGAAAATATACAAGGGAGGGTTGTTGTGCAGTTCCTTGTTGATAAGAAGGGAAACGTAGATTCAATCAAGGTAGTGAAAAGTAAAGATCCTTACCTTGATGCGGAAGCGATTAGAATTATAAAATCTTTCCCAAAATTTACTCCCGGCAAACTTGATTCAATTACCATAAATCAATGGATGACGTTGCCCATAATGTTTAAAAAGACCGATTATGACAATAGGGTGAATACAAAATATCGTGCTTTTCAATTTGACAATGGCGATGATTATGTCAGAGATGGGCTTTACCGTATAGTAGATGAGAGAGGAAAAATCGGATATGCCGATGACAAAGGGAAAACAGTTATAACACCTCGGTTTGCGTTTGGATTTCCCTTTGAAAACGGTAAAGCAAGGGTGACGGATACAGGCATACGGGTCGATGAAGGAGAGCATTGGCGGTGGGAAAGTAACGATTGGTATTATATAGATAAAACTGGTCGGAGATTAGAGAGATGCCCTAACAGCGAAAAATAAACAAAAACCTTTTAGCCCTCATACAGACTCTCTCCCCAAAAGCCCATCCCTGATTGAGTTTGCAAACCTGCACTAACAAAATGATCTAATTTAGGAGTAATATCGGTCAAAGTTTTGTTTTATAAAGAAATAATAGTACTTTTGCATTTAAACAGGCTTAATAATAACTTAATTATGAATCAAAGCGAAGTCATAAAATCAATTTCTCAACTCATGAGGACAGAGATTCCCGAGGCGGAAACTATCCTATATGGGTCCAGAGCACGCGGATCCATGCGACCTGATTCAGACTTCGACATATTAATTTTATTACCTGACACAATATCACCAGCTATATTCGCAAAACGAAAAACCGAAATTTTTGGCAAATTATATGATTTAGAACTCGACTGGAATGTGGTAATCTCTCCCTTGATTTTGCTTAAAAGTATGTGGAAAAAAATGAAGACTCCCTTCACATGCAATGTCGAACGAGATGGTATTAGAATATGAACGAACGTTTTGATACTGAATCACGCAAAGCGTTGATTGATTATCGGCTCCAACGTGCAGTGGAAACGCTGAAAGAAGCTGATTATAATGCTGCCGGAAATTATTTCAACACGGCTGTTAATCGTCTTTATTATGCAGCTTTTTATGCGACATCAGCATTAATGCTTGCCTACGAAGTTGAATGTTCTACTCATTCGGGAATTAAAAGTATGTTGTCTCTTAAATTCGTAAGAACAGGTTTGCTTGACAGAAAACACGGAAAAACTTTCATGCAATTGTTCGAGAACCGTCAGACTGGTGATTATGAAGATTTTATTTACTGTGATGAGGAACTATATTCCATTTTACGACCAAAAACCGAAGATTTCATCATTGCAATTAAATCTCTAATTTTAACCAATCCAGAATTAAATTCATAGCTCAAGTTTAGTTATAAATATGGAACGTGAGCTCGCTATGCCAAAAATCACAATTGTATAAAATCTCCCTATTTGGCAAAAAATTGTAACCTTGCCCTCCTATAGCATGAAGGGTCAGGAAGTATGTTCCTTAGATCCCAAGAATCAATGTTTATGTTTTGATTTTATCCAGAGGTAAACTGCAAGGAATATAAACGCCAACAAAATTATTGCCATCTCAGTCATATATTTCATCGGCTCAATCCATATTTCCTTAAACAAATGTATACGTCCCATAATTTCAACGGGAGTCCAGAAAACTATGACTGTGGCTATAGCCATTCTTATGTTAGCGCCCCATGCCGACAGTTTCAATTGTTTGGCGAATATAAAGAATGAACCTATGAGACATCCGACCCCGACAATCATAGTGACAGGATGGCGGTCGCCGAGAAAATTATCATCATAGCAGAACATCAGCAGTAGATAGCTCCCCCACATTATCATAACCAGTTCCATGAATGTGACAATAGACACATGCCGTGTCATGGAGTGCGTGACTATCTGAATCCGGCTTTTCCCAAACACACGTCGTTGCCACCAGTTGATGAAATTGCAGCCGGTTCTTGAACAGAACAGATACATCACCATGACCATCATCCAAAACCCGAACGATGCCGGCATTATCAGGTATTCGGGACGTGTGACCACCTCCCCTGTCTGCGGATCAATAAGTGGCTGAGTGCCGAAACGGTTAGCATAATACATAAACAAAAACTCAACCCATCCCGTCCAAAATAGCATACTTCCAAACAGACCATATAACGTCTGACGTGTGTCACCTTTGACAAATACACCTACGATGACAATTGCCAATCCCACACCACCCATGGCAAACGCAGAATAATGAAGAGCGGCATCACTCATGGTGTGCTCCATAAGTATCATGAGCGCATGTCCAAGAGGCATCATAAGAAACACGAGCAAGAATGACGCCAATGCCTTACCCCAATATTTTTTATTTCTTTGATTCTGTTCCATCATGCTTTATGTTTATTAAACAGTTCATTCACATCTATTGAAATGCCAACCGACCAGCTCCGTCCTGTAGTAGGCAAAGAATTCCAATAATAGACAACGGGACGATAATTGAAAATATTATCCATCGTGAGATTTATATTGATTCCACCCTTTATCCTTTGCTGTACTGCAAATTTCCATACTGAATAGGCATTGTCAGTCCTATACTCGCTGTCAGGTTTCGATAGATATCGTCCCGAAAGAGCCGCATATATGCCATAATTACGTTTTATCTGCCTGTCATAGTCAAGGCGCCATGTGGCGGAATGTGGTCGAGGTTGCGAAAACTGGGAATCTATACTATTTCCTGACGTATGCAGGTAATTGTAACTCACAGCCGCGCCCACTCCGCAGCAAGAAGTGTAACGTGCATTCAAGTCAAGCCCCATAACTCTGACACCCTTCTCATTTGTGTATATTGCTCCCGGCTCATCAGTCGTTTTTGCCGGGTAATCGGTAGTGGTGATGCGGCTGTCATAATAATTATAGAAACCTGACAAGGTTACGCTATAAGCTCCGGCTGCAAAATTACCGAATATTTGTCCGTTTTTCTCTATCGAGATATTAAAATTATTACTCCTTTCCGGTTTCAAGTCCGGATTCCCATATATCATCTGAATTCCAGCCATGTCAAAACACATATACATTTCCTTAAGCGTCGGAGCACGGAACCCTCCGGAATATGATCCCCTGATAGACATCGGTTTTAATTTTAGCAACGCTGCAAATCTCGCTGTAAGAGCATTGAGGTTCGACTCCGAGAAAAAATCATCTCTGACGCCCAAAACCACATTTACCCACGACAGCGGATTCCAGTCTAACTGGACAAAGGCATCTATCGTAGTCTGTGAATGAGTTTTATCATCAGCAAACTGATAGGTCGAGAGAAAATCATGCATGTAATCCGCTCCCGCTGTTATCCCCATCGAGCCGCCACCCTTCGAATACAACGCATGAACAATATTCTGCCTGTTGCTGTAATCGTGGTCATCCGTCCTTTCACCCGATATGAAACGGCACTTGTCATATTGATCATAACTGTATGAAAACTCCAAGTTTTGATCGGAGGCTAATTTCCATATACCACGTATCCCACCATTATAATCCTTGTAGTGGTCGTCGTAATTCACACGGTTGCTCACCCTCTCAAAATAACCTCCTCGGGCAATCAATCGGAGCCTGTCTGCTGCCCGGAATACCAGTCGCTCCTTGACATTAAGAATGTCACCACCGAAAATTTCATGAACCATTGACTCCGTGTCAAAGGGATCTGCGAGCCTGACTGTCTTCACTTTCGAAAACTGTACCGAGATGTTTGAATTCCATTTTTGGCTATTGAAATTCAAGTCTATACCATTTCGCCAACCATTACCGAAGCTATTATAACGGGAATTTAGATTTAAGTGCCACGGCTCCGTCCTCTCCTTAGTTATAAGATTTACAACACCCCCGACGGCATTTGCCCCATAGACAGACGATGCCGCACCTTTGACAATCTCCACTCTCCCGACATTTCCGAGATTCAAACGGTTGTAGTCCACATTATCCATAGTCTCACCGGCAAGTCTCTCCCCGTCCACGAGGAAAAGCACTGCATTCCCGCCAAATCCGTTCATATTAAGAGAGGTCTCCTGACTCATGGCATACCCGAATTCCAGTCCGGGTATTTCCTGAGTGAGCAGCTCTTGTATATCAGTCGCATCCGCTTTCTTTATCTCCTTTTCGGTTATCAGTCTGGTAGCAATCGGTACATTTTTAAGCGTCTTGGGAGTACGTGTCGCTGTGACAACCACCTCGTCCAACGTCGAGAAATCCACAGAGTCAACGACAGCCCCATTGCCGACATTACTGCCGGCAAGGAGTGCCTGACGAGTCAGGATTACACCTATTGTCAGTAGTATGAATCTAATCATTCCACCTGTCATCTGTCAATCACCTATTGATATGAATTTGCAAGTCATAGGCATCGGCATTGCTCCGATGTGTAGGCTGAATTCCAATGTCAGTATCCCATCGACGACAGTTCCATGCAGCATCCCCGAATAAAACTGCCCGGCATCATTCGTCCCGCTGAAGTCGGTTGTGGCGATTTCATATATTCCGTTGTCACCGCTGACTTTCACCGCAGGGACATCAAAAGATGGTAGCGTGTTGTGACCATTTCCACCGAATGACGGAATAGTAACCACCACTGTGGCATCATCGGTCGCTACAAGCTTTACGGCAAGCGACTCATACTTGAGTTCCATGTTAAGCACACTGCATGTTATGTCACCGACGTAAGTTCCGGCAATCTGTTTTGCAGCTCCGACTGCCGGTTCATCATCATTTTCAGAGCATGATGTTAACGTCCCTCCAAGCCCAAGACAAATGGCTATTACACTCAAAATCAATTTTACTTTTTCCATTGTAGTTTTGTTTAGATTGTTTTTTCAAGCGCAAAATTAGAGACGATCTCTTGGGGCGGCAATACCTTAATTTGATGGTTTTCCATTGACATAATAGACAGTATCGATGAGGATTATGGCTGTCAGGCGTTCATAAATAACTATTTTTAGGTATTGCCTACGCAACATTACCGAAGTAATTTTGCATGGGTAAAAATATACTTGACTGACATGATCGACAAACAGTGCGGCTATCTGCCTTCAAACAATATGAGGGAGCTTATTCGGGACAATGCGATGCTATTGCCTGCGATAAGTCGGTTTAACATAGCTTTTGGGTTCGGTGACAATTCAATAGATAAGATTTGCCGTGACAATGGCGTGGATACCGATACGTTTATTTGCGTGTGCAATCTCCTGAGCGGTTATGAGCATTCCTATAGCCGCATTTCCCTGCCGTCGCTAATGGGTTACCTTAAACATGCCCACACATACTTTCTCGACATCACCCTTCCGAAAATCAGACACCATCTTATTGAGGCAATCAATTATTCCGACACGAATGAGGCTGCATTGCTGCTTATCAAATTTTATGATGACTATGTGGTAGAGGTCAAACGTCACATGGACTACGAGAATGAAGTTATTTTCGATTATGTGTCACATCTGTTAAACAATGAAATTGACGAGGATTTTGCCATTGAGCAATTTTCTGTCAACCATGAATCCATGACTGAAAAACTTAAAGAGATAAAGGATATTTTCATCTATCACTATAAGCAAAAAGACAATGCCCGGCTAAGTGCCGCATTGTTCGACATCATAACCTGTGAAAGGGATATGATGGCGCATTTCGACGTTGAGAACCGGCTGTTCATCCCTGCTGTCAGGACGTTGGAAAACAATCTCCGCACAATTCTTTCCTCCACCCCGGTTGACGAGGGCAACCTCACTGACAACGAGAACGACCAGCTGAATTCATTAAGCAAACGGGAAAGGGATATAATCCGCTGTATCGCGCAGGGGAAAGCCAATAAGGAGATAGCCGATGAACTTTGCATTTCGATCTATACCGTCGCCACTCATCGAAGAAACATCTGCTCTAAATTAGGAATACATTCACCTGCAGGTCTGACAATTTTTGCCATAATCAATCACCTTGTGGATATTAATGACGTTAAACCAATCTGAGTTTTTAAGTTTTTGTGACGAACTGTCACAAAAAAGTTTTACCTTTGCAGAACCTCAGAAGGAGTCGCCGAGAATTCTTGCAGCCCTCAGATAGGATTTTATTTTTATGAATTGGATCATCCTTATTGTCGCAGGACTTTGCGAGGTTGGATTTACCTATTGCTTAGGTCGTGCGAAAGCTGTTGACGGTTTACAATGGTGGTGTTGGATCGGTGGTTTTGCGTTATTCACCATTGTCAGCATGGGGCTTCTTGCGAAAGCCACTCAAACATTGCCTTTAGGCACAGCCTACCCCGTATGGACAGGCATCGGTGCCGTGGGGACAGTACTTGTCGGAATTTTCATCTTCAACGAACCTGCCACATTCTGGCGACTGTTCTTCATCACCACACTCATAGCATCTATTGTCGGACTTAAAATGGTATCATAACATGGAATTTCGTGAAATGCGCCGCAAACGCCAGCTCCTTACTGAAGAGGAAAGCATATCTATCTTACAAAACGCCACATCCGGGACTTTAGCCCTCCTTGGCGACAACGGATACCCTTACGCCGTTCCCATGAGTTATGTTTACGACAATGGCAAACTGATTTTCCACAGCGCATTGTCGGGTCACAAAATCGATGCCATACGCAATTGTGATAAAGCGTCATTCTGCGTCATCGAGCAGGATGAAGTGCATCCCGAAAAATTCACGACATTTTTCCGCAGCGTGATCGCATTCGGCAAAATACACATCATCGAGTCTCCATCCGAAAAGCTGAAAGCCGCAACCATGCTCGGACGCCGGTATAATCCCGACGACGAAGCAGCCCTGAACAAAGAACTCGAAAAAGGGATGGCGCACATGCACATAATCTGTCTTGACATCGAACACCTCACCGGCAAACAAGCCATCGAATTAGTCACACACCCGACAAGTTCTACAAATAACTTATGAGTTTTTAAGCTCATTAGTACATATTTTATATAAATTTGCGTCTTATAAGAAAAACTTCAAAATTACAACTCATTATGTTTTCACGTTGGTATGTTTATACAATAATTGCGGTAGTTGCGGAGATTCTGCTTTGGTTTTTCGGCAAGCGCAAGTTTATAAAATCAAAAACTTTACGTTTAATCGTAGCTCTTTTCATATCTTCCATTATCTGCTGGGGGATATGCGACCTCTTCTTCTGCCCAGAATAAAATGTATCTATAAAATAAACAGACCAAAGAGATTTTAAATGAATAAGCCATGGTGAGCCGTGATGAAAAGTCATGGGTCACCATTTTTCACTTGGCACTTTCATGGATTTTATTTAACTTTGCCAAAGTCATCCTCTTAATGGGTGAAAGCAAATAAAATCCGTTCAACTAATACCGTAAAATATGATCAATCGTTTCATCCTGAACGAAGTGTCCTACTTCGGACCCGGTGCGAGAAAACAACTCCCCGAAGCAATAAAACAACTCGGCAAAAACAAAGCCCTTGTGGTGACAGATCCCGGGCTTATCAAATTCGGTGTTGCCAAAATGGTAACCGATGTTCTTGACGAAGCCGGAATACCATACGAAATATTCAGCGATGTTAAGCCCAACCCGACCGTCACCAACGTTAAAAACGGTATCGAGGCTTATAAGAAATCAGGAGCCGACTTCATCGTGGCTATCGGCGGAGGTTCATCTATCGACACAGCCAAAGGTATCGGCATCGTGGTGAATAACCCGGAATTTGACGACATCATATCACTTGAAGGTTGCGCTCCCACCACCCACAAGAGTGTTCCCATCATAGCTCTCCCCACTACTGCCGGCACAGCAGCCGAAACCACAATCAACTATGTGATTATCGACGAGGACAAGCAGAAAAAGATGGTATGCGTTGACCCCAACGACATTCCGGCAGTGGCTATCATCGACGCCGAACTTATGTACAGTCTTCCCAAGAGCCTGACAGCAGCCACAGGTATGGATGCGCTCACCCACGCTATTGAAGGTTATATAACCAAAGGCGCATGGGAAATGTCTGACATGTTTGAAATCGAAGCTGTCCGCATGATCAGCAAATACCTCCCTGTTGCCGTAGCCGAACCTAACAATGCCGATGCCCGCAACGGTATGGCGGTTGCTCAGTACATTGCCGGCATGGCATTCTCAAATGTCGGTCTCGGACTTGTTCACGGCATGGCTCACCCGCTCGGCTCGCTCTTCGACATACCACACGGCGTTGCCAATGCGCTCCTGCTCCCGACTGTGATGGAATTCAACATGGAGTACCGCCTTGACAAATATCCCGAAATAGCACGTGCTATGGGCGTTGACACCACAGGTATGACACGTGAAGAGGCATCACGCGCCGCTTGCGATGCAGTGAAAGCCCTCGCCATAAAGGTTGAGATACCCCAGCATCTCACCGACCTCGGCATCACAGAGAAAGATATTCCACGCCTTGCCGAGCAAGCCCTCGCCGACGTCTGCACACCCGGCAATCCCCGCCCCGTGACCCTCGACGAAATCATCGCCCTCTACAAGAAAGTCCTTTGATATAATTCTATAACAAGATAGTGCCCACACTATCCATATATCAAAAAATCTACAGTAAATAACATCTCCCCAAAAGTCATATATAAAACTTTTGGGGAGATATTATTTTAATGAACTGATTTTCATAACAGATTTTCCCGTTCGGTAATTTCAGCATCAGTCATTGTGCAGAAATTGAGCGATTTTTCTTTAGCCTGAATACATATATAAGTCATCGGAGTGGCAGATGTGCATTTAAGATTACGATCACAACCGGTAGACACTCTGACAACAGAGCCTTCAGCTATGTCAAACACATCATTATCTACCTGAAACCGTCCCTCACCCGAGATAATCACATATATCTCTTCATCTTCCTTATGACTATGAAAAAATGGGACAGCAACACCGGAAGGAAGAGCGCCGAAGGAAATTTCACATGAAGTGGCTCCTATTGCATCCTTCAGAAACAATTTACCGTCAAACTTCTCAAGATTTCCTACCGATGCATGTGCAAACTTATTGCCATTTTCCTTAATTGTAATTTCATTCATAATTTTATGTTTTAAAATTTATAATTAACTTTGCAAACGAAACATACTTTCGTTTTGATAGTGCAAAATTAAAACGTTTATTCCTAATAAACAACAACTTACAAAAACGAAAGTCACTTACATTAAAGTAACTATAATTAAAAATGAACAGTTTACCACCTCAAGAAAATTTGAAAAAATATATCAATATCGATACATGTCCGGTGAGAAATGTCATTTCCCGATTCTCTGGTAAATGGGCGATGCTCATTCTGTGTATCCTCTCTGAAAACGGCAGTACTCGTTTCAATGTTATCGGCAAAGCCATACCCGACATATCTCCGAAAGTGCTTACCGAAACCTTAAAAAATCTAGAAGCCGACGGACTTATAAACCGTAAGCTCTATCCCGAAGTACCGCCGAGAGTGGAATACTCCCTAACACCGCTCGGCAAAAGTCTAATACCTGTCATTGACAATGTCATTGACTGGGCGATTAAAAATTTTTCTGCCGTCACTTCTCGCAACAGGAAATAACTCCAGTCCTATCGGTGAGTTTGTATCAAAATTTACATTGATGACGGTTTAATATCAGAATATTTCACTATTTTTGCATTTGAGTGATTTAAATCAGTTCATTATTGCAATTGGAAAAGTTATTATCATGAAAAAAATTTTATCAGCATTGACGATACTTGCCGTGTCTTTTGGTGGTTATGCCTCAGAGCTAAACACAGAAGCGACGGCTAATAAGGGTGTAACATACATACCCAGCGAGGCGGTCAAGAAATCGCAGAAGGAATTTGCCGCCGACCGTTTCGGCATATTCATTCACTGGGGCATCTACAGCATGTTTGCCCAAGGTGAATGGTATCTGAACTCCGGCATACGTGAAGATGAATACTGCAAGGCGGCAAAAGGTTTCTACCCGGCAGATTTCAATGCCGACGAGTGGGTAAAAGCCATCAAAGGCTCAGGAGCCCGATACGTCACATTCACATCACGCCACCACGACGGCTTTTCAATGTTTAAGACAGCCGAGAGTGACTACAACATAGTGGACGGAACACCCTTCAAACGTGACGTGCTGAAAGAGCTGTCCGAGGCGTGTGCAAAAGAGGATATAAAGCTCCACCTTTATTATTCACACCTCGACTGGAAACGCACCGACTATCCGCGGGGGCGCACAGGGCGCTACAACGGCAGAGATTCCCTGAATTACAACTGGGATACCTATTACAAATTCATGAACAACCAGCTCACCGAGCTGCTTACTAACTACGGTCCTATCCGTGCTATATGGTTTGACGGTTACTGGGATCATGATGAGGACTCCATACCGTTTGACTGGCAACTTGACAAGCAATATGAGATGATCCACACCCTGCAACCGTCATGTATGGTAGCCAATAACCATCATGTCAATGTGATTCCCGGTGAGGATATTCAGATATTCGAACGTGACGTTCCGGGGGAAAACACCGCAGGATTAAGCTATCAGGAACTCGGAGCATTGCCTAAGGAGACATGTCAGACCATGAACGGCATGTGGGGATATAAAGTGCGTGACACTGACTACAAAGACACTCCCACTTTGATAAGACTTCTTGTGAAATGCGCAGGCATGGGTGCCAACCTCCTTCTGAACGTTGGTCCGCAGCCCAACGGAGAGTTCCCCGAACAGTCATTATCACGACTCAAAGAGATGGGGGAATGGCTTGCCAAATATGGCGAGACAATATATGACACAGCCGGCGGTGACATACAGTCGCAACCGTGGGGAACGACTACCCGAAAAGGTGACACACTCTACGTGCATCTTCTCTCAGCTGATACGTGCGACCTCCATCTGCCACTCGACTGCAAAGTAAAGAAAGCAGTCACATTTGACGGGAAACAGGATGTGAAATTCACCCGACACAAAGATAAAGGTATAGTGCTGCATCTCCTCGAAATACCCGATGTAGCCGACTATATAATCGAACTCACCACAAAATAACCATCGTATGACTCTTCGCACACTTGAAGTCTGCGCTGATTCCATAGAAAGTGTCGCTGCTGCGGCACAGGGAGGAGCCACACGTGTGGAACTGTGCAGCGGACTCTCCGAGGGCGGTGTCACACCCTCAGTAGGGTTTGTGAAAGCGGCTCTTGCGCAAGGGATAAAGGTAAACGTGCTGATACGTCCGAGAGGTGGCGACTTCATCTACACTCCAGAAGAAGCCGACTGCATGATCACCGACATAAAGACATTTGTCAAAGAAGGTGTCAACGGTGTGGTGATCGGGGCTCTCACCCCCGACGGAAATATCGACATGGAACTCTGCCGCAGACTTGTGGATGCCGCAGAAGGTATAGAAATAACCTTTCACCGGGCTTTTGATCTATGCCGGAATCCGATGGAGGCGTTGGAAGATATAATCTCACTCGGATGTCACAGACTTCTTACGTCAGGACAAGCCACCTCAGCGGAGAAAGGTGTGAAATTGCTCGCACAGCTTCATCATCAGAGCGCAGGACGCATCACCATAATGGCAGGAAGCGGAGTAAATGAAACCAACGCACGGATGATAGCGACTGAAAGCGGAGTCTCCGAACTTCACGCCTCAGCTCGTCACAAGATTGGCTCAAAGATGACTTTCCGTAACGAGAACGTGAGCATGGGAGCCAAAGGGAGCGATGAATACAGCCGTATGGTAACATCTGCGGAGATTGTAAAAAAGATTATTTCAGAAATAAACAGCTGTGTCTGACGACTCAAAGCCCTGACACAACATCATATCACATAAATATAACTACCCGACATTCAATATGGCAAAATTATGGCTGACTGCGGCGATTATAATGGCAGTATCATTCAATTCTGGAGCGGTAAACCCCGTCAATGAGACCGACAGTCTGATTGAATTCCTGTATAAAGGTATGCCTTTGCCCGACAAGGCTATGTATGACAGAGACTTCTACCGGCAAAATGTAGAGCTTTCATTAAAAGCCCGCAATGAAATGCCATGGGGAAAAACAGTGCCTGAACGGGAATTCCGTCACTTCGTCCTCCCTGTCAGAGTCAACAATGAAAATCTTGACATGTCACGACAGGTATTTTATGACGAACTTAAGGACAGGGTGAAAAATCTGTCGATGGAGGACGCAATATTGGAAATCAACCACTGGTGCCATGAAAAAGCCACCTATCAGCCATCCGACCCCCGCACCAGCAGCCCGCTATCTACCGTCAGTCAAGCCATAGGACGATGCGGGGAGGAATCAACATTCACCGTAGCTGCGTTAAGAGCAATGGGAATACCTGCACGACAGGTATATACCCCCCGATGGGCGCATACCGACGACAATCACGCTTGGGTAGAAGCATGGGCTAACGGCAAATGGTATTTCCTCGGCGCATGTGAGCCTGAACCTATACTTAACCTTGCTTGGTTCAACTCTCCGGCATCACGGGGAATGCTGATGCACACCAATGCGTTCGGTGTTTACGACGGACCGGAAGAAGGAGTTGCATCCACCCCCTACTACACCGTCATAAACGTAACTGAAAATTATGCCCCGGTGGCGCCTGTGAAAGTACAGGTTTTGAATCCCGACCTTACACCTGCAAAAGGTGTCATTGTAAATTTCAGTCTCTACAATTATGCCGAGTATTATCCCTTAGCCAGAAAGCGGACTGACGACAACGGATACTCGTCATTGAACGTAGGGAAAGGTGATCTCGTCATCTGGGCTTCAGACGGAAAACAATTCGGTCTCGCAAAAGGGAACTCAACCTCACCGGTCACTATAGTTCTTGACAAAGATGCGTCTTACAGCGGCTCAATGCAGTTTGACCTTATACCACCTCCGGCTTCGGCATCCCTGCCAAAACCCACTGAAGCGCAAGCTTTGGAAAACGACAAGCGCAAATCATACGAAGACTCTATCCGACATGCCTATATGGCTACCTTTGCCAATGAAGCTACCGCAAAGGAACTTGCCGGAAAATTGTCGCTCGACCCTGAAAAGACCGTTAAAGTACTCACTGAGGCAAGAGGAAATCACAAAACTATCACTGACTTCCTAACCTCTGTACCTGCCAATCAAAGGGAGAAAGCCCTTTCACTTTTACTCGCCATCAGCGAAAAAGATCGCCGTGATGTCGCTCCGGAAGTGCTTTATGACCATATAGCAACACCCGAAACGAAAAAACATGAGAAACTGTATGTGGATTACATACTTAATCCCCGTATTGAAAACGAAAATCTCACCCCTTACAAAGAATATTTCAGAAGCGTGATTCCCGAAAGCGAACGTGCCGCATATTCAAGCAATCCTGACAAATGGGTGGAGCTTATAAAGGGGAAAATAAAGATACGCACCGACATTAATCCCATGCAATTGCGCATGTCTCCACGCTCGGTATGGGAAAGCGGTATTGCCGATCCGCTATCGGCTGCCATCTGTTTTGTAGCCGGGGCAAGGAGCTGCGGTATTCCGGCTCGCATAGATGCCGTCACAGGTAAACCGCAATATGCCTCCGAAACAGGCGAATGGGTGGATGTGAAACTTGACAACGCAGCTCTGCCGTCAGTTTCTCCCACAGGCAATATCAAGGCTTCTGAAATAGTGCTTTCGACAGTCAAAGAGCCTAAGTATTATAACCATTTTTCAATTTCTAAAATTGACGACGGCTTCCCCCGTCAACTTGAATATGACGAAGGGACAACGCTTGAGGATTTCTTAAACAATCACTCCACTCTTGAAGAGGGTCAATATATGCTTGTCACGGGGCAACGTCTTGCCAACGGCGGTGTGCTTGCACAGACTGAATTCTTCACTGTAAAGCATGGAGAAACGACTGAAATTCCTTTCGTTTTCCGTCATGATGACAATGCGGTGCAGGTGATCGGGTCGCTGAATTCCGAAAATATCTACCATGACCTTGAAACCAAAGCCGACAAAAGCATCCTATCCTCCACAGGACGTGGGTATTATGTGATCGGGCTCATACAGCCCAACCATGAACCTACCTCACATGCGCTTAACGACATAAGCGCACTTAAAGGTGACTTTGAAAAGTGGGGCAAGAAAATAGTGCTGCTTTTCAAAGATGAAAATGAAGCATCACGATTCAATAAATCCACATTCAAGAATCTTCCCGAAAATGTGATTTTCGGAATTGACAAGGATGGCGTGTTGGCATCGGAACTTGCAGCAAGCCTGAATTTAACCGAAGTTGAAAAGCCCTTGTTTGTGATTGCCGACACATTCAACCGTGTAGTATACATGAACAGCGGCTACACCATAGGACTCGGAGAAGCCCTGATGAGCGTTATCAACCGTTTAGAAGAATAACCAAATAAACATAAAATGAAATATCAGTATCAGACCTCAGGAACATGTTCTCGTCTTATAGAAATCGAAGTCGAGGACGGACTTATAAAAGATGTGTGTTTCACAGGAGGATGCCATGGCAACCTCCAAGGTATAGGCGCACTCGTAAAAGGGATGAAACCCGAAGAGGTTATCACCCGTCTTGAAGGGATACGTTGCGGCACCAAACCCTCATCATGCCCTCATCAGTTATCCTTAGCTTTAAAGGAGATAATCGCAAAGTAAATTTTATTCACAGACAGCCTTTCAGGGGATTGTGCACTCGCACAATTCCCGTAAACGAGGCTTATCCTCTTTAATAGTCCCGGCACTGTCATTAACTGAAACTATAGGTGTGTCGGACTTAAAAAGGGCGATAAACTGCTTTATAAATGCATCATCTTTCGCCTTTGTCTTCTTGCTCACCTTTGCTTTGACCGGCCTGTTTCCTCTACGGCGTTCGGCACGTTCCCTTGCCGAACGTGAACGTTGCATAGCCCTGTCAATTTCCGAACGTATCATCATAAACGCCACACGGGCTATCTCGCTGCTTTCGGAAAGCATCGGATCATGCTTTACTCCATTTATATAGTTGAAAAACATTGACAAAGCATCTTGGCAAGCCTTCTCGTCATGCTTCAATGTCTCGTTTACCCTTGAAACGAAGTCATTATAAGCCTTTTCCGACATGGAGTATCTGCCACAGCTCCGACCCTCACGTTTCAAATCCGTTCCATAAACACTCTCACTAAAATTACCTGAATTATTCATAACTCTTAGATTTAAGATATTAAACTTGGTAAATTATTAATTTGCAAATTATTAAACTTGACAAATTATTAAGCTCAATAAGTTATTAAGATATTAAACTTGCCACAAAGTTAATATCCAAAATCCCCAAAAGAGTGCGAAAAATTCAATTTGATATATTTTCTCTATGCAATCATCAGTTGCATATCAATATTGGTGCGAAGACTTTGATTTGATTGTCGGGGGTGAATTCTATTTTGCCATCCTTTAGACTCTCCACAATGTTTTTGTTGACTGTACCCAACACCGTTATGGTCTGTCCTTGATAAGCTTGATCAATCATGATCAGAAGCTCATAATTATCCTTATCTAAGGGACGTGCATAAAAGTATATAAGATTCTGGAAGTTGGTTCCGCATAGCACAAGCTGTTCCTTAGGGAGAAGTTTTGACAATTCATCAACCTTGCTCCCATAATATACTGTTTGCCCGTTTCCTACCTGATGTGCCTTATAAGTCACGGAAACATTTTTAATTGGAAGAGCTTCCAACCAGCCATTTCCTTTATAATAATGGTTGTCAGACTCTATCCCCTTAAGGTCAGGGAGTTTGCTCATCTCGTCGTATGCCTCCTTTAGAGTCATAGCGCTTGCATTGGCAACAAACGCCGCCAACAACAGGAAAATAGATAATAGCTTTTTCATAACATTTGTTTTAATATTTAAACAAATGACGTTTTATTAAGTTCAAGCCCTCAGAATGAGAACTATAAAACCGGCTATATACCCAACGAAACACCAACATTCACGCAACGTGGCAGTGTGGGACCATAAATATATCCCGAGTCACGGCGAGGACCGAGGTCAAAATCCTTTTGATAGGAATTGAATATATTACTTACACCACCCGACACATCAAGATTCATACGATTGAATACACGGAATGTATATGTAAGTTTCAATGACGCATCAAAAAATGATTGCGTTTTTACAGACAAATCGATGTCTGTACCTGACCCCGCAAGATGTTGCACCAACATAGGTCCGGTAACTGTGCCTGTAAAAGATGCCCGCAACGAATGTATGATTTCACAGTTGGCAGTAAAGTATCCGTAAATGTCAGGCGTACGGAACATCTTTTTCTCAGCAGGGACATTCGGGTCATCGCTCCACGCTTCGGGCTTTTTATAGCGGCTACGCTGCATGGTAACGCCACCCTGCACATCGAAATGACTTGAGAAGAATGCTTTGGCTTCAATATTTACACCCATCACCTTCGCACCGGAACCATTATAACGCTCCAATACAGCATTACCGTTTTCATCCGGCCCCTCAAGTTGACGAAGAGCAAATACGTCACGGAGGTCGGTGAAGAAACCCTCCACAAGAAGATTGGTCTGCACATTGCCGAACCGTTGATACATATCGGCTGAAAGGCTAACACTCTGCGAGCTTTCCTGTTTCAGTCCGGGGGCAAGCACTGTGACCACACGCTCACCACCTACAATTGCCACATGGAAATCCTCGTCGTATGCCTGCGGAGAGCGGAAGCCTGTGGAATAAGAAGCTCTGAAATTGAAATTTTGCGAAGGATTAAAGCGAAGATTCAGACGTGGTGACACTATCGGATTGTGAATCATGGAGTGCTTGTCAACACGTGCTCCCATGAGAAATCCCCATTTTTCATTTTTCCACTCATTTTGCAGATAACCACTGTATATATTCACTTTCTGCAATATGTCATGTCCATAACCAATGGTGACATCGTGCAAGCGATTAAATGAATATTCCACACCGGCTACAAGCTCCGCCGGCATAAAGAGAAAATGATCCATAGGATGAGTCAACTGCGACCCGGCAGTAATCACAATATCAGAAGTGCTTCCGTATGCATTGGGATCCATGTCGGAGCCATAATAGCTTTGACGTTTGGTGTCCTGAGTAGCAGCAAAAATCGATAGATGGTCACGACGGTCACGGAACCACAGATCAAATGTGGCCTCACCGGCATGGATATTATGATCAACCTGTTCGGCTATCATTGCGAGATGTGCCGGCTCGTCAAGATTGTCTCCGCCACGGCGATACTCGTGGGTATTATGATATTCAAGTGTGAGTTTTGAATTATCAGTTGTGCGAAGGAATGTACGGACTCCGAGGGTCTGGGTTTTAAGCTGAGCCACCTCTGTAAACCCGTCATCGTTATGGTCATATCCGTCACGGTAACGGCTCTGACCATATATGAATATTCCTGCTTTATTATTGTCAGTCACCACCGACGCATTAATTGTGGTATTATTATCCATAGCTCCGGAGGGACCGATGGAGGTAAGCGTGTGCGACAGTTGCGCCGAATTAGTCAACGGATCCTTTGTGATTATATTGATTGTGCCACCTACCGCCGAGGATCCGAACAGAGCCGAGCCACCACCGCGCATCACTTCCACTCGGTCAATCATATTGGCAGGAATCTGTTCAAGCCCGTAGACTCCGGTCAACGCCGAGAATACCGGACGGGAATTCATTAGTATCTGTGAATAGTGTCCGTCCAAGCCATTTATTCTCACCTGAGTGAATCCGCAATTTTGGCAATCGTTCTCAACTCTCACTCCGGGTTGAAAATCAAGACCATCGGCAAGGGAGCAAGCACCAACATTCATAAACGTTTTCCCGGACACCACATTTACAAGCGAAGGGCTTTCCCGGCGGCGAGTTTCCGTTTTAGAAGATGTCACCACTACCTGATCGAGCATAAAAGCATCTGTTGAAATCTCAAAATTGAGTTCCACAGTCTGGTCTGATTTCACATGGGTGCTTTTTCGCTGAGAGGCATAACCTATAAACGACACTTCAAGTGTATATTCACCGGGATTGAGATCTCGAAACACATAATGCCCGGAAGCATCAGTCATTGTCATCAGATTTGAACCTATAATCTTTACCACACATCCCGGTATATGTTCACCGGTTTCAGAATCAATCACATGCCCGGAGATATTGGCATCGGATACAATTGTAGGATTTGCATTCCCTGTGAATGTTGTGACGAATAATATCACAAATAAAATAAGCGCTTTTTGAATCATTTTTTCATTACTATTTTTCCGCTGCAAAATTATTTCATACCCGAAATTTCAACAATACCATAAATTAATGATTTATTCACGCCGATTTGTACCGGAATAATTATATTTAGGTATTTTCGCCTTGTCAAACTTCTAAAATAAAACTGATTTAAATTGACAATAAACAAAATCCGTGGGAAATAACATAATGAACTGATTTAAACTTTAAGAACTACTCAAAATGGTAACTGAATTTCAGGAGTATCTGGTTAAAAGCAATCTTTCCCAGACTACAATCAAGGCGTATGTCGTGGCAGTCAAGTATTACCTTAAGAATTACGAAAATGTGTCAGCCAATAATCTCCTTGCCTATAAAGGATATCTATTGGAGCATTTCAAGCCACAGACAGTGAACCTACGCATTCAGGCTGTCAATAAATATCTCGAATTTCTTGAGAGTGCGAGTCTTAAAATGAAATTTGTGAGGGTTCAGCAGAAGGATTTTCTTGAAAATGTAATCAGTGACGCTGATTATAAATTCTTGAAATGCAAGCTAAAAGAGGACGGGTTGGATGAATGGTATTTTTTAGTGTGGTTTCTTGGTGCGACAGGCGCCCGCATCAGCGAGCTAATTCAAATCAAGGCTGAACATGTCGTGGCGGGCTACCTTGACATTTATAGCAAAGGGGGCAAAATGCGGAGACTATACATACCTTACAATCTCCGACTTGAAGCCCAAGAATGGCTACAATCTAAAAATATATATTCTGGCTATATATTTCTAAATCGATTCGGCAAACGAATCACGGCACGAGGTGTGGGACAGCAACTCAAACATTTTGCCGAGTTATATGGTATTAACCGAGATGTAGTATATCCCCATTCATTCCGGCACCGCTTCGCTAAAAATTTCCTTGACAAGCTCAATGATTTGGCATTGCTTGCCGATCTGATGGGTCACGAAAGTATTGAAACCACCCGTATCTACCTACGCCGTACAGCCAATGAGCAAAAAGAGATTGTGGATAGAGTGGTAGATTGGTGATTTTTTATCCGAAAATCATGTCAAAAATACTCCAAAATAATATTTGCATAAACTTCATTTAAAAAATGTTAATAATTTTATTAATTTCCTAATACACAGTATATTATTAATGCCAACTTTGGAAACGAAAATGCGCCAACTTTGGAAATGAAATCGTGCCATCTTTGGAAATGGATTATGTGTACGTGACCTTAGAGTTTATTCACAGGCTCTGGACGGAACCGTATACCATTTCCGCGACAAGACAGGATTGGAGTGCGATGCAGTGGTACATCTCCGTAACGGAAGCTACGGATTAGTGGAGATAAAATTAGGCGGAGAAAAGCTTATAAACGAGGGTGCAAAGACCCTGCTTGAATTAAGGGACAGAATCGACACTACGAAGATGAAATCCCCGTCTTTCATGATGGTGTTAACCGGTGTGGGTGACTATGCCTACCGAAGGACCGATGGTGTATTGGTAGTCCCGGTAGGGTGTTTAAAAGACTGATTCCGCAACGATTTGATACCGCAAAGACGCTTTAGCTTCGGGTCACATGAAGCCCTGTTTTGCTTAGCGCCATATCCACAAGTCGGGCATTAGGATTAAGAGCTGAGGACTGCAGTATATGTTTGATTCTTGCTGCAGCTTCAGCATCTTTAGCTATCATATACATATAGCCGCCCCCGCCTGCGCCCGGAAGTTTGTAACCGAGACAGAGGTCATCTACCAATCTTGTTATCGCCTCAACTTCTGGAGGATTGGTTCCATGGTCAAGTGCGATATTCTGTGCCCAAGTTTTTCGCACAAGATGTCCCATGCGGTTGAAATCCTGACGCTGGATAGCATCATACATCTCCATAGTGTGAACTTTCATGCCACGTAACATACGTATCTGTTCACCATGGTTAAGGAACATACGGCGCACGATTTCTGCCAAAATATCCTTTGCGGTTCGGGTTATTCCGGTGTAATACAACAGATGGCATTGGGCATATTCCGGGTCAGTAAACAAAGTGTCGGGAAGCCAGCGCACATTAGGAGTCTGGTCAAAGCCTTTCACTGTCTGGAGAAGCTTGACACCGCCAAGTACACCACCAAACTGATCTTGCCATCCCCCACCCGTGGTTAAAAGCTGTTCAAGAACCAACGTGCGGCGGCATATCTCATTCTTATCCCATGCGAGAGAGCAGAAATCACTTATAGCACCAAGTACAGTAGCAGCAAGAATACTGCTTGTGCCGAGTCCGCTACCGGCAGGGATAGCGGAGAAGAGTGTAATTTCAAGTCCACCGCCAAATTCCAACAATTGAGCCTTAAGCGACGGATAAGCCACCGGGCAGAACCGAGGATGAAATCCGGCAAGAGCCAAAGCCGCCTTGGGAATCGAGAACGGACTTCCGACCTTATTAAAATCGAAAAGCTGTTCGTAGGTCTCAATCCGCTCCGAGGCTCCCAAATCAATACTGCGGCATATAATGTGGGGCTCCACACACGGGCGAATGTAAGCCTGCAACGGAGGCTGCCCGTTAAGCTCGATGGCAAGGTTTATCACATTCCCACCTTCCATAAGGCAGAACGGCGGGGTGTCGGTCCAACCACCGGCTATGTCAATCCTTACAGGGGAGCGGCTCCATACAATCTGGTCGGCACATACTGCCCGTTTTGGCAATTGCTTACGGTCAAGGAGTGTCCCGGTCAGACCTTCACGCAGAAGCGAGAATGCCTCCGCTTCTGCTTCCTTGAAATCACCACCTGACTGACGCAATACTTCGGCATGAAACATGGCGTCATGTATGCGTGTCATAAGCGGAGCTGACGGCGCAAGCCGTTCAGGCAACTCTATATGATCAACGGCAAAACTATGGGCGGCATCATAAAGATCGAGCTGATAAAAGACGCTGTGCTGATGATTCTTTGCAAGCCCTATCCAGTTATCTCTGCGGAACAGGCGACGCTGAGCCACAAGGCGTTCAAGATTTGCCACATCTGAAATGTGCTCGGCGCTCATTAATTCATAACCGTCAAAGATAAAATCGCCGTCAAGCATGGCTTTTACCACCTTACCCATCTCGGCAATATTCCTAACCACAGGGAATCGGGGTGTTTGTTGCTCAGTACCGGCAAATTTATCATCTATATTGTAAACTCTCACCACATAATCTTCCTCCCTCACCGGAACGATGTCGAGACATTGACCCGGCTTAAGAGTGATAGCCCAGTCATTCTCAGGGACACCGGTCACTATATTGTCGGTAGTGAGCTGCCAATTTTCACCTATAAAGCTGTTTTCAACCCATACATTTGTGTTGGCTGATGTAAATGGACGCTTAGTGATGGCATTCTGCACAAATATGGAGGGATGCGGCTTTCTGTCACGATGCATAATGCGCCGTTGGTCATTCACAAGGTTCTGAATTTTCAGCATGGAAGAGATCATCTCCCGGCTTGTCCCGAAATGATAAAATTCCCCATCGGGCAACGGGACAATGGCTACTGAAAGTGATGACAATTCTTCATCGGGCATCTCCGGATTCGTACCCAAGGCTCGCCCGAACTCTGAATACAAATCATATTCACGAAATTCATCACCATGTTTTGACTTTTTGCGAAGCAACTCAACTGCACGGTCGCTGAGTAGCCACACACCTATGTCGGTGAGGAAATATCCTGTCTGCGAAAGCTCGTTAAGCTCTTCCACCGACGGTTTCTGCAACATTTTTTCAAGTACCGAAGGTGTGTCATGGCTGCTGTAGAATACCCCGTGATTCTTTGCCACAGACGCATCAAGCCATAAACCATAGCATACCACATCGGCATCAGGGATTGGTGGGATCTCCTCTGCGGCACGTATATAGACATCACCGCTTACCACCATGGTATTCATCCCCTTGGGCATCTTTTCAACTATACGCTCATAGAGAGGTAGTTGCAGGTCAAGGAGCGACTGGCTTAATCTCTGTCCTCTCTCCCAGCGGAATATGGGTATAGGTGTGAGTATTTTTCCGGATGGAGCGTATGACGGCAGACGTCTGCTCTGACCTCCGGCATGAAGCAAAATGCGCTTCTCACAGCCGAGCCAATCCATGAACTTCTTATCGCCGCCCCATGCCTTGTGACATTCCTCAAGGAGCCATGTAGTGCCTCCACCACTGCCAAGACGTTGCCCTACGGGGTCATTGGTGCAGAAATATTCATCGTCAGGAAGTTCTGTAACTTTATGGAAAGCGCCCACAAGATTCGGGGGGAGCGAAAGCAGTTTCTTTATCATAATAGCCTTACAAATCACTAAGATTAGTTCATTATACCACAAAAGTACATAAAAACGAGCAGATTTTTATCCGGCGAAACTGAAAAAATATGATTTTTATGTACCTTTGAAGCATAAATCAACTAACAACAATAAAATTATCACAGACCATGAGAAAATTTCTGATTGTAATTTCCATGCTATGTTGCGTCGCAGGATACGCATTTGCCGACGGCAATAAAAAAGTTTCGATTTTAGGTGACTCATACTCCACATTTGAGGGCTGTATCGAACCTACTTCCAACCTGTCATGGTATATGAAAAATGAATCAAACCCTAAACGTACGGATTTGACATCTCCCGAGCAAACTTGGTGGGGACTTTTCCTGAAGCAGACCGGCTACGAGTTGGAGCGAAACAATTCCTACTCAGGCTCCACCGTATGCCATCGCGGCTACCGTGGCGAGGATTACAGTTCACGTTCATTCATCACACGAATGTCCGACCTCGGCAACCCGGATTTAATATTAGTGTTCGGTGCCACAAACGATTTTTGGGCTAAGGTATCGCTCACCCCTGAAACTGCGAAGAAACCCGAACCACACCCTCTCTATACATTCAAACCCGCAATGGAATACATGCTCCAGCAATTAGGCGCCATATATCCGAATGCAAAAACAGTATTCATCCTCAACGATGAGATCACAGGCGAGGCACGTGACATTGTACTAAAAGCATGTGAGGCTTATTCGGTGCCTTGCATCCAGCTCGAAGGTATTGAAAAGCAGATGGGACATCCCAACCGCAAAGGCATGGAGCAAATCGCCGCCCAAGTAGTCAAAGCAATTGAAACCAAGTAGCCAAAGCCAACTGGGACTAATAGTAAAGCCAATTGAGACTAAACAATCAAAATATTTGAGAGTAAGTAGTCAAAACAATTGAAAATTAAGAGGGTGTTTAATAATGAATGTTAATATTCGGGAGCCGATTTAGCAG